>PJEL010005203.1_pt1 | contig 10527 bp, 10 predicted proteins | sample 1853271 | NCBI WGS metagenome assembly PJEL01 (sample SAMN08108733, study PRJNA415343) | Invertebrate metagenome, whole genome shotgun sequencing project. | host: Globobulimina | place: Sweden: Gullmar Fjord | collected 2015-08 | reverse complement strand
CATCAATAATGGACAACATAGAACAAATCTGGAACACGTATCGAGGGCAGCTTCGCCGCTTTATCCAAAGCCGGGTTGATGATACAGCCATCGCCGATTATATCCTGCAAGAAGTCTTGATCAAAATCTACTCTCGACTCGATACCCTTGAAGACAACCGTAAACTCCAGGGCTGGATCTATCAAATCACCCGCAATGCAATTGTCGACTATTACCGCGCTCACGGAACAATGGCCGAATTGACGGAGACGTTTGCCGCTCCCGAAATGGAGGCTAATGAAAAAGCACGGCAGGAAATTGGAAGTTGTTTTGTGCCGATGATTGAGAGCCTGCCCGATCATTACCGGCAAGCGGTGATGCTATCCGAGATCGAAGGAGTGAAACAGAAAGAGATAGCCATCGAACAGGGCATTTCTCTATCCGGGGCAAAGTCACGGGTGCAGAGAGGTCGGAAAATGTTGAAGGATATGCTGCTGGAAGGCTGTCGTTTTGAGTTTGATCATCGAGGAGCGGTAATCGACTATCAAGAAAAAGAGCAAAGTTGCAATGGCAAGTGTTGAAATCCTGCACTTTTTTGCGTCTTTTTTCAACTTTTTCCGTCTATATAAAAGAGCTTCGCCGGGCCGGACTCATTCACACCGCCCGGCACGGTCAAAAGATTGAGTGTTGGGTCAATCCCGAAACCTGGCAGGACCTGACTGGCTTTTCACTCGCCCATCCGACGGACGGTTTGTTGACTAAATGTTTCGACTTATGTCGAATTATCTATGAAAGGAAATTGAAATGGAACTTAAGAATATCAAAGCTGATGAAACTGTAGACGTAAGTGGTCTGCAATGCCCTTTGTTGGGGATGACCCCGGCCAGGCTCTTGAAAGATATGGAGCCGGGCCAGATCATCGCAGTTACCAGTACCGACCCCGGCGCCAGAAATGTGATGCCGGTGATGGCCCAGATGACGGGTAATGAGTTGATGGGTGTTCACGATGAGGAAGATGGTTCCTATCGCGTCTATGTGCGGAAAGCGTGAGCCTGGTTGAGGAGATGACTTATGGCAGAAACATTGGGAATTAGTGTGACCAGCCAAGACACCATGCCTCACGTTCTGGGTCTGGCCAAAGCAGCCAGGGCCGCAGGCAAGGGCGTCGAAATCTTCCTGACCGGCGAAGGGGTACACTTGACCCAGAACCCGCGCTTTCCGGAACTGCTTGAGGCAGGCCGGGTGGGGCTTTGCCGGGTGAGTTACATCGCCAACGGTTACGAGGGTAAAGAAGTACCGGGGCTAACGGAGGAAGACTTCATTGACCAAATCCGCAATGCCGAGCTGGTGGCGCAATGCGACCGTTACCTTATCCTGTAGGAGAATTGATATGGGCAAAAAAGTGGCCGTCTTGATCAAGGACAAGGAAAGACAATACGAGGGCCTTCGCTCCAGTCTGGGACTTCTGTTTGGACAACATATCGTCAGCCTGTTTGTTTTGAACCATGAAATCGAGGTCCCTGAAGAGTACCGGGACAACATGGACATCATCGAGGTGATGGAGGGCGCTCGCTACAGCAATGTCCCCGCCAACGTGGACAAGTATGGTTTCCAGCCGGTCACGCTGGCGGAGGTAGCCCGCAAACTCAAAGAGAACGAGGTCATTATTCCTTTTTAGTGAGGTGACGGTATGAAAATTCTGCACATTCTGCGTTCAGAGCCGGACGATATGGTTCGGATGTTCATTCAGGAGGTTTCCCAGGGTCAGGAGAGTATAGAAGTTCTCCTGTACCAAGGCGAGGTTGACTACGGCCAGTTGGTCAAAGACATTTTTGCCAGCGACCGGGTCATCTCCTGGTGGTCGGGCAATAACGGCTCTGGCAAGAATTCAAACATAAGAACGTATTCACACAGCAATTAAAGGAGTTGCAATTATGGATTTATCCACTGTTGACCATCTACTGACCACCACGCGCACGGTTCGCAAACGCTTGGACTTGACCTGGCCTGTGGAGCCGGAAGTGATCGAACAATGTATCGAAATTGCCACTCAGGCTCCTACCGCAGCCAACGCTCAAGGCTGGCACTTTGTAGTCGTCACCGAGCCGGATAAACGGGCCGGCGTGGCCGAACTTTATTGGAGAAGCCGGGAAAACCCCTTATGCATTAGTGACTAAGAAAAGAACTTAGTCTTGGGGATGAAAGGCCAGCATCTTTTGCCCATCTGTGCTCAAACCGGCTTCTCCAAGTGGAAACGCTTTTATTCCACAAGAGACCCATTGAGCTGGCTGAAGCCCAAGATGTTTACGCTTGGGTTTCTCACAAAAAAGCCTTTGAGACTTACATCGGCGCTGGTGGCAGCCAACCGCAACCGGAACGCTCAAGCAATCGGCCTCTAACGCAGATGATGCGAGTGCTGGACTCAGCCAGATATCTGGCCGACCACATGCACCGGGCGTCGGTGTTGATCATTCCCTGTATCGAGGGTCGGGTAGAAAATGCGGGGCTATGGATGCAGGCATCGTTGTACGGCTCTATTTTGCCCGCGACCTGGTCACTGATACTGGCTTTGCGCAGTCGAGGCCTGGGCGCGGCCTGGACAACGCTCCATCTGCAATATGAAAAAGAGGTGGCCGCCATTGTGGGTATTCCCGACAACGTTACTCAGGCTGCCCTTTTGCCCGTGGCCTACTTTACCGGCACCGATTTCAAACCGGCCAAACGTCTCCCGGCTAAAGAGCGAACACACTGGAATAGCTGGGAGGATGGTCGTTAAGGAATGGCAATTAAATAACTTGGACACTCTCGTTTCCAAACTGGAGTTTGGGAACGAGGCAAAACCGTTAGGTCTGGATGGATACCTATGAACATATTAAAACAACTCAACTTTTCAATCGACTATAACCCGGCACATATGGACGCTGCTCTGGCTGCATTCCGGCGGGCCTACCCTACCTATAAAACCACCCGCCTCCTGGACAACCTGCGTGCCCACGAATATGCCCGCCTGGATGAACGGAACCAGATTTACCTTGACTATACCGGCGGTGGGCTGTACGCCGAGTCTCAACTCCGCAAACATATGGAGTTGCTGAGTCGGGGCGTGTTTGGCAACCCTCACTCAAACAACCCCACCTCCCTGGCTATGACCCACCTGGTCGAGCAAGCCCGGGCCTACGTGCTTGAGTATTTCAACGCCTCGCCAGATGAATACGTCGTCATTTTCACGATGAACGCCAGCGGGGCGCTCAAGCTGGTGGGCGAGTCTTATCCCTTTGAACCCGGCGGGCGCTACTTGCTGACCTTCGACAACCACAACTCGGTCAACGGTATCCGCGAGTTTGCCCGGACCAAGGGGGCTGACGTTACCTACATCCCTGTGGTGTTGCCGGATTTGCGGGTCGACGAGGACGAACTGGCCGGCTATCTTGACCTGGCCCGACCGGATGCCCACAACCTGTTGGCCTACCCGGCCCAATCCAACTTCTCCGGGGTGCAGCACTCGCTGGAATGGATTGCCCAGGCCCAGGCCAAAGGCTGGGATGTTCTGCTGGATGCCGCCGCCTTTGTCCCCACCAATCGCTTGGATTTGAGCCGGTGGCAGCCTGACTTTGTGGCCCTTTCGTTTTACAAAATGTTTGGCTATCCGACCGGGGTGGGCTTTTTGCTGGCCCGAAAAAGCGCGCTGGCTAAACTGCACCGCCCCTGGTTTGCCGGAGGCACTATCACCATCGCCTCGGTTCAGGGCGATGGGCATTACCTGGCCGAGGGTGAAGCCGCTTTTGAAGATGGGACCGTCAACTACCTCAACCTGCCCGCCGTGGAAATCGGGCTGAAACATGTGGCGGCTATCGGCATAGAAACGATTCACGAGCGGGTCGCCGGCCTGACCGGCTGGCTGCTGGACAATTTGCGAACCTTGCGACATAGCAACAGCGTGCCGTTGATTCGGCTTTACGGCCCGACCAGCACCCACAAGCGAGGGGGAACGGTCGCCATCAATTTCTACGACCCGTATGGAAACCTGATGGATTACCGCCGGATTGAAGCGTTGGCTAATCAGGTCAATATTTCCGTGCGCACCGGCTGCTTTTGCAACCCCGGCGCCGGCGAAGTGGCTCACGGCCTGACCGAACCGGAGATGAAAGAGATGTTCAAAAACGAGGAAGCAATGTCATTTGAGCAATTTCTAACCGTGATGAAGCAGAAAAATGACAAAAGCGCCGGGGCGGTGCGTATTTCGCTGGGCCTGGCGACCAACTTTACAGACGTGTATCGCTTTATGCACTTTGGCCAAGGCTTTTTGGACAAACGTGCCGAAGAGATATACCTCCCGGCTGAAGTCTATGAGCTTGGAGGGCTTCCCATTGATTCAAAGTTAGCCGTCCCGGTACTGAGCAATTGAAAGAGGTTATTATTATGAATACACCATTTGACCAAACTCTGGACATAAGAGGCGACAAGTGCCCTATGCCCTTAGTAAAAAGCCGTAAAGCTATCAACCAATTACCCGTAGGTAATGTGTTGAAAGTCATCACCACCGATCGTGGGGCGACGACCATCGACGGGTTGGCTAAAACGGCTAAGAACGTGGAATTGGTTGAGCAAGAAACAATTCAAGAAAATGGCGCAGATATGCACGTTCACTATCTGCGTCGCACCAGGTAACAGTAAACGGTATTCAGTAACCCGTTATCAGTAAACGAACTAATAACCGGTTGCTGTCTCAGCATAAGGAGATTTGGAATGACCACACAAGAGATGGTCTTATCAAAGACAAATGGAGCGAATAAGGTCGTGGGAACGGCTGATTTAACCGCTCTTATGGCACGTTTTGCCACCCTGGAACAACGGGTGGCCGAACTGGAAGAAGCGCCGGCGCAGGACATCGAAGATCGGCTGGCAATGGTTGTTTTTTCGGGTGAGTTGGATAAAGCCATTGCCGCTTTCATCATCGCTACCGGAGCCGCGGCAATGGGTCTTAAAGTGTCTATGTTCTTCACTTTTTGGGGGATCAACATCATCAAGAGGGAACGCCAATACGCAGCCAAGAACATTTTGGAAAAGGGCTTTACGGCTCTGATGCCCGGTAATTCAAAGGACCTGCCCCTGTCCCAGATGAACTACTTTGGGGTTGGGGCTAAACTCATCCGCAAGGTGATGAAAGACCATGATGTCTCTTCACCTGAAGGACTTATTGCTATGGCTCAAGAACTCGACGTGCGTTTGGTTTCTTGTGATATGTCTCAAGAGTTACTTGGCATCAGCGATGATGAACTGATGACCGGCCTGGAACATGGTGATGTGGCTACGTTCCTGAGTGATGCTTCCCGCGCTAAAGCGACAATTTTCATTTAATCAGAAGTGATCGTATCAATGATAGATTTTAATTTGGGCATTCTGATCGGTTTAAGGGAGTTCCAAAAAAATAAACCTCCCAAAACTATAAGGGTAACTTAAACTTTTGAGATAGATAGCCCTCAAATGAAACTCCTTTAAGGCTTTTTTAGCTTTTTTGGGCTAGAGAAATCTTGGTGAATTGGTAGTTTTGGGAGCATTTAAAAATTGGAAAAGCCTAAGTAAATAGGCGGTCGGATTCAACGCTTCGGCTCGTTCCCTCACTTCTTCGTCCTGGTAACCGGTTATGAAAATAATTGCGGCCTCGGAAAAAGAGCCTATCTGCCGGGCAGCCTCGATGCCGTTCACTCATTTTCGTGCTGTTTATACCCTCACGCTATACAAATCATCTCTAAACCGAATGTGCCAGGCCAGGCCATTGTTCGTGTCAACCGTCACTTCCGCCTGAAGTTGATGCTCGGCTATCGTAAAGACCGTCTGTATCCCCAGAGTATCGCTTTGGCGGAGGTCAAAACCGGGCGGAAGCCCCACCCCATTGTCGGAGACTTGGAGTACAATGACCTTTTCCTCTACCCGATGCAACCCAATCCTGATCTCTCCTGGTTGATCTCCGGGAAAGGCGTGTTGCATGGCGTTGGAGAGCAACTCGTTCAGAACCTGGGCACAGGGCATGGCCGTGTCGATCAAGACAGAGATGTTCTCCATATCAAAAACGAACCTGATACGATTAGGGTCTACCGGGTAATTGGCAGTTGTCTGGCAATTGCTTATCACCAGGGCGACCAAACCGGCGATGTGCCCGGTTAGGTCGATATGCGACAGGTCCTGGGCCTGGTATAGTTGCTCATGCACCAGAGACATGGCCTGGATGCGGTTATCCATTGCCTGGAGTATGTGCAGCGTTTGTTCATCCTGGATATACAAAGCTTGCAAGGCCAGCATAGAAGAGATGGCATACATGTTGTTTTTGGTGCGATGGAATAACTCTTGCAAGAGGATTTCTTTTTGTTTGAGCGCGGTTTTGATTTGTGCCTCGGCTTGCTTGCGTTCGGTGATGTCGATTGCTATACCTAAAACACCTTCAACCTCACCATCTTTGTTTTTTATAGGAGAATAAAATGATTCGAAGGCTACCTTTCCTGACTTTATGACTCCAACAGTTTCCTGGCCAGACATAGCAGCATCAATATATTTTTTTGCTTCAGGATTTTTGGCCATCCTTTCATGAGCAGATTGGCCGACCCAATCTTCAGATTTAAGGCCAATCTTTGACAATTCTTGTCCATCTAAAAAAGTAATTTTATAATTCTTATCGATAACCCACAAAATCATAGGGATGTTTGTTATGATTTTTTTGATTCTCGCCTCGCTATCTCGAAGCGCCTCCTCCGCCTGCTTGCGCTCGGTGATGTCGCGGTTTACATTTGTGTAGCCGGTAATCCGGTCATCCTCATCACGCAGTACCGAGGTTATTCCCTCGACATAGATTGGCGTACCGTCCTTACAGTACTGAAGCACTTCATTGTGGAAATAACCGGTTTCATCCAGTGCCCGTAGTGCCTCGGCTCGCTGCTTGTCGGAGAATTCTGAGGGCAGCACCTCCAACACGGAGCGGCCAAGGGCTTCCTCCGCCTGCCAACCGTACATCCTCTCGGCGGCCGGATTCCAGGCTGTTATGATAAGCTGATTATCCGTGGCAAGGATGGCATCGTTTACGTTGGCGAGCAAGTGGGCCTGGTAGGCAAGGTTTTCCTCCGCCCGTTTGCGCTCGGTGATTTCTTGCTGAAGTTGTTCATTGGTTCGGGTTAATTCGGCGGTGCGCTTATCTACCAGTTCTTCAAGGTGGTCACGGTGTTGCAGTAACTCCTCTTGTGCCCGCACCCGCTCGGTGATGTCATCAAACACGGCCACAAAATATCCTTTTCCCGGACTATACACGGAAACGGAAAGCCATTTTTCTAGCGGCTCAAAATCAATATCAAATTCAGTCTCTTCTCCGGTTAGGGCCACTTTGCCATAAATATCGAATAACTCGGGATTTGTGTCTTTAGTGGCAGGTATTGCTTCTGTAATCTTTTTCCCAATGACATCTTCTCTTTTTAATCCGGTTAGTCTTTCAAAAGCATTGTTTACTTCAAGATAAACCCAATCTATGGGATGATTATTTTCATCGAATATCATTTGACAATATGCAAAACCCTCAAGCATATTGTCGAACAGGGAGCGGTACTTGGCCTCGCTCTTACTCAGCGCCTCCTCCGATTGTTGACGTTCAACTGCCATAGCGTTAAAAGCATCCGCCAACTGACCGATCTCGTCCCCGGCACTCACTTTTACCCGGTAGGCCAGGTTGCCCCGGCCAAACTCCTCGGTTCCTTTGACCAGTTGTTGCACCGGTCCGGTGATGGTCCGGGCCAAAAACAAACCAAACACCCCGCTAACCAGGATCACCACAACCAAGGTGATAGCCGTTGTGGTCAGAACTGCCGCTCTGGTTGATAGGGCGCCCGTTCGCATACTGGTGGCTTTTGTGGCTGCATAGTTCTTTAACTCTTCCATTTTATTATTCAGCAAAGCCACATGATCCGCCCCTTTTCCCTTGGTGATCGCAGCAGCTTGCTCTCGCTTTCCGGCCTGGGTTAAGTCAATGACCTCATCGCGGATCGGTTTCCAATCCGTGAATAACTGCGTTGCCTCGGCGTTCAAGGCCACCCCCTCATCACCCAAAATCCACTCGTCGACAACAGCCAGTTGTTGGTAGACCCCTTTTTCATAATCGTCCACTCTGACAATCGCCACTTCCAGTTCACTATCGTTTGTGGATAGGGCTACATCCTTCATACTGCGATGTATCTTGACAATACCCGTGTCAGTGCTGAGTGCCGCCCTGGTTACTTGTAAAGGGTGGTTGTAAATCTTTGTGGTCAGATCGGCCAAAACATCCATTTGAGTCAAGGCGTAGATGTTCACGACGCTGGTTAAAACCAATACAAAAGTGAAACCTAAGATTAGTTTTGTCAGAATGTTGAATTTCATCGAATTATACCCCGCTTCGTTTCGCTATTTTTACTCCGGAAACTTCATCGTAAAAGTTGTCCCATCTCGGCTCTCCACTTTCAGGCTGCCCGCCAGTTGATGCGTGCCCCACATATTGACCAGCCGCAGCCCCAACGATTCCGTCGTGCGCCAGTCTAGTTCCGGCGGCAGGCCGACCCCGTTGTCGCTGACTGTCAGCACGTACTCACCGTCTTGTGACTCAAAGGCGACCCGGATTTCGTACTCAGACCTGACAGGTTTGGAAAAACCTGTCAGGTCTTGATCTTTGGGAAAGGCGTATTTCAAAGCATTGGTCACCAGTTCGTTGACAATCAGCCCGCAGGGAATAGCCAGCTTGGCATCGACAAAAATTCTCTCGGCCTCGACGCGCAGCGAAATGGGCCGATCGCCCGCCAGAGCGTAGAACAAATTGTTCGTCATATCCTCCAGATATTCGCCAAAATTAATCTGGGCCAGGTTTTTGGCCTGGTACAGTTTTTGATGGACCAGACCCATCGCCTTGACCCGCCCTTGGAGAACTTCGAGCGCATCGTGTACCTCCGGGACCTCGACGGCCTCGTCCTGCATCTCAATCAGGTGAGTCAGGACATTCAGGTTGTTTTTGACCCGGTGATATACTTCTTTTAACAGGGACACTTTTTCGGCCAGAGCGACTTTGAGTTGCTCCTTTGCTTGCACTCGCTCGGTGATGTCTTCAAAAAATCCAAGCACGGCTGGGCCGTTAGGCAGGGTAAGGCCACAAGATTGGACATACAGGAAAAACTGTGAGCCATCCTTTTTTTGCCCGGTTGTCTCATATGCATCAGGCACAGCTTGCCCTTGTTCCCGTCTCCTGACCCTTTCAATAATCTCCTGATGACAGTGCGGAGCAATATAATTCAGCACGGGTGTGTCTTGCACCTCAGAGAGGTTATCATAGCCAAATGTATGCAAAAATGCTTGATTGACATAAGTGGAAATTCCCTGGCGAGAGATACCAATGGCGATGGGAGAACCCTCAATCAATGTTCGAAATCGCTCCTCGCTCCCCTGCAGCGCATCTTCCGCCCGCTTGCGCTCGGTGGTATCTATGAACGAACCAATCATGCGCATAGGATTTCCATCTTCATCCCAAGAGGCAACAGCGTGTGAGAGAAACCATTTATAGGTGCCATCTTTACATTGAAGCCGATACTCGACGGTGTGGCGGTCAATTTTTCGCTGGAGATAATCACTCGTTTTCTGCTCTACCAAGGGTAGATCTTCGGGATGAACGCGATTGAATCCCCCTGCCGGATCATCGCCGTATTCCTCACGAGTGAGGCCCAACATCTCCAGGAAAAGATCTGATACGTACACTCTATTCGCCTGCAAATCCCAATCCCAGATCGCTGCTCCAAGCCCCAGTAAACCTAATCGCAAACGTTCCTCACTCTCCCGTAGCGTCTCCTCCGCCTGTTTGCGCTCGGTGATTTCCTGCTGAAGCTGCTCATTGGCCTGTGTTAGTTCAGCGGTGCGCTCCTCCACCAGTTTCTCAAGGTGGTCGCGGTATTCTCTCAATTCTTCCTCTGCCGCCCTGCGTTCTGTAATATCAAATCCAAAACCAAAAACAAAATCCAGTTCATCGTTTGTATCGAAAATAAGGCTGCTATGCCATTCGGTAAGTATTTCCCGCCCATCTTTCGTCAGCAGGTAGTTTTCACCGACAACAGGTTGGTGCTGCTTTGAAAGTGCTTCAAACCTTTTTGACAATTTGTCATGTTCTCTTTCCGGTATATCATTTAGAAAATCCCTGCCAATCATTTCATCACTCGTATATCCCATCGTCTGAAGTAAGGCATCATTCATCATCATAATTGTGCCGTCTGGATTTAGAGCTACATAAAAGGCGGGTGATGATTGGATGAGGAGTTTGTTGAAATCCCTTTCTTGTTTTAGTTCAGTTGTACGCTCTTCTACCAACTCCTCAAGGTGATCGCGGTATTCCTTCAATTGACCTTCCACCTTGTGCCGGTAGAGGGCCATCTCGATGGTGATCTGGAGTTCTCTCCCTTGAAAGGGTTTGATCAGGTAGCCAAAGGGTTCGGTCACTTTGGCCTCTTCCCACAACACCTTGTCCGGATAGGCCGTCGAATAGACCACCGGGATATCATA
>PJEL010005202.1_pt1 | contig 10527 bp, 8 predicted proteins | sample 1853271 | NCBI WGS metagenome assembly PJEL01 (sample SAMN08108733, study PRJNA415343) | Invertebrate metagenome, whole genome shotgun sequencing project. | host: Globobulimina | place: Sweden: Gullmar Fjord | collected 2015-08 | reverse complement strand
CACGAATCAGGTTGATGAGTTGCTCACCAAATATGGGCCGATTGGGATTATGTGGTTTGATGGCGAGTGGGAGTCGACGTGGGATCACGAAATGGGCGTGAATCTGTTTAATCACATTCGCGTCGGTTGGCCGGATGTGATCATTAATAATCGGGTGGATAATGGTCGGCAGTAGATGGCGGGCATGACGGCGAGTGATGAGTTTGTCGGGGATTATGGTACTCCTGAGCAGGAAATTCCTGCGACGGGCTTGCCGGGCGTGGACTGGGAAACGTGCATGACAATGAATAATACGTGGGGGTTCAAGAGTACGGATACGAATTGGAAGTCGACCAAGACGTTGATTCGTAATCTCGTGGATACGACGAGCAAGGGTGGGAATTATTTGTTGAATGTGGGGCCGACGGCGGAGGGTGAAATCCCAACGGCAAGTGTTGAGCGGTTGAAGGAAATGGGCGAGTGGTTGGCTGTGAATGGCGATAGTGTTTATCAGGCCAAGGCGGGGCCGTTTGCCAAGGGATTGAAGTGGGGGGTGTGTACTGTGGATGGGGATATCCCGACGCGGTTGTATTTTCATATTTTTGATTGGCCTGAGAGTGGTACGACGCTTCGCATCCCGGGGTTGATGAATGATGTGAGCAACGCGTGGTTCTTGAAACGTGAACCGGGGGCGCGCTTGCGGGTGCTCTCGGATCGTCTGGGTAAGCAGATTCGGATTGGGCGGAAGCCGCTTGATGAATTTAATACGGTGTTGGTAGTGGATGTGGTTGGTGAGTTCAACATTGTTGAGTTGCCGCTGCAACAGCATCCCAAGTCGCGGATGGTGGAACTGCTTGCTGAGGACGCAGAGATTCATGGAACTACGGCGCGCTATGAAGGCGGTGCTGGCAAAGATAATATTGGCTATTGGTCGGATGCACAGGAATTCGTGACGTGGAGGTTTCATGTCCACAAGCCGGGGCAGTTCAAGGTGGAGGTGGAGTATGCTTGTCCGGCGAGCGAGGTCGGCTCGGTTTTTGCGTTGTCGGTGTTTCCTGCTGGGGAAGAAGCGGACGGGGTGGGTGAGCGGGAGCCGAATTGGTCGATCGCCAAAGAGGTGGGGGATACGGGTTCGTGGACAGACTTTGTGAAGGTTGAGCTAGGGCCGCAGCGGATTGCTGAGGCTGGGGTTTATGAATTGCGGGTGCAACCAATGTCGATTGCGGGGGATGGGTTGATGAATTTGAAGGCGGTGCGTTTGGTGTGGGTTGAGGAGTAGTTGAAATTCCGATGGGAGGAGCCCGCTTGGCCAAATTGTGAATCCTACACTGGAGGCAACTTGGACTTGTTAGTTTGAGTCTCTTTCGTGGCTATCCCTACTTTTGTTAGTTGTACTTTGATGAGATGAAAGGTTGGCTTATGTCCCTACCCGGTGAACGGCAACCCGCCATTATGACGCGGCTATCGATTTTGATGTTTATTCAATTCTTCATCTGGGGGTCGTGGTATCTGAGCGTGAGTCTCTACATGCTTGAGCATGGGATGGGAGGCGGACGATTCTATGCTTATACGGCTGGACCGTTGGCTGCGATGATTGCACCGTTCTTTACCGGGTTGGTTGCTGATCGGTTCTTCAATACAGAGAAGGTCCTGGCGTTTCTATTTTTGGGGGCTGGGGTATCCATGTTGGCACTGCCATTTGTGGCCGGCCCCGAAAACACGACACTCTTTAATGCGGTGATTCTGGTGCACATGCTCTTTTACATGCCGACGCTCGGCTTGACCGCCAGTATGTCATTTGCACATTTGCCAAAAGGCAGCGAGCAGTTTCCGTTAGTACGACTTTGGGGGACAATCGGCTGGATCGTCGGCGGCTTTATCCTCACTTTTGCATTTGTAACCAAGAACCCAGACGGAACCGTGGCGGTCGCTGGTGAGATCAAGGATGCTCAATTCTGGCTTGGCGGAGGTGCTGCGGTGCTCTTGGGGATCTTCTGTTTTACGCTGCCAAAGACACCGGCACCGAAAAAGAACGAACCGGTGAATGCTCGCGATCTCTTCTTTATGGATGCATGGAGCCAACTCAAGAATCCATCCTTTGCCACCTTCATCTTCTGCTCATTCCTCGTCTGCATTCCACTGGCAGCTTATTACGCAAGTTTGCAGCAACAAATGGAAGCGATGGGTATTGACCACATTGCCGCCTGGAAAAACACCGGCACTTTTATTGAAGCGGGCATGATGTTCCTGATGCCGTTCTTCTTCCGTAAGCTGGGCATCAAGTGGATGATTGTGATCGGAATCGCCGCTTGGGCGCTGCGTTATGTGTTGTTTGCCCTCGGTGCCACACCGGAAGGATTTGCTTTGGTGCTGGCAGGGATTTGCCTACACGGCATTTGTTATGACTTCTTCTTCGTGACGGGTCAGGTCTACGTTGATCGCAGTACTCCACACAACATTCGAGGCCAAGCACAAGGGATGAATATTTTCTTCACTCAGGGGCTCGGTCTGTTCATCGGTGCCATGGTGACTCAGGAATTAGCGGGTCGCGCATTCGGTGATACCATTGTCAGTACGTCACCCGAGTCGCTCGAATTCTGGCCCAAGATTTGGTGGCCGCTCTGCATCATGGCCACGGCCGTGATGATTATTTTCTTCATCGTCTTCAAGGAGAACGGTACAACCGGTGATGAAAGTGAAGGGGCCGCCGCGGACGCACCGGCGTAACTACGCCTCATGGGCAGACCCATCTTTAGAAAGAATTCAAGGCCGCGCCCCCAAGGGATGCGGCCTTTTTTCTGGGCAATCAAACAGTTTGCGAGAGTGATCAGAACGCCTTGGCAACCAGCTGATCTGTCTCAACGTTGATCTGAATCTTGGGCTCAATCGCGCGGTCAGACGTCAGTCGATCGCCCTCAATAATCTCCGTGACAACGGTGCGCACGGCCGAACGCCAGTCGTTTTGCTGCAGAGGATTTTCGGGCAGGGCCGTATCCAATTTAGTGCAATCAAGCGCTGAGAACGCAGGCCGCACCGCTGGGCTTTGAAATTCACTGGTGCTGCATGGTTGAACACGATTGGCAGGCAATTCGAGAACGTCACGAATAGTGCACGCTAGATCATACCAAGAAGCATCAGGGCCCGCATTGGTAGCATGGAAGGTGCCGACCAAGTCAGTTTGAGTAAGTTGCAGGATGGTTCGCGCCAAGTCTGCACAATTCGTGGGCCGACCAATCTGATCGTCGATAATCTTCAAAGTCTCGCCCTTGCAAAGTCGTTTAGTCATCGTGCGGACAAAATTCTTACCCTCCGCTGCAAAGAGCCACGATGAACGCAAAATGAGGTATTGGCATCCCGCCCGGCGAATGGACTCTTCACCCATGAGTTTGGAGGCGCCGTACGCATTCATCGGACCCACTGGATCATGCTCGCGCCAACCCGTAGGCGCGGGTGGAGTAAAGGAGTTGCCAAAAACGTAATCCGTGGAGAGCTGGAGGAGCTTGACGGGTAAACTACGGCAGAGTCGCGCAAGTGGATAGACCGCGTTGCCGTTGATCTGAAATGCCGCACGGCGATTGGTTTCCGCCGCATTCACATCGGTAAACGCGGCTAAATTGATGACCCATTGCGGTTGCAACGATTCCAGTAGCATGCCGACTCGGCCGGCGTTATTCAGATCGACATCCGCTTGCGAAATGAAGCGGTAACTTGCTTGAGTATTGGATTGGCACACTGCGGACCGAAGCGCAGTGGCGAGCATCCCACCACCACCAAAGACTACAACTTCGGCATGTCTCGGATTCTCTGCGAGGGTCGAAGTCATGGACTCTCCATTCATGAACGCGAACTCTGAACAATGTTCTTACGAATGACACCTTAGAAAGTGTCAGCAGATTATAAGCAGTCCGGATAAGCAAATGCAAGAATCGGGAATTGAGCTTAGAATGAGTTTCATTTGCGGTATTCTACCGAGATTTGACTGTGGCCTTGCTTCCCTTGGAAGCTGCCGCGAGTCGACCATAAGCATCATGGCCAGCCTGCCAAGCTGCCTGCAAGGGGTGCTGACTGGAGCGCAATCGGATCGCAAACTTGAGTAATATGCCCAAAGTATGAAACTCCCAGCGGGGGCGGTGTTGAAACGTATAGCGGATGAGGCTAGCCCGGGTATGCGTGAGGCGATCCAGGTTGGGGATTGAGCGCTGCGCCAATGGGTGAGTGTGGATGACTTGCCACCGAGGGTCGATGAGGCGTTGCCACTGAGCATCAGCCAGTCGCCGACACAAATCAACATCCTCATAATCGAGAAAAAATGATTCGTCGAATCCAGCGATCTCTACAAATGCATCAGCACGCACAGCCAGACACGCTCCAGTAGCCCAATCAATGTTGGTCACTTGATCTGGTGTCCTGATGTACTTGCGGGTGCGCTGCGGTCGGAGTTTCCCGGCGATTATTTTGAGGAGCGATGGGAAAGTGCCCACACTCGGTTGCGTAGTGGATTGGTTGGGTAAGTCTGGGTTTGGTGGATCGAGAAGTTTGGGTGCCAGGAGTCCGTTCCTTTCATGTCCGATCGATGCAAGGCTCTGGGCGAGAATCTGCAAACTGCCGGGCGGAAAGACGAGATCAGCATTGCAGATGATGATCCAGGATTTGGTTGATTCGCTCGGGTTCTGATTGGCCCCAAAATTGATGCCGGTGCCGTAGCCGAGATTTCGCGGCGGGTGAAGCAGGGTGGTGTATCTGGATTGGTTGCAAAGACGGAGAATATCCGGATCGGAGGCATCGCCGGAATTCTCAACGACTGAAATGTGGTACTCCCAGCCAACACCCAGTTCAGTTTCTTGGGCTGCAAGTGAGTGCAAGAGCCCTTGCAGATCCGCAGCATCACCACCCGCACAAACAACAACAAAGTGAAGCGAAGATTTGGAACAATCCTGAGGAGGCATTAGGGGGGATCCAGCGGGATAGGAGGCAGGCAACACATGAGGCTCTGGTTAGTCATTGGTCCAGGGATGGGTATTCGGACCACCTCCAAGGTGATTTGGCAAAAAATTTGTATGAGTCTATGATATCGCCTCCTGAGGGTCGTGGGTGCCGTTTTCGAGGCCTCTGAATGGTTCAAAGGCAGTTTCCCAAGAAAATGGTGAAACTACCTCGTTGCCGAACCTATTTCCGCATCTAATATTTGACCTTCAACGACGAGAGTGGGACGGAGAGTGCTTAGGGAGATTGATTGCTATCCTTGGATGAAATCTCAGGGGCAAAAAAAATTTGGCGATCAAGCACTGGCAAAATGGCGTGGCGTGGTACGGTTTCAACGTCTGAAAGAGAATTTACTATGACGACCGAACAGACAAAAATTATTCGGCCTGATTCGATTTACGACAGCTTTGAATTTGACCCCAAACTCGTGCAGCGTGGCTGGGATGAAGTCGAGGTCGGCTATCAATACACCGACTACCCGCTCCGAAGCGTGGTGGTCACGGAACATATGGTCGACGACTTTGCCCGGATGACCGGTGACTTCAACCCCATCCATCTCGACCCCACTTTTGCCCGTAAGAGTATCCATCGCCAGAAGATCGCACACGGTGCACTCATGCTCTCGTTGGTGGTCGGCCAGTACCACGGCTCAGGGTTTACCTACGGCACCACGCTGGCACTCCTCAACATTCAATCCACCTTCCAGCGTACTTGCGCGATGGGTGAAGAGGTTTACGGTGCCTTTGAGGTCATTGAAAAGGAAGCAGAGCCTCATCCCAAACGCGGTAAGATGCGCTTGCATTCCGAGCTGCGCAGTGTCCAGACGCACGAGCCGTTTATGGTTTGCGAATTTGAGGTTTTGGTGAGACGCATGCGCGGTAAGAGCGCTTGGCGACGCCTGGGATTGGAGCAACCCGTCGAATCCACCAACGGTAAAAGCGAGGGTGCCAACGAACCCGTGGTGGTGGTCACCCAGACTGGTGCGACGGAAACAACCCCTGCGACGACCGCCAGTGATTGACCGTAGTGCCTAAATTACATTGAATTGCTGAATCTTTGCTATTCATGGGCCGGTGCGGGGGATGTGCGGCTACCCGCACCAAAATTCTGATAGAATGATGGGGATGGGATCTGGGTGGATCTCTGGTCACCGCCCGCCTAGGTAATTTCGGTTATTCTTGAGGAGTGCTGATTCGATGATGCGGAAGTATGTTGTAGTTGAACAGGTTCGTGAAACTCTCCTGCGTGAGCGCACCTGGAACGTGAGCGCCATTTCCGAGCAGGATGCCATTCGTCAGATTCTTGAGGGTGAAGCGGCAGAATGTTACAAAGGCAAGCACATCCATTTGGAATCATCCAAGGGCCCAGCCTGGGTTGTCGATGGTCAGGATGTTGAGTACGAACACACTGAAGCGGTGGCGATCGATGATGACTTTATTGATCTTGGTGGGCATGGTTGAGAGTTGACTTATAGGCTGGTTCTCCTCAAGCCGTCGAGGTAATCTCGGCGGCTTGTTTTGTCCGTGCAGTGCGGGAGTAGCCAAGGCCATTTGCCGGGCTAACCATTCTTGAACAATTATCGGTCGCGCTCTTTGTAGTGGTGATTCAGAAGACTAGCTTGCGATTCAGCGATGATCTGTTAGGATGAGGGGCAACGAAGCGTAGATTTGCTAATCGAAAGTTCATTGGGGAAGATAGAACGAAGAGTCGTTTCATGGCGTCATTTGAAGAAACAAAAGTACGGTACTCTTCGCCAGCAGTGACGATCGCAGCCTATACCTGTGCTTACCCGCACATCACCTATTCATCGGAGATGGCGATCCCCGTCGCTTGCTTTGCCTTGCCCCGCTCAGGGGTCTGCGTAAAGAAAGTCTGTAATCGGGAGGTCTTTGCGGATCCTAATCATGTCCTATTTTTTAATCAGAATGAACCCTACCGGATCCGTCACGAAGCCTGTAACTGCAAAGATTGCGGGACCTCGATATGTATTGAGTCGAGCGCGCTCGCAGAAATCGTCGGCGCTTACGCAGATGCAACACCCGAAAATCCGACGGCCATGTTCCCGCATACGCATGGCCAGATCACTCCCGCGGTAGTGATGGCACACCGCGTCTTGTTACGAATGCTTGATGATACCGAAACCACTCCGTTGGAAATCGAAGAGACCGTGCTGGGTTTGGCCGATGCCGTGGTAGCCACCTCCTGCGCCAACTGGGCAGCCCAGCATCAGGAAGCTCAACGTAAGAGTGCGGGGGCAGCAGCGGCGGAATTGGCTGATGCCGTCAAGATGTATCTGGCGCCCCGCTTTCGTGAAGTACTGAGCCTTGACGAAATTGCAGACAGCGTATGTTGTTCACGATTTCACTTATGTCGAGCATTTAGCCGCAGTGCCCAGATGCCCCTCTACCGTTACATTCATCGACTCCGCCTCAATGAAGCGGTGCAACGCTTGGCTGATGGCGAAAAAGATCTCACGCGTTTGGCGATGGATTTGGGGTATAGCAGTCATAGTCATTTTACGAACATCTTTCGCCGGGAATTCGGGGATACGCCCTCAGCAGTGCGGGGGCAGCTGCATTCTGCTTAATTGGGGTGAGTCAGGGGATTTGGGAAATCAGGACGAAGTGGGCGGAGGGGAATTTTCTAAGTGAGCAATGACGTGCAAGCCTGTCGGCTGAGATCGTGGTATCTTTCCATGATCCCGGAAGATGGTGCGGTCGTGTGTGTTAACGCATGGTTTGCCGTGGCCAGATTGCCAGGCGCGTTGATGAATTGAAATTGCTTATTGTGGAGTTTTACCGATGGCTCGAATGAATATGAAAACGAAGTGCGGAATTGAATCCGCAGTCCCTTTAGTGGTGGCAAGTATGCAGCTGATTGTCGGGGCATTAGGGTGTCACGCGCAGCCGTTTACTGAGAGTCTGGAATTTGGGACCGGGTACACGATCCCTCAAGCATGGTGTGATTTCGATGGCGATGGCGATCTCGATCTGGCGATCGGCAACTGGGGTCAAGACAATGAACTCTATGTCAATCAAGGGGATGGCACTTTTGAACGCGTGGTAGCGTTCGGCAAAGGCGCCACCTTTGCCGTGGTCTGGGCAGATTTTGATAATGACGGCGATGCCGATTTGGCGGTCGCCAATGCTACCAATGCACCCTGTTACCTCTTTGTAAATGAAGGGAATGGGCAATTCACCGAGACCACTCCCTTTGGCAGCGACCGCTCGATTGCCCTGGCCTGCGGCGATTACGACAACGACGGTGATCTGGACCTCGCAGTCGGCAACGGCATCACCGGAGTCGCAGGACAGAATCGCTTATACGTAAATCAAGGCGATGGCACCTACATCGGCGAAGATCAATTCGGCATCGAACAAACCGATTCGCTCGCCTGGGCAGACTTTGACAGTGATGGCGATCTCGACCTGGCGGTTGGTAACGGCGGCTTCAGTGGGCCTGCACAAAATGCCCTTTATGTGAATAACGGCGACGGTTCATTCACTCAACGTTCGGAATTCGGGCGAGGCGATACCGCAGTCCTAGCCTGGGCCGATGCGGATAACGATGGCGATCTGGATCTCGCCGTCGGCAATTGGACTGCGACCCAAGACTACCTCTACCGCAATAATGGCGATGGCAGCTTCACCGAGCTCCCAGTGTTTGGTGCCCGTGATACCAACACCATGGCCTGGGGTGATTGTGATAATGATGGCGATCTCGATCTGGCGGTCGGCAATGGCGACTTCACCAACGCAGAGCAAAATTACCTTTATCTGAATAACGGCGCTGGCACCTTTGTCGAGACTGCAGAGTTCGGCATCGGCAGTACCGATTCCGTCGCGTGGGCGGATGGCGATCACGACGGTGATCTAGACTTGGGTGCTGGCAACGAGCATTCATCGACGCAAAACTATTGGTACACGAATGCACTCGATGCTACTGCATATCTGCACTTGAATCTAGTAGGAATGGCGCACCAATTGGGCGCCGGTTACTCCAACCGTGATGCCGTCGGTGCCAAAGTAAGCGTCTATGCAGCGGGACATCTCGGTGACCCGGAATACCTCCTGGGATTTCGTGAATTGAGCGCCCACGGAGGCTTTGCATCACAAAACCAACCCGGCGCCTGGTTTGGTTTGGCAGAACATGAGGCGGTGGATGTGTCCGTAGTGTGGCCTGGCTCTGCTGGGAGTCAGATTACACAGCATTGGACCGCACTAAATACGAGCCAATCGATTGAGTTGGTTGAGGCAAGCCCCTTGCTCGCCCAACCCGCCCCGGGGTTAGCGGGTCAAAAGAACATCTTCGCACTCCGCGGTGCCACGCCAGGCCATGAGATGTGGCTTGTCTATGGGTTGCGTAGCGGGAGCACCAACGTGCCTTGGTGTCCGGGTGTGACAGTGAATATCCGCAATCCCAAATTGTTCGGCCGCGTGTCTGTAGATGGGCTAGGCAACGCGGCGCTCGTGAAATCGGTCCCCAGCGGGGTGCGTGGCATTCGGCTCTTACTACAGGCCATTGATCGTGAGGGTTGCGTCGTGAGTAATCTGCTAGCGACCAAATTTCAATAACACGCTTGATCGTTACCCCAGAGCTTGCTCTTCGGAACAGATCGCGTCCCGTGATGCCACGCTTCGTATCGTTGATGCAAGTGACGCTTCAGATCGTTGCTAAAAAAAAGGCAGCCCTAGCCTTAAGCAACATCTCTTCATATTCATGTGCGGGGTCAGAATCCGCCACAATACCTGCACCAGCGGTATAGGTCGCACATGCACCCTCAATCAGCATCGTTCGAATCGCGAGGTTGAAACGTGCTTGTTTCGTCGAAGGGCAAACAAATCCAATCGACCCAAAGAACGGTCCGCGCTCAAACGGCTCCAACTCATCAATAATCTGCATCGCCCGAATCTTCGGCGCTCCTGTGATCGAACCACCTGGCAACGTGGCTTTGAGAACATCGATGAGTCGCTTGTTCTTACGAACCTGACCTTGAATCGTCGAGACCCCGTGATGCACCGTTGGGTGCGATTCAATCGTTCTGCCTTGCGTTACCTGCACCGAGTCATAATCACAAACGCGCCCCAGATCATTACGCATCAAATCCACAATCATATTCAGTTCAGCCTCATCCTTGGCACTCGCGCTCAGGGTGGCAGCCGAGGCTTCAATCGGTGCGGTCCCTTTGATAGGGCGCGTCAACAATGTCCGCGTTTCACCATCGTATGAAAGGAAGAGTTCGGGCGAAAGCGAGAGCAGCGAGCGCGGTTGCCTCCCTGCCTGATCATTACCCAGATCCAGCTCGAGATATGCCAGATACCAAGCGGGGCAAAGCCTGCGGGCAGCAGCAAAGAGCGCGCGGGGTGACCCGGTGAAATTGGCGCGCAGTTGTTGGCTGATGTTGGCCTGAAAAATATCACCCGCCTTAATGAACTCGATTGCCTGCGCGACAGCATCTTCCACTTCGTGCCGTGCTTGGTCAGTCTGGAATGGAGAAAGCGTGTAAATTGGTGGTGTAGCCTTGGAAGGGTCATCGAAGTGGTTGGCGGAGGTGGGGGGGGAGGG
>PJEL010005201.1_pt1 | contig 10527 bp, 7 predicted proteins | sample 1853271 | NCBI WGS metagenome assembly PJEL01 (sample SAMN08108733, study PRJNA415343) | Invertebrate metagenome, whole genome shotgun sequencing project. | host: Globobulimina | place: Sweden: Gullmar Fjord | collected 2015-08 | reverse complement strand
GGATCGGTTCAGAAAGGCCAAGGGAGGTAAAACTCATAGATTATTTTCTCAGTTGAATAACATTTAGTATGAGCAACGCGCAGAAAGAAGTCGTTGCTACAGCTTTCGCTCATCAATAGAATTGATAAGGAGCAAAGCGCGGTATTCTGAGGCTTTTCCCCACATTCAGCAACTAAATTCTAATCACAGTTCTAATTCAACCTACATCACTTGTCGCTTCTGTTCGTACATTTTTTCATCAGCCGCTTTCAAGAGCGCATCGACATCATCGTAGTTATTGTCATGAATAACCCAACCAACACTAATTCTAAGGTAAATTGAGTGTGTCTCGTAGACAACTGGCGTCGTACATATCGCCTTTCGAAGTTTAGCCACAATCGACGATACATGTTGATCATCGATGATGCGTGGCAACAAGACTAAGAACTCGTCCCCTCCTATTCTTGCGACGATATCTGAAACACGCAGCTCACTTCTTATGCGGTTAGCACACTCGATCAGTACCTGATCGCCTGCCGCGTGACCATAAGTGTCATTTATTGCTTTAAACCCATCGAGATCGATATTTACAACCGCAAAGGTTCTCGCTCTCTGCTTTTGAGTCGTGGTAAATGCCTGCCTAAGGCTGTACATGAAGTATCGACGATTCGGTAGCATGGTAAGCTCATCATGCATAGAGCGGCTGTCTGCAATGCGGTACAGACGATAAATAGTAAAGAATGCAACCGCTAACACGAGCATGATGGAATAACCCACCAGCCTAACCCCATGTATTCGATACCAAGGCACGTCCATCAAAACATGTTCGTTCCCTGATAGCGCCAAGAACCAACCTCCATAAGGGAAGTTAACTTGCTCAGTGGCAAACGCATTAGCAAATACGTGTTGTTCACCATAGAAGATAGGGCCATCTTTGCCTGAACTATTCGCACCCCGAATCGCGAGTTCGTACTTGTTCTCGATTTTGCCGATGCCAACATCTTCAAACAACTCATCTAAACCGATAACAGCACTGGAGACCCCCCAGTAATCTTGATTGAAAGGCGGATCTCGAAAGATCGGAGTGCGTGTAATGAGGGCTTGCCCACCTTGAAACAACTCAAAGGGACCAGCAATAAAGGTGTTGCCAAGATTACGAGCTATCTCAACCGACTCCCACTGATTTGGGTAATCACGATAATTAATACCGAGAATCTGCTCATTACCTTCCATCGGGTAGACAAAGTTTAGAATGTCGTCTTTGGCGAGTCCGATAAGTCGAATGTGAAATCCATCTCGAATAATGTTTTCGGCTATCTTGTCCCAGCTTTTCATATCGCTTTCTGGGTTTATCGTCACAAGCGTGGAGAAATTATTGAGGATGTACATATCCGATACGATAGCGGCTTCTATACGAGATCGAATGATGGAAAGCTGCTTTTTTGCCTCAGAATATGATTCATTTTTGAGGAAAGTTAATTGCTTGGCGTGAAAAACCTCTATGGCTGTCACGACAACCAAGAACAACAACAAAGATAATAATTTGGCAGGCCACTGCTTACTCGAACCACTTGGCATTTACGAACCTCTAACACATTTGTTCTGTTTACTGCCTTGAATCGGCTCATTTCTGGCTAATTCTTTCAGTATGCCGACAAGCTATTAAAAATCCACACTTTGCGTCGGGTCTCATTTCATTATTGAGCGATTCATCACTTCATAGTTAGTTAACTACACTGATTATTAAATCAAAAAACCTTAATGAACCTTATAAAGCTTACATTGTATTGACCCAAACCTTACACTGAAGGATTCATCAGTGTTATTTTATACTTACGATCAATCAGCTTGGTACCTTACGAACATGAAGCTAAAAACGCTAACTCTGTGCACATTGTTATCAGCCTCCGCTACAGTTGCGGTTCACGCACAAGCGACTTCTGATACGCAAACGGCTTTTGACACACAACAGACTGTTAACATACAAGAGAACAAACAAGCAACAAGCGTACCAAGTGTTCAATCACAAGCTGATGACCTCTACTCTCAAGAACAATCTTTTAAACAGTCTGCAGATCTGATACGCACAACCTACGAAAGCCAACTTTACACTCTGGCTGCATTCAAAGAGGGTCACTATGGTTTACGTATGTATCGACAAACATTAGACGATAAGTATTCCGCCGCCGTATGGAGCGACATGGCACGTGTTGCTAGTAAGCTTAGCGGCCTGTCGAATGACGTTCAAACCATGGAACAAATCGTACTCTACTCAGAAAAGCGCGTAGCTTCGTATGTGGGCGACAACGATGAACGCAGTGTGCGCCGTTACAACATCACTAAACATATGCCTGAATACCTTTATCTCGGTGTTGACCTACTCGGCTCTATGGCGCGAGCCAATGAATACGGTTTAGAGCACAAGAACGATGCCAAGCTTCGTGAGATTATTCGTCGTTACGACTTTTCACGATACGTGACCAATGAAGATATGGTGAAAGCGTGGGCAGCCCAACTCGCTAATCAAGTTTACTGGCTACGCCAATTGGGTGAGCAAGATGTGGTTGATGAGTTTGTCGAAACCTTCCAAAAAGCCTACCCAGATTCGCAAGACAGGAAGCTTTCAAGCCAGCAATACGGCAATAAGATCTATGGCATGACACATGTGATCTTTGGTGATTCAGAATATTACCAACATCAAGTCAGCGAACAAGAACACCAATGGATCTACGATTATTTCAGAGAGAACATTGATACCATTCTGCTGCGCGCTAAAGAAGATGTGATTGCAGAGGTTGGATTAACCTTCTTATTAGCTGGCTTAGAAGATGACCCTGTTGTCGAAAAAACACGACTCGCTATCCAAGCTTCTATCGACAAAGACCACGGCATGATCCCTTCTATCACAGGCGATTTTGACCTTGAGTACGGCGAACATCGCAACGTGTTGGCGATCATGTTACTCGATTGGCAACAAGTGAACGAAGCACCGACGTTAAAAGGCAACCCTAAGGTGTTTACTACGATTCCGTATGGGCTAATTGAAAGCCAGCCATTGAGTAAATAGAAACTCTGGAGTTCATCTATAAAAGCTAAAAAGCCGCAAACCTCTCAAGGTCTGCGGCTTTTTTAACTCTTACCACACCAACACTTCATTCTGGCTTAGGTTTAAGTTCAGGGGCAGACTTTGTTCATCACTATCGTGAAATCCCCTTCTGCGTATCCTTCTATCAAGGAAACATCGTCACAGAGTGTTTTACAAAATCGATAGACACCCTGAGGATGGTAACTCATTAAGGTATTTCGTGATGGATAATAACTTGAGTTCAACAGATTGAAGATCACCGTATGATTCGCAAGATCAAACATGCGAGTAATCATATCAGTTAGGTAATCTGAATCACGTGAGTTGTAATTGAGCGAACCACTGGCGATAACCACATCGTGGGCTTCGAGGCTCATCCTACTCATGTCACCCGATAAAAACTGGCAGTGTTGTTCTGTGTAGTTTTGCTTGGCCTTTTTGAGGAAGCCTGCGTGTTGATCAACGCCAGTGTACGATTGAATTCGATAGATGCTGTCGAGCAGTTCAAACAGCTCACCATAGCCACAACCCAAATCTAAGACACTCTTCCTTTCGAAGTCAGCCGAACGAGCGATCACTTCAAAGCGACACAATTGACTCTCTTCACTCGTCCAACCTAGAGCTTTAGCCTTGTCACCATTCGAGCGGTTAGTCTGTTTTCGATGATACCAGTACACCTTAAAACGATCACGCCAGTGCATTACGTAAAGTCCACCTGAACTTTTCGACCACCAGCCTGTTCTTGATTGTGGTATTGCCAATCATATTGTGCGAGTAGCCTTTCTGTTAACTCTAAGCCGAGGCCAAAACCTAATTCATTATCTTCGATTGAGCCATCCGTATTGCAATTAACAATAACGACTCTTGAACCCTTTTGGACTATATCCACAGTACCATTCCCTGTGTGCTGATAGGCGTTCCGAATCAAATTGGTCAACACAATGCGTGTTAGGCCGGCTGGTAGCTGATATTGTGATTCATCACTCTCTAAGCTAACCGTAACTGGTTTCCCATTGAGTAAGTAGGTTAAGTCGTGGTTTATCTGTTGCAACATATCGCCAAGATGAATGTTATCAAGAGGCAGGTCTTTGTCTTGTTGTCGAGTGAGCCATAATAAGGTTTCTGTCAAATCTGTCATGGTAAAACCCGCACGCTTGATTCGGTCGACAACTTCTAATTGCTTTTCCGGACTCTTACCCTTTTGAATGAGCTTCTCTAACAGTTCACTATTGGTTCTTGTGACTGCAATGGGCGTTCGTAGCTCATGGCTCGCGTAACCCAGAAATTTCTGCTCTCGCTCTAAGCTGCTTTGAACCGAACTCAAGCTATCACGAATGATACTAGCCAAGGTGTTCAACTCACTAAAATGAAAATCTGGAGTGGGTTCATTGAGGTTATCTTTATCTAACGACTTAGCCCAATTCTTTAACTGTTCAACAGGCGATGCCACTTTACGTAATATCAAAACTAAAATAGCGAAAAACAGGACAATCGCGGCTAATGCCGTCAGAAAAATTGTCACAAAATGAGGCAGTGCTTTGTCTTCTAAGAAGTGGTCTTGTGTTTGGTCAAACACAGCCGAAACGTAACGCACTTCATCTCCTTTCATCACTTTCATGACAAAGTAACCTTCTTTTGGCGGAGCAAAGATTGACTTACCAAGAACCTTTTTTGAGATGACATTTAACTCAACGTTACTCTGTTCAATATAAGTTTGAATGCCTTGTGGTAAATCGCCCCATTGCGTTGCAACCGTAAACTCTTGATTGGTCACAGGCTTGCCCGGCTTCACAACATCTTGTTGAGCTTGAGCAATCATAGAGCCACGCATAGCTACGTCCATACCTGAAATAAAGTAATTTATACTCAATGCTGATAGAACCAAAATCGTCGTTACGCCCGTAACCAGAATCGCCAGCAAAACGTAGATTCTTAAACTTGGTCTAATCTTCATCCCTCTGGTAACTCCTTAATCGCAAACCCTTTGCCCGCAATGGTATGCAGCAGTTTGTTGGCTTGTTCAGCATCCACTTGTTTACGTAGATTGAAGATATGCACTTTTAAGCTATTGCTGTCTGGTTGATCGTCGCCCCACACGCCCTGCATGATGGTTTCTCGTGATACCGGATTGGGACTAGAACGCATCAGGATTTCTAATATTTTCAGAGCCGTAGGTGAAAGTTTTAGGGGAGTATTCGCTCGAGACGCTTGATGTTGTTTCAGATCGATTTCTAGATCGCTCACCGATAAGCGGCTCACTTGACCACTGCGACGTTTTGCCAGAACTTGAGAGCGAACAATCAGCTCTTCCATGGCAAAGGGCTTCACCAAGTAATCGTCAGCCCCTTTTGAAAAACCGGTCAGCTTATCATCTAGCGTGTCTCGTGCGGTGAGCATCAATACTGGCGTATCAATGCCTTGCGCTCTGAGATTCTCGCACACCTGCAATCCGTTCATTTTAGGCAAGTTAAGATCGAGGATCACTGCGTCATAGCGATTACTCTCGATTAAGCTGAGCCCTGCTAATCCATTAGCTGCATGATCACATTGGATGTCTTCTAAATCGAGGTAATCAATAACAGCAGTGGCTAAATCAAGGTCGTCTTCAACCAAAAGCAATTGAAGCTTATCTGTGAGTTTATTGGTGACGGATTCTGCCATCATGACGACCTCTATTGTTAATTGTATTGTGGCTGGTAATGCGCGCTTCTGTAATGCGCTAGCCTATAGAGCCATAACTGTAATGAACCTAGACCGAGATTGCTGAGCCTCACTCAGCAATCATCAACCTAGATATCATTAGCTTAGCCATTATTAAGCCGTTTGCTCAACGCCTTTAACTCGATTCGATACTTTAAGGATAAGCGACTTAATCTCACACTGAATCATCAATAACGATGGAGTAAGAATCAGCGTAATGAAGGTCGCAAACAAAATACCGTAGCCTAGCGCCGCTGCCGCTGGAATCAGGAATTGAGCCTGTAAAGACGTTTCACTTAATAGTGGCGTCAAGCCTGCGAACGTGGTTACCGATGTGAGTAGTACGGCTCTTAGTCGACCAGAACACGCTTCAACAATCGCATCGTGAACCGACTTACCCTGTTCTTTGATTAGCTCATTAAAACGAGAAACCAACAACAAACTGTCATTCACTACCACACCGCTCAGCGCTAGAATACCGTTTAACGATAGGATACTGATTGTTAAGTCATTCCACCAGTGCCCTAAGATTGCGCCAACAATACCAAATGGAATCGCAGTCATGATGATCATTGGCTGTATGTAAGACTTCAGCGGGATAGCAAGCAGTGTGTAAATAGCGATCATCGCAAGCACAAACATACTCATCATAGAACTGGCCGTCTCTTCTTGCTCTTCCGTTTCGCCTGCAAAGTCGACCGTTAACCCTGGGTATTGCGCTTCTAAATTAGGTACTAAATCCTGTTGTAATTGATTCACAAGTTCAGCAGGAGCCACTAAGTCTTTATCTAATACCGCGCTGATGTAAACCGCGCGCTGACTATCAATACGAGTAATCTCTGATACTTGGTAATCTGAATGTACTTCGGCAACCGAACTCAAAGGCACAACCGTACCATCGTTGGTTCTCACGCTCGATTGCTTAATATCAGCAATGGTTTGACGATCGGACTCTGGGTATCGAACTCGAACTTTCACCTCATCTTTACCGCGTTGGAACTGCTGAACAATGTCGCCACCAAACGCTTGTAACACTTGTTGTGAAAGGCTTGCCGTGTCAAACCCTAATGCTCGGCCTTGCTGTGTTAATTCAAAGCGATACTGAGGTTCACCAAGGTCCAAGTTGTGGTCAATGCCACTCACACCATCAATGGTTTGCAGTTTAGCTAAGAACTCATTGCCCGCAGCCGTTACTGATTCTTCATTCCACGCTTTCAGTTCAACTTTGAAGTTGTCGACCATCTCCATTTTAGACAAGACTTTAAGCTTCTTAACGCCCTCCATTTGGCCAACGTTTTCTTCCCACAAATCTGCAAATTCATTGGATGTGTAAACACTGTTGCTGTCGAGCTCAATTCTTACTTGACCCGAATCATCGGCATCAGCGATAACTTGAAGGCTAAGCAGTTCAGATGGTTCACCTTGAGCACCGTATTGCGATCTCAGAGTTTCATCCGTTTTTGCTGCCGCGGCTTCAAGCACCAACAAGTTTTGTTGTGTTTGACCAAAGCTCGCGTCGTTTTGCATCGACATATCGGCAGTCACCGTATCGCCCGGCATATCAGGGAAGAAAGCCACACGAACCGCGCCTGTCATTGGTAATCCAGCTACTAAGATTAATAGCGACAAGAAAACCATCACCACGGCATAACGCAGTTTCAGCGCCCATTCAATCACAGGGCAGTAGATGCGCTTATTAAACCAACCTAACCCAGTATCTGCAGCGTGTTGAACACGAGCCCACAGCCCCTTCTTCTCACTGCGCTTAGTGTTAATGTGTGCAAGGTGCGATGGCAGAATGAACTTAGATTCAACTAAAGACAGCAATAAACAGATAGTCACAACCGTGCCGAATTGAGCGTAAATCTGCCCCATTTTTCCTTCAACATTAGCGAGTGCTAAGAAGGCAACAACCGTCGTTAACACACCAAATATGGTCGGTGATGCCACTTTCATGGTGCCTCGAACCGTACTGCCTATCGAATCCCCTTCTTCCTTACGCGTGGAGTAAATGCTTTCCCCGACGACCACCGCATCATCGACGACTATTCCGAGCGCCATGATGAAACCAAAGGTGGTCATTTCATTGATGGTTAACCCCATAAAGGTGTCTGTCATGAAGAACATGGTGCCAAAGAATACGAACGGTAAGCCCGCAGCTACCCAGAAAGCGACACGCACGTTTAGGAATACCGCTAACACGATGAATACCAGAGCAATACCCGTTAACGCGTTCTTCACCAATAGGCTCAAGCGATCTTTGATCATGGTACTTTTGTCGTACCAAGTTTCGATTTCGACATCGCTAGGCAGCATGTTGCTGTTTTCCCAGCGATCTACCACTTGTTGAGCCTGTTCAACGATGCTGACGACGTCTCCGTATTCATCCATCACGATCTGAATCGCCATCGCATTCTGTTGGTTATAACGAGAAAGCATGAAGGTATCGTCGGCAAACATGTCTTCAACGTTGGCAATGTCACCCAGTGTAATTTGCGTACCATCAGTCGTCGTCATCACCGGAATCGCGTTGAAATCTTGGATCTCGTACGCCTGCTCAGACACCTTCAAACGAACTGTTTTTTCGCCATTGCGAAGGCTCGTCGAAATAGCCGCAGAAGATTCCGCATTGATCGCTTCAGAGACGTCGGTTAGGGTTAATCCATAAGCTTGAAGTTTATTCTCATCAACCTCGACTGAGATCATAGGATCGGCTTTAGCCTTAATCTCTAAGTCACGAATCGCCGATTGGCTCAGTAAATCCGACTTAAGTTGCTCGGCTAAGCTCTGCAGCGTTGCTCGATCTGCATCCCCATAAAGCTGCACCCATAAGGCGTGGTCTTGCATGCGAGCCTTATCAATCACAGGATTGTCAGCACCCGCAGGCAGGTTATTGATCGCATCAACCTTAGTTTTAACGTCGGTTAACAGGGTATCAAGATCATAGGTGCTCGTTTTCTCAATCGAGACGTGGCTGCCGTTCGCATCAGAAGTAGACGTAATACGCTTAATGCCCGGCACAGTTTCTAACGCATCTTCTATCTTGATCGCTAACCCTTCTTCCGCTTGAACAGGGTCACCACTGTCATAAGTGACTGAAACAGTGACAACATCGGGTTCAAGACTTGGGAAAGCCTCTTTACGTAACGTGTTAAGCGATAACACGCCAATAATGATCACGCCCATTAACAATAAGTTCGCTGCCACAGAGTTGTTAGCAAACCATGCAATAGCGCCTGTATGCTGCTTGTTTGACATGATTAACCCTCCGCCTTAGCCAGAACGACCATGCCTGCTTTAAAGCTGCTTAACGGACGCTTTACCACTTGCACACTGTCGCCAATTTCCACGTTCAGTTTGCTAGGATCGATGTAAATCAAACCGCCCTTTTCAAACTCAACATTCGCGTTGGATTTAGACAGCTGACTGTTGTGATCTACGAACCACAGGTCGCCTTGCTGAGAAAGAGCTGAAGCCGGAAGCTCCCACAATTGAGTGAGTTGCTTGCCCGAAATAGTGGCTTGCACGAACGTGCCTGGATAAAGATCTTTCTCTTGCTCCAAAGGGTTATCGACTTTCACAATCAATGAACGCTGACGCGTGTCTTGTTGTAAGTGCTGCTCTACTCGCTCGACATAACCTTGCCACTGGTATTGGCCATCAGAACTCGACAGAGTCACTGGCCACGGCTGCTCTTTCAATTGCGTGTTATCGCTGTTGGGTAAGCTCAACCATTGGTTTTCAGAAAGAGGAACATAAACTTCAACCTCGTCGATGCTGTATAACGTGGCTATTTGAGCGCCCGTTTGTGCGTAGCTTCCCGGTTGAACATCACGACTCACGACCAACGAATCAAAAGGGGCAACCAAGGTTGTTTTTTCGAGGTCTTGCTGAGCCTTGACCAATTCAAGCTTGGCGTTCTCGAGAGCTGCTGTTACTTGTGCCAGTTGTGGCTCACGTAATACTAATGGAGAGTCAGGCTCACCAGACAAACCCGAACGTTGCCATTCAGACTTAGCTTGCTCGCCTTGTCTTTGTTCTTCCAATAAATCCAGTTGAGCTTGAGCAACATTCGCCTTTGCTTGCGTTACCGCTTGTTGGTAGCTGGTCGAATCGATATTGGCGATCACTTCGCCTTGGCTTATCACTTGCCCAGTTTCAAACTGTGAGCTTATTGTTTCTACTCGACCGCCAACTTCCGTCGAAAACATCAATTCGTAACGTGACTTCGCTTCCCCGTAACCCACAACTTCGGCTTGGTAGTTACCCAATGTTGCGAGTACCACTGACACTTGTTGCTGTTGTGATGCAGCAGGCAAAGTTGTCGTTTCAATAGAATTAGTGTCAACAACCTTAGCTTGAGGTTCTGAAACCGTTAGTTCATTGGCTTTTTCTGGAGCAGGAGCCACTTGAGAACCGTTGTAAGCAAGGGCTGCAAAGATGCTTGAACCAGCCACTAGAGTGATGGCGATTGTGATGGTATTCAGTTTCATGAAGATACTCCCAAGCCCAGAGCTAGGCCTAAATCAATTCGGTTTACGAGACGGCTATAAATGGTTTGTGTTAGCTGCGCTTCAAGGTCATAGGTTTGTTGCTGAACAGAAAGTAGATCAAAAATGTCGACCAAACCCTGACGGTATTTCTCTTCATAACTGGTGAAGCTGCGCTGTGCGCTTACCAAGGCGTTCGTTAGGTGTTGCTGTTGAAGTGTTAGTGACGACTCTTGTCCCATCGCGTTTTCCACTTCATTCACCGCATTCAGC
>PJEL010005200.1_pt1 | contig 10528 bp, 9 predicted proteins | sample 1853271 | NCBI WGS metagenome assembly PJEL01 (sample SAMN08108733, study PRJNA415343) | Invertebrate metagenome, whole genome shotgun sequencing project. | host: Globobulimina | place: Sweden: Gullmar Fjord | collected 2015-08 | reverse complement strand
CCTATGTCATATTCTTACTCGTCTCTACCCAATTGATGACGGTGTGTTTTTCCTGGATGAGCACGATGTAAACACACTTTCTCTGGCAACAGTCCGTAACAATATCGCTTACGTACCCCAGGAGTCGACGATCTTTTCAGAGACGATCCAGGCTAATATTGCCTTGGGAAAAATGGATGCCACCATGGAGGAGATTGAAAAAGTGGCAAAGGCGGCATCTATCCATGACGAAATTATGTCCTTTGCTGACGGATATCATAGCAGGGTAGGGGAGAGAGGGGTGAAACTCTCTGGAGGACAGAGGCAGCGTATCGCCCTGGCAAGGGCCCTGCTTCTCGATCGACCAATAGTCATTATAGATGATGGATTTTCTGCCGTTGATACAGAAACCGAGCATACCATCTTGCGGCAGGTTTCATCCTATCTGCAGGGAAAAATCTGTATTATCATCTCCCATCGCGTGGCTCCTCTCGTTGAGGCGGATGAAATTCTGGTCATGGACAAGGGGAAAATTGTGGCCCGGGGTGATCATCAGGCTCTCCTGGACGGTAATGCTTTTTACCGTAAGATATACTTTCATCAGACTGCGTCAGCAATCAGGCAGGGATAATTTATGCGATACGGTTACGGATATTTTGAGGAGGACAAATTGGGTCAGGTTGCCGACATGGGACTGTGGCGCAGAATTATCTCCTATTCCATAGCTTACTGGCAGCGGCTTGCCACCGCTATCATGCTTTCATTTGCCGTCATCGGGGCCAGTCTTGCTCTTCCTCACATGGTGAGGCTCGGTATTGATCATTATATAGTCGATACTGCCATTGAGATTTCAGAACGCATTGGTGGCCTCGGCATGCTTGCAGGCATTTTTATCGGTGTCATCATATGTGGTTTTCTGGCAAATTTTCTTCAGGTCATCATTCTTGAATGGACAGGACAGACAATTATGCATGAGATACGGCAACAGCTTTTCAAGCATATGCTCGGGCTTGACCTCTCCTTTTTTAATAATAATCCCAGTGGAAAACTCGTTACCCGGCTGACAAATGATATCCAGAACATGCATGAGATGTTCACATCGGTCATTGTCACTCTCTTTAATGATCTTATCAAGCTTATCAGCATTATGGTTATCCTTTTCTGGATGAACTGGCGCCTTGCTCTGATTTTAAGTTTCCTGTTACCTCTGATAACAGGAAACACCCTGTGGTTCAGCCGTCTTGCCAGAGACGCATTCCGGACCATTCGGACCCGACTTGCCAGGATTAATTCCTTTATGCAGGAATCTCTTTCCGGCATTTCCGTTCTGCAGATTTTCATGAGGCAGGAGGATACATTTAAGAAATTTACTGAACTCAGTAATGCCTATCTGCAAAAAAATTTGTATCAGATCAGAATATTTGCCATCTTCATGCCAGCCATAGATCTTTTCAGCTCCATTGCCACGGCTTGTATAATCTGGTATGGAGGCGGCCAGATTATACAGGAGCAAATGTCTCTTGGCGAACTTGCCGCTTTTCTGGCATATATGCGCCTTTTCTTTCAGCCAATACGTGATCTTTCCCAGAAGTATTCCATCGTGCAGTCAGCCATGGCTTCGGCAGAACGTATTTTTCAGCTTATGGACACGCCACCGGCATCCTCTCCTGACAGAATAATACAGGGACAGCCGGAGATGAGAGGGGAGGTATCATTTCATCATGTCCATTTCGCTTATGATAAGGAACAGATTTTGGCTGATCTTTCTTTCCATGTTTCTGCTGGGAAAAACCTGGCTATAGTAGGACCCACAGGTTCAGGAAAATCTACTATTGTCAATCTTCTTGAAAGATTTTACGAACCAGACAGTGGGGAGGTATGCATTGACGGGCATGATATCAGCAGCCTGAACAGTCAGTGGTTCAGGGAGAGGATTGGACTGGTCATGCAGGTTGTTTTTATTGTTCCTGCAAGCATCAAGAAGAATATCTTGCTTGAAAAGGAAATAGGCGAGAGTAAATTGAACGAAATAATTGAGAAAGCACAGCTTAGCAGAGTTGTTGAACAACTTCCGGAAGGTCTGGAAACGAAAATTGGTGATGGTGGAATCGATCTTTCTTCAGGCCAGAAACAGTTACTTGCTTTTGCCAGGGTTCTTGTCCGTAATCCTCGGATTCTCATCCTTGATGAGGCAACTTCCAGTGTTGACTCAGCAACAGAAATTTTAATCGACCGAGCCATAGCCTCCACACTTGCAGAAAGAACCGGTATTGTCATCGCCCATCGACTGTCAACCATTCGTCGAGCAGATCATATTATAGTTTTAGATAAAGGCAGGATTGTCGAGCAGGGCACCCACCAGACTCTGATGGCTAAAAATGGAATATATCGTCATCTTCAGGAGTTGCAGGCAAATCATCGGTAGCTATGAGTTGATACGGTAACGGGTAGACCGAGATATCTTCTGGCGTTTGGCTGGTTCTTTCATTGACGCTTCGCAAAAATTCACATACAGACTGAAACATGCCTAAAGGACCAGATTTTGATGATTTAGCATCTTAAATTGTTATTGATAATTAATCTTGCAAATCAAGAAATGAGATATACTTTTAGACTAGAGGGAATGATTCCTATCACAGCTTTTGTTGTTTTAATTGAGGTCTTATTCATAATTGCAACTGATGAGGTTCCTGCCCGGGATTATAAAAATCTCCATTGATAAAAAAAAGCAGAGTGCCTCAAGCGAGTTAGCTTATCAAAAGGAGGCTCCTTATGAAAACTATTATTTATGAAGGAAAAACAATAACATTAGATGATGAAGGTTTTTTAGCAAACACTGATGAATGGAGTGAAGATATTGCTAAAACCTTGGCGTCACGTGAAGGCCTTGAAGCATTAACTGGAGATCAGATGGAAATAATTAAATTCATGCGAAGTTATTATGAAAAATTTAACGCGTTTCCCATCTTAAACCAGGTATGCAAAAATATTCATCAGCCCCGTGAATGTGTTACTGAGCAGTTCATTAACCCAGAGAAAGCCTGGAAATTAGCAGGTTTGCCTAAGCTCAGTGGTGTTCATTTTGTAACCTTGGATGGTACACATTATATCATGGAGGAATGCTGCTAAAATTCTAACCTATTAAATCAGGATCCAGAGATTTTGATAAAGTGCAAGGACACTATGCCATTTTGCTGTAAAGAGAATCACAGTAGAAAAACTGTAAGTGGAATATCTTTAAACCAATAATTCTTTTTTGAGGGTGGCAAACGGGGGAAAAATGTAAATAAATGAGGTTGTAGGGCTAAAAAACCCAACTTTTGGAATGTAATTTGATGGGAAACAACTATAAAACCTCGCCATTATCGTTATTTTCCACTGGAGATGGTATAATGGTGTAGCCAGTCACCTGTGTTCCAAGTTGGGTACAGGTATAATGCCATTCCACTTCTTCTCCCGGATAAACCCAAACACCTTTTGAGATGGATTCTTTTATCTGCGGGCTTTTTACCCAAACCTGGCCTTTCTCTTCTGTGTAGATTGACATAGTCCTTCTCCTGGGTGGTGTTACTGTTATAATTTTGTGACAGCAATAAGGGTGCCATTTTCTAATATTCGAGAGGTGTTCTGTGCCCACTTTATCTAACTTCTTGATATTGGAAGATATCTTTTATACATTATGGTGCGACACGGGTTTCATGGAGTTTTTGCGCATATACAAAATAGGGGAAAATGCCCATCAAGATGGGTGATTTGACTGCAAGTGGGTGAGATCCCCTACGTCAACTAGCCCACACATTGTCAAATGACCTATTAAACATAGGGAAATTGATTACTAAAACATTTTCAAACCAGATACAACACGACTCACCTTTCACAAGGGATGAGATAAAGGAATAATCAGCATGGCAGCAAAAAAATTTTACGCAGTAGCATCAGGTTTCACACCTGGAATTTATGACAACTGGCCGTCGGCCCAGGCCCAGGTTAAAGGATATTCCGGTGCTGTTTATAAAGGGTTTGCAACAAAACAAGAGGCCAAAGAATGGCTAAAAAACCCGTCTTACCGTCCCGCGTCGAGAACAAAAAAGAACACCTCCGGTCCGAAATCATCTACCCCGGCTTCAGCCCGGCAACAAGCGGGCGAAGTATCGATCTATACCGATGGTGGGGCACTTAACAACCCCGGCCCCGGTGGATACGGCGTCGTCCAGCTCTATAACGGCGAGAGAAAGGAACTGTCCGGCGGATTCAGATTGACCACCAATAACCGTATGGAGCTCATGGCCTGCATTGTTGCCCTGCGTGAGTTGGAATACCGGCAGAAAACCGTTACTATCTACTCTGACTCAAAGTATGTAGTTAACGGCATCAGCAAGGGGTGGGCAAAAAATTGGCGCAGGAACGGCTGGATAAAATCAGACAAAAAACCGGCCATAAACCCTGACCTGTGGGCCGAACTCCTGGATCTCAGCGAGGAGGTCAAGGTTAGCTTCAAGTGGGTTAAAGGCCATGCCGGCAACCCGCTAAACGAACGCTGTGATGAACTGGCAGTGTCTACAGCCAGGCGGAACGATCTCCCAATAGATGAAGGGTATCAAAAAGAAACCTGAATCCAGGCAGCAAAGTCCGGACACATCCGAACATTGCTGCATGGATTCAGGCTGGGGAGTTGTGGAGGAATAAGTGAAGTGTTACGATATTTTTATCTCCCGAACCGGGAGATAAACTCTAGCTTCAGCCGCTGTCATACAAATCCATACTGTTTTCACCAAATCGGAATAAATAATCATTGAGCTTTAATTGCTGATCCAGGGTCATATCGTCCCAGGATCCGTTTTTTGAGCACTTAGGGTATTTTTGAAAAAAAACCCTGTTCCAGGCTTTGGATGATTTTGACTCCACCCAGAGAAACGGTGCCCCTTTATCATTATCACGGGTATGACAGGATTTACACACCTGCTTGAAAACCTTACCGCCTTCACCCCAGGGGCGGCTGTCCCATTCAAGTTGTCCCTGGTCAAGAACCCGGCATGTCTGGGTTGTTTCATCAAAACGTTTATCCGGTCGGGCATCCGCCTCTAACACGCAAAATGCGCTGACAACAAGAATTCCTGCCAGCATGAGGCATAATCGATTCATGAATTTCACCTTTGGTAATAGTTTGTTTTTTGAAATTGGCTGATAGCTCAATTCTCTCTTTCCATTTCAATAAAATTATCAAAACAGTGGATCGTTTATATATCAACTTCTGTGCCAATCTCTACGAAAAACATGTAACCATATAGAATCACATAGTTTTCCAGTCTTTCGTTCCAGCTAATTATGTGGATGAGATGAGAAAAGTGAAGAATATTGTCAAACAGGTTAGAGAATATTCTTCAACACCTTTTCCTGTATTAGGAGAATCACACTTTTTTCCATTGGAAGAAAAAAATTGACATCATGAGGCGTTAAACTATAGAATATTTGATGAAATTATGTAATTCGCTGGCAAAAAAATGAGTTTTTAATCATAAAATTGTCTCGTTTGAGGTCTCATATGAAACACACATTCTTTCGAAGAAGAAAGAAAATAATCAAGCCCCGCTATCAGCTTAAAAGTGCATTTATTTCAGTAGTTTTTCTTTATATTTATTCTCTTTTTTTCGGAGCAGCTGTTTTCCTGCCCCTTGCCTCTGATTTTTTTTCGGCCACCAGTATGGACGAGCAGGCAAAGATAGCCTCTGTCTTTCTTGCCCTTCACGAAAGAATATGGCTTGTTCTAGTTGTAATTTCCCTCCTGGTTTTTATCAGCTCTATTTTATCCTCTCACCGCATCGCCGGACCAATTTACCGTCTTGAAATGGCTGTTGATCAGTTATTAAAGGGTAATTTCAAGGAACGAATTAGATTAAGGAAATACGATGAGTTCCCTGAAATTGAAAGGGTTTTTAATGAAGTGGCGGGCTTTCTTGAAACCTCTCAAAGCCGGGACGCTGAATTTCTTGCAGCCGTCAAAGAAAAACTTACATTACTGGCAGGGATAATGCATGAAGCAGGTGGTACAGAAGACGTAAAACAGGCCAAAATTGTCGATTCGCTCATCAAAGAACTTGAGACAAAACAGGATTTTTTTCGATTGCCGAGTAACTGAAACGTCGTTTATGTGAGCATACCCCAATCTGGTACCATTCTGGCTTATTGCGGAGATCAGTAAAGAATGAAAAAACAAACCATCAGATCAGATAAAGGTTTTACCCTAATCGAAATAGTCATTGCACTATCGATTCTGTTAATTCTCAGCTCCATCAGCTTTGTTGGTTACCAGAGATTTCTTGGGAAAGCCAGAGCATCAGTTTGTACTTCAAACGTCAAGGCTATAAAGAAAGCCGTTGATCTTTACATTATGGAAAATGATGCATTGCCGGCTATTTTGGGTGACCTGGAACTTGAGCATCTTAAAAAAGCTTATGCTCAAGTAATGGAAGAAAGTGACTGGCAGACTAGGTTTGCCCGGTTTTTTGTGGAGATCAATACGCCTTCACTTGCCCACGCACAATTTCTGTCAGTGGAGAATTTAGGGTCTTATGGGGCCACGGCCAGTTTCTTTCGGTGTCCTTCAAGCAGTAACCCCATTTCCTATGGCATAAACGGAGATTTGGCGGGATCTGACTTAACAGGCGCCGACCAAAAAGAAATTCTAATTGGAGACTCTGACACAGCTATCTTTTTTGGTGTTGAGCAGCTCACCCACAGGCATCATGGTCATACTACAGCGATTGGCATTACCAGTAATGGAGTTCTGATAGAGAGTGTCAACGGCATTCTTATTGATGATGGCAACAGAGGGCACGGTAATGACCCTGATGGGGTAGACCCAGATAACCCTGGGAAATCAAATTAATAACCCCGTAATAAATATTGAACTGAATAGAGTGACGGCATGGATCCTTTATGGAAAATTGTCTAAACGATAAGATAAAGGCTATGCCTGCGCATGCTGTCATATTTTCGTGAAAAAGAGTTTCTCCATCCTTTTTGTATCTGGTTTGTTCTTTTAGCCTGGTATATCATTATCGGCAGTACCATTTTTTTCGGATTTCATTTCAAATGTGATAATTTCATCACCTCTCAATCGTTCTGGTTTTTTTCAAAGACTCCTGTTGAGGCCCAAGAGGTGGTTATTGTTGCCATTGATCAGTCCTCCCGCCAGGAGTTGGGTCTTAAATGGCCCTGGAAAAGAAGTATAACCGCGCAGTTGATCAGCAACATAGCTAAACAATCGCCAAAAGCTGTGGGGCTGGATATCGTTTTTTCCGGGTATTCCGAGGAGCAGGAGGACAGGGCTCTCATCGACAGTCTCAAATCCCACCCGAAAATAATCCTCGGCTTTATTTTAAATGAAAATATCAGGGAGGAACCTGCCCCTGAGTTTAGAGATGCCGCTTTTGATAAGGGTTTTGTAAACAGGCCCCTCCAAGGCGGCATTGTCAGAGATATTAAACCAATATTTGTGGATAATGAAGGCAAGCTAGACACGTCCCTGGACGTGTCTCTCATGCAGGCCTATCTTGATGTCTCCCATCAAGAGTTGCCGGTCAATGAGCAGGGCGTACGTCTTAATGACAAACTATTTATTCCCTTTTCAAACGGAATGACTCCCCTTAACTATCTGGTCTACCATTCAAATTTTAATATTGTTTCCGCATCAGATGTTTTAAGTGGCAAGGTTCCTGATTCTATCTTTAAAGACAAGATTGTTCTGGTCGGCTCAACTGATCCTGTCATCCATGATGAGTATTTTACTCCATTAGGGATTTTCCCTGGTGTTACTATTATTGGTAATTCCCTTGTGATGCTGTTGAGTAAACGTTTTATCAAAGATATGACGGGGTTTACGAGTTTCTTGTTTGCTTTTCTGCTGGGTTTTATGCTGATTTTTATCAGCAAGGGGTTATCTTTTTTACGTTCCTCAATTTGCTTGATTTTCATGGTAGTAGCCGCGTACTTTTCTCTTCTCTATTTCAGATCAATGGATATGGTTTTTGCCTATGACCTGCTTATCTTTTCAACTATTTCCGCCTCACTTGTCTTCCATTTCCATAAATACACAAATATCATTTATGTCAGCAACAAAATAAGAAAACAGGCAGTCTTTGACCCGGCCACCGGACTCTATACATCTCGCTATTTTATGCTGCAGCTGGATGAAAAACTTAAATCCACCAGCCAGGTACTTTTTATTGGTCTACAAGTGAAAGATTATAAAAAAGTAACCAAAGATATGACATTTGAGCAGATTAAAGAGCTGACTTTGCGTTTGAGTAGTTATTTAAGAACCCAATTGGAAAGTAAATTTAAAAAGACTACAATATCGTGTCTTTCCAGTGATATTTTTGGCGTACTTGTGGAGGGGGAGGACAAAGAGCATACAACCTCATTAATAGTAGATGTTTTGCAGAGAGTACAGGCGGAAAGTTTTGATATTAATGGAAAAGTTCTTAAAATTGACCTTAGTGGTTGCCTGCTTTACAAGCAGGATAAGGTGATTTTAAGAAAAACAGATATTTTTTCCCAATTAAAAAATCTTCTCCATGACAAGCCAGGTGAGGATGTTTCTTGTCAGGAAATGAAAGAAATCCAATCTGAAAAAGAAAATAAGGAAATAAACTATAAAAACCCCTTGGATTTTATTGCCTACGATTGGGAAGAAAGAAATAGGGAATTAGAAAGTAACCTGAAAGAAATTCTGGAAGTAAATAACAGGCTGGATAGGCTTAATTGGGGGACTTTAAGGGCTTTGGCCCGTGCCATTGATGCAAAATCTCCCTGGACAGCAGGTCATTCGGAAAGAGTGACACAAATTTCACTGAAAATCGGCCGCCGTTTACATCTTTCACATGATGAACTTGATAACCTGCACAGGGCCGGACTGCTGCATGACATCGGTAAAATAGGAATCCCGGTTAGCATTCTTGATAAAACAGGCAAGCTCAGCGATGAAGAATATAGGCGTATTAAGGAACATCCGGCTAAAGGGGCAAATATTCTGCAGCCAATTGAAGAATATGCTGAGGTAATAAAAATTGCCATACAGCACCATGAGCGTTTTGACGGCAAAGGCTACCCAAAGGGGTTGTCTGGTGAAGAAATAACACTTGGCGGCCGAATCATGGCCGTTGCTGATGTGTTTGATGCTTTGATTTCACATAGGCCATACCGGACAGGAATGACTTTTGAGAAAGCTTTATCAATTATAAAAGAAGGACGGGGAACCCAGTTCGATTCCAACATCGTTGATATTTTCATGCAGCTGGCTCAAGAGGAAAAGCTGGTAGATGAAATGTATGAATAACAATGTAAAAAAACATCATAACAACTAGGGTTTTCTTATCATCACAATTTTTACTTAATACCTGCCACAAAGTCAGACATATTGTCCCTAATTTGCCGGTACTGGTCTTCGGTTAACCCGGCTCCCAAGGCAACAATTTTAGCCATATCTTTGGTTAAAAAATCTCCTGGACCGTGGGCGTCAGCATTTACTGCAAGTTTTGCCCCACATTTCAGCGCTGTTTTGGCCACATGTCCATTGGTGAGGCTATGACCTTTACGGCCTGACAGTTCCAGCAATATTCCCTTTTCAGCCGCCAAACGTGCATCATCCTCTGTGATAAAGCCGGGATGGGCTAGCACATCGACTCCGGCCTCAATAGCGGCACGATTTGTACCCGGCCTTACTGGTTCCATAACTGTTTCGCCATGAGCTACCACTACCTTGGCCCCTAATTTTCTGGCATAGTCTGTTAATTCTGCCATAAGTTGCGGCGGGACATGGGTCAGTTCAATACCTGCCAGTAGTCTGGTGTCTGTATATCTGTTCATGTCATCTGCCGCTTTCAAAATACGGGGCAAAAGAAAATCAATGTTTGATGAATCAGCATGGTCGGTGATGGCAATGGCCTCATAGCCAAGCACTTCAACACGACGGACGTGTTCTGCAGGGACAAGTTCACCATCGGAAAAGAAGCAGTGGGTATGGAGATCAATCATGGTAGAAAAACCTTATAAAAAAATTAAAATAAAAGAGTTATGGAACAAGTAATTTTGCCCTTAAGGAGTTTAAGCAGCCTTCCTCAATAACCACTTTGACAAGCTGACCCGGCACAAAGATATCCTGGGACTGAAAATTAACCGTCTGGTTTGATTTACTCCTGCCCGCCCATTGCCCGGGAGCCTTGCTTTTGCCCTCAATCATCAGTTCCATCTCCTGGCCAACATACTCATTGTTGCGCTCAAGAGAAATTTCCTTTTGACGACTCTGAAAAATGGCAAGCCGACGGGCCTTTTCCTCTTCAGTGACTGTCTCTTCAAACTCACAGGATTTTGCCGGTGGTCGGCTGGAATATTTAAAAGAAAACGCTGCGTGGTAACGCACTTTTTCCGGGGGAATGCCCTCGAGCGCGTGGTTCAGCACCTCGACATGTTTCGCCACCCAGTCGCGATAATCCTTGAACGTGGCCGGCGGCACCATGCGGTCATAGGTCACCGTGGCGCGGGCGTCATC
>PJEL010005199.1_pt1 | contig 10529 bp, 8 predicted proteins | sample 1853271 | NCBI WGS metagenome assembly PJEL01 (sample SAMN08108733, study PRJNA415343) | Invertebrate metagenome, whole genome shotgun sequencing project. | host: Globobulimina | place: Sweden: Gullmar Fjord | collected 2015-08 | reverse complement strand
TAGAAAAAATTTTATCAAAAACGTTTTGATAAAACTACCTAGTAATGCGGGGTTGGCGGAATTGGTAGACGCGCTGGATTTAGGTTCCAGTATCGCAAGATGTGAGAGTTCAAGTCTCTCACCCCGTACCATCTAGAGATTCATTTAAACCATTCTTTTCTTAATTACTTCTATTTTAACGCTATATATTGCTTTAAATCAGTTCACTTAAGCTTTCTTAGATTAAATATTCAAACGTGAATTTCAGTCTTTTTCACTAAACACGTCATCCTACTTATACAATTCTTTTTCTACACAGCATAATTCTACAAAGCATAACTCTACAAATTATAACGCTATACACCGCAGGCATAAGCTAATGCTTTGTTTTTAATTGCGGGTAATCTATTCACCGCTAAAAAAGCGGTATTTCGAATTAACTTCACCAATTTTGAAGGGTGAGAAAAGCCACAGTATAATGAGTCCATAGCAGACATCATTAATAAGTTATCTTTTCGTCGTTTCATTTCATATTTAGCAAGATTTTCAGGATCATACCAACACTCCCCATTCCCTATTGCCGTTGCAATGACTGTTTGCAGTGCTTTAACATCTTTAAACCCTAAATTAACACCCTGCCCTGCCATCGGATTAATAGTATGAGCCGCATCGCCAAGTAAAATCACGTTACCTTTTTGGTATTGGTTAGCATGGCGACCAGTTAATGGAAATGCACCTTTAGCCACAACATCTACCTTGCCTAATCTTTTAGGGAAATGGTTAGATATTTCCTTGGTTAATTGTTCATTCGTCATTTGGGACAAACGACGAATTTCATCACGAGAATGATACCAAACTAAGGATGCATTGTTACCAGGCATAGGAAGCATGGCTAGTGGCCCGGTTTGGTAAAACTGCTGCCAAGTAATGTCTTGTTGCTCTAACACTGTTTTCACATTTATAAGCATGGCAGATTGTTGATAATCCCACCCTGAAGTACCTATACCAGACATTTTTCTAACTTGAGATTGCGCTCCATCAGCGGCAATTAACAAACGTGTTTTAATACGCTCCTGCTGCAGTTCCACTTTTACTTCATTGTCTTGCTGCTCAAATGAAATAAGTGTTTCTGGCGTATAAATTGTAATATTCACGTTTTGCTCAAGTTGTTGCCATAAAGACAACTGAATTAACCGATTTTCTACTATGTGCCCTAAATGAGCCTGATTAATATCGAACGCATTAAATTCTGTATAAGATAACTCTTGCTCCCAAACGCCAAGCCTGCGATACGGACAAAGCCGCCATTGCTCTAGTTGTGACCAAGCATTGAGTTGTTCCAATAGAAATTGCGATGCAAGTGAAATAGCCGATACTCGCAGATCAAAAGGTTGTGTTATTGAAAACGATTCCGGTGCTACTTTCTCAACAATCGCCACTTTCAAACCTAAATTTGCAAGTGATAATGCGCTTGCCGCACCGACCATGCCACCGCCGATAACAATACAATCAAAGCTTTTCATTCTCTATTTTTTCCCTTTTACAGCACAGGTAAACTAATCAAACACTAGATGATAATGCAAAAATATTATAGTAATTGTATTTGCCATTTGTCTATTTCTTGCTTTTGTTTCTATAGTTTACACGACGCAGTGAGGTCGTTAACGTAAAACGGATAAATTAAGGAAGAATTATGTCTGCATTAAGAAAAGAAGAAAAACGCGTAGCAAAAGATATCAACATCGTATATAACATGACTGAAAAACCAAACTTAACAAACTTAGTTGCGCAAAAAGAACGAGCGGTTGTTGCTAAACTAAGGGCTGATTTGGTCTTGCCAGAAAACAACATATTAACGGTAGATATAGATTTTGATACCACAAGTGGCTACCATAACAATACAATGATGGTTATGGACGACTTTGGTGTTGAAATAGTTGCCACCGCCTTTGAAGTAAAATACGGTAAAGAATATGCCGATAAAGTGCGATATGCATGGGCTGAAAAACAAAAAATTAGTGACCCTAGAAAACCAACCTACTTATTGGTACAAAAACCGATTTCTGATGATGTTCTTCCACAAGTATTTGCCGCCTGTGGTGAACGAAAACATGACCAAGATATCGCCCCTGACAGCGTTATTTAATACGCTAGTACATAAATGTAAGTGGCTTACTTTGCTGCTTACATTTTTTCTTTCACTTATTAGCTTCTCCTCAAATGCACTTTCCTTAGCGCAGTTAAAAAACATAGATGATATTACCCAAGATAACAAAGGGTACATCTGGCTTTCGGGTCAACATGGCCTTTCGCGCTTTGATGGACATAGCTTAATAAATTTTGCAAATAATAGCCGTTCATGGCAAACGCCATTTATTTGGACTCATGACATTCATCTAAAAGAACAGAGCATAATAATAGCAACTGAAAACCAAGGTGTTTGGGAAATGGACCCCAAAAATGGTCAAGTAGTACCAATCAATGAAGCACTAAATAAAAGAACGGTTTACCACGCTACTTATTTTGAAAATAATTATTATATTTACACGCTTGCTCCAAGAGAAATTCATAAATATAACCCGCTCACTGATACCACAACTATTATTGCGCAAAATGTTAAAATCAAGGACTTTTTGCACTATCAAAATAAGCTATATATATACAATGAAAATGGAATATTTCAGGTAGAAGAGCACGGACTCAGCGCTTTTAATAATAAAAAAGTACAAAATGCTGTTGTCATTAACAATAAGATTATTGGCACTAATGAAACAGGCATATTTGCCTTAAATCAATCTGGTAACGTTACAGCAAATACTCAGCTTAGTGGTGTAAATACAGTAGCCGTTTCAGATGACAAAAAACACATATTTGTGATAACTAAGGCGGGTGAAATTTCACTTTATGATGAAAATCTCATTAAGATTGAACATCGCTACAACGCTCCAGTCAAACATAGGGTTCATAAAATATTCCATGACCGCTCCAAGACTTTATGGCTAATCAGTAATCAAGGGGCTCAAAGAATATCGCAATCTAATATTAAAGATCATCAAAAACTTTTCAATACGTCAAGTAACTCCATGGTGATTGACCAACTAAAAAATAGCCTTATTTTAGGAAGTTACGGTGCAGGTCTGCAAAATTTCGATGAAAACAATAAAGTATTACCAACAACAATCAATGATGGATTTTCAAAAAAGGTAAAAAGGCTCACCGATATTAAAGTGATTGAAGATGATATATACCTTGCTACATTTGATGGTCTTTGGCGCTATCAAACTAAAAATGGTCAGTTAAGCCAATTAGATATCGGCAATAACAATCAAATTTTATTAAAGCTTACCTACCAAAATAACTCACTCTATATTGGTACCGATGAAGATGGTTTTATTATTTACGATCTTAAGGCCGGCAAAGTTAAAGACATTATCAACAAAGAGTATACCTTTAGTTCTAATGAAATTATCGACATATTGCCCGTAGACGATGCCAATATTTGGTTGGCAACGGCAAAGGGCATTGATATATACCACCCTCATACAAAAAACACAGAAGCTATCGTTCTACCTATTACCAGCAAAGTTATTTCACTAACAAAAGCAAATAATAAAATCTTTGCCGCAACAAAGGGAAATGGCATTTTTGTTTTTAATCACAATAAAACCCTGATCACGCGAATTGCTCAAGATATGAACTTTAGCTACATTAGATATATCAATGGCAAGATTTGGGCACCAACACGCCAAGGAATTTACACGATATCACCAGAAACTTATCAAATTTCATTAATACCAAATACTGAAAAGTACGTATTTTCTAGTGAGCCGATCCGTTTTAAAAACAAAATATATGCGCCACATTATGGCGGTGTATTAGAAATACCCTTATATGAACAGAGCCACTTTAATGCTCCTATTCATATCAGTAAAACAACTGTCTCCGGTATGCCCACAATTGAAAGCTCTATTGTTAAAGTCTCATCAACTAGCGACGTTATTTCATTTGAATTAGCGAGTATGGATTACCGCCCAGGTAAAGAAAAAGAATTTCAGTATCAAATTAATGGTGAAGCTTGGAATACCGTGTATGGAAACCAGTTTAGTTTAACGGGACTTGGCTCTGGTACTTATAGAATTACCGTACGAGGAACAAATAGCTTAGGTCAATGGAGCAAAGTACAGGCATTTACCCAAATTGAAGTAGCTTACCCATGGTATTGGAGCCCAAAACTACGCATTTTATATCTTGTTACTATTGTAATGAGCATTTTAATGGCCGCTTGGTTACTGATATTAAGAGCTAAATCGATCAAACAAATACATAGTATTTTAACTTCTGACATTCAAAAGCGAGGCAAGGTCTCACTCAATGTCAGCAAAAGCTTAGCTCATGCAATTGAACTTCTATCTAAACATCAAGATGACATCAGTAAATTAGCGAATATCGAAAATGCCAAAGAAATAATCAAACAAGCAGTATTAGAATTAGACTCTCAATCTAATACAAAAGAACCTGATAGCTTACAGGGGAAATCATTAACAATTGCGCTGCCCTACTTAGCAGATTATATTCATCGAAAATACCATATTAACGTTGCAACAAAAATTGATATTGATGATCACAATATCCGATATGAGCTGCAGGCAGATATCTACAAAATAATTTGGGAGGCCTTAACTTCAGCCATTATCAATGGCAATGGCAGTAATTTCATTGTTAACATGCAAGAGTTCAAAGGCAAACTTTGGTTAACCATCAGTGATGATAAAACGAGCTTCATTCACTTTAAGAACAAAATAAATTTTGATATGGCAATGTATTACATTCGCCAAATTGCAAATAAATATAGTGCATCAATTAATACTTTTGATGAGCATGAAAATGGTAGCCAGCTGGTCATTAGCATCCCGTTGATGAAACTGACTTAATTTTTGTAACCCGCAAAGATATAAGACAAACCTTACACATGCCAACAATAAGTACTTCATTAACTTGTACTCGCCGTCAGAGTATTAAGGACTTTGCTCGATCTCCGCAGCAACTTGTTATAGAATATGCGTCCTTTTATCGACCGTGTTATTTTAGGCAAATATTTAATGAGTAAAAAGCTATATATCAAAACTTGGGGCTGTCAAATGAACGAGTATGACTCGCAAAAGATTGCTGAGCTTCTCGATTCAACCCATGGCTATTCTTTAGCAGAAGAAGCTGAAGACGCTGACGTGATTTTATTAAATACTTGCTCAATACGAGAAAAAGCACAAGAAAAAGTGTTTCATCAATTGGGTCGCTGGAAAAACCTTAAAAATGACAAGCCTGATTTATTAATTGGTGTTGGTGGTTGTGTTGCTTCACAAGAAGGTGATGCGATTAGAAAAAGAGCACCTTTTGTCGATATGGTCTTTGGTCCACAAACTTTGCATCGCCTACCTGAAATGATCAAGCAAGTAACTGGCGAGCATACGCCAGTTGTTGATGTAAGTTTTCCTGAAATTGAAAAATTTGATCGTTTACCCGAACCAAAAGCAGACGGCCCAAGTGCCTTTGTCTCAATAATGGAAGGCTGCAGTAAATACTGTACTTTCTGTGTTGTACCTTACACTCGTGGTGAAGAAGTTAGTCGTCCTTTAGATGACGTATTATACGAAATTGCGCAACTCGCTGAACAAGGTGTACGAGAAGTTAACTTACTTGGTCAAAACGTAAATGCTTACCGAGGCCAAACTCACGATGGCAGTATTTGTCGTTTCTCAGAACTTGCTCGCCTTGTTGCCACAATTGACGGCATTGATAGAATTCGCTACACCACCTCTCATCCAGTTGAATTTACTGACGACATTATTGACGCATACGCTGACGTACCCGAACTTGTAAATCATTTACATTTACCCGTACAAAGTGGCTCGGATCGTATTCTTACGCAAATGAAGCGTAACCATACGGCTATCGAATATAAATCAAAAATTCGCAAACTTAAAAAGGTTCGTCCTGAGCTTTGTATGTCTTCTGACTTTATTATTGGTTTCCCCGGCGAAACTGACGAAGACTTTGAAGCAACAATGAACCTTATTCAAGCTATCGATTTTGATCTTAGCTTTAGCTTTATATACAGTGCTCGCCCAGGAACGCCTGCAGCCGATATGGCTGACGATATTAGCGATGACATAAAGAAACAACGTTTGCAGATATTACAAGATCGCATTAATCAGCAAGCACTAAGAATTGCTCGTCAAATGCTAGGCACCGAGCAACGTATTTTGGTTGAAGGCCCATCAAAGAAAGATCCAATGGAGCTTAGAGGTCGTACTGAAAATAACCGTATCGTCAACTTTGTTGCTCCGCATACCGTCATTGGACAATTTGTTGATGTAAAAATTACAGACGTATATAGCAACTCATTGCGTGGCGACTTAATTCGTACTGAAGATGAAATGGGGCTGCGTGTTGCATACTCTCCAGCAGACATCATGGCAAATAGCCATCACGATGATAAATCTGCATTAACTAATACCGATGAGTTGGGTGTTGCTACTTATACTCCATAAATAAATAGATTCAAACTAGCTATACAGGACAATTTTTTTGAGCAATAAATACAAGACAGAGTTTTACTTAGAACCCGATGATAATGCACGACAAGCTAATTTATGTGGTGCAATGGATGATAATTTAAAAACAATTGCTCGCCGCCTAGGGGTGGAAATTAATTATAGAGGTAACTGTTTCAAAGTATCAGGAAAAGAAAGCAATACTGAAGTTGTTATCTCTTTATTGAAAAGCCTATACATTGAAACAGCCCGAGTAAAAGGTGTGGTAAAAACCATAACACCTGAAATGGTGCATTTAGCCATTGTTGATACCAAGGTGCTAGAGCAAGAACCAAAAGCTCCAGATGGCCATTTTGATAAAATAATCACCATTAAAACCAAGCGGGGCATTATTAAGCCCCGCAACCCAAATCAGCAAAGTTATGTACAAAATGTAATGACTAGCGACATAAGCTTTGGTATTGGTGTCGCGGGTACAGGTAAAACCTATCTTGCCGTTGCATGTGCTGTCGAAGCGTTAGAGCGCCAAGAAATTCGCCGCATATTGCTTACTCGCCCAGCAGTAGAAGCAGGTGAAAAACTTGGTTTTTTACCGGGTGACTTATCTCAAAAAGTCGACCCTTACCTTCGTCCCTTATACGACGCATTATTTGAAATGCTTGGTTTTGAGAAGGTTGAAAAACTCATTGAACGAAACGTTATAGAAATTGCCCCACTAGCTTATATGCGAGGCCGTACACTTAACGATTCATTTATCATTCTAGATGAGAGCCAAAATACCACAGTAGAACAAATGAAAATGTTCCTAACCCGTATAGGCTTTAATTCAAAAGCTGTGATCACTGGTGATATTACGCAAGTTGATTTGCCCAAGGGGCTACGTTCAGGCCTACGTCATGCTATTGATGTTTTAGATGATATTTCAGGTATCACCTTTAATTACTTTCAATCTAAAGACGTGGTTAGGCATCCGGTAGTCGCTAGAGTTGTTGATGCCTATGACGCATTTGAAAAAAAAGAAGCCAATGATAAGCGTAATAAATCTAACAGTAAAAATGCCAGTTCAACAGCAACAACAACGATAAACAATAATGACAATTGAACTTGATCTACAAATAGCTTGCAAACACGACAATTTACCCCAAAAACCACAGTTTGTTGCATGGACTTCAGCTGCATTATCTCCCTTTAACAAACCTTTCGAATTAACCATTCGCCTAGTTGAAGTAGATGAAAGCCAACAACTAAATTTACAATATAGAGGTAAAGATAGTTCGACAAACGTGCTATCTTTTCCTTTTGAAGTACCCGATGGCATTGAATTATCACTTATCGGCGATTTAGTTATCTGTGCTGGTGTTGTCGAACAAGAAGCACAAGAACAAGATAAAACATTAGAGGCTCATTGGGCTCATATGGTTATTCATGGTTGTTTGCATTTATTAGGCTTTGACCATTTAGAAGAAAGTGAAGCACAAGAAATGGAAGCACTAGAGATAGACATATTGGCAAAACTCGGCTTTAATAACCCGTATACAGAAATTTAGTAATCAACTATCTATAATTTACAATAGGAAGAATAAAAGCTCTATGAGCGATGACAACCCCCACCCTACAACCGGCTCTTCCAATAAATCCTTTTTGGATAAAATGCTACAAGTATTTACCGGAGAGCCGAAAGATAAAGATGCTTTAGTTGACGTTTTAAATGACGCAGAAGTCAGAGACTTGATTAAACCAGAAACCAAGCAAATGATTAAAGGGGTTTTGGAAGTATCTGACTTACGTGTACGCGAAATTATGATCCCACGTTCGCAGATGGTTACATTGGACGTTACCTTACCAATAGAGCAGATTATTCCCATTATTCTTGAATCTGGCCACTCTAGATTCCCTGTTGTAAATGAAAATATAGATGATGTTGAAGGCATATTACTTGCAAAAGACATGCTAGCCTATGGCTTTAACTTAAAAGAAGAAGCTTTTATTTTAGCCGACATTATTCGCCCAGCGATTGTTGTTCCTGAAAGTAAAAAAGTAGAACCATTACTAAAAGAATTTCGCTCAAAACGCTACCATATGGCCATTGTTGTTGATGAATATGGTGGAGTATCAGGGGTAGTCACAATTGAAGACATTCTTGAGCTGATCGTCGGTGAAATTGAAGATGAAACAGATGATGAAATTGAAGAAGACATTAAACATCTAGCCTCAAACGTATATCAAATTCAGGCATTAACTGAACTTAGTGACTTCAACGAGTTTTTTAATTGCAACTTTGACGAAGAAGACGCCGATACCATTGGCGGCATTGTATTACACCAATTTGGCCATATGCCCAAAAAAGGTGAAATAGTTACCGTTGGTAGCTTTGAATTTAAAATTAGCAATGCCGACACTAGACGTATTCAAGTGATGCAAGTCACCATTCCCAAAGACCATGTTATTACCGGAAAGTCTTCAGACTAACCTTTATGTTAGCAAAGCTTAAAAGAGTATTTCACTCCAATATCACCTGCAAAAAAAATTGGACCAGTTTAATTACTGGTCTTATTTTGGTATTTGCTTACGCACCATTTTCATTGTGGTGGCTACCGTTTATTGTTTTACCCATTTGGTTAAATACCTTGCATAAAGCAAGTAGAGGACAAGCATTCAGGCTTGGTTACCTTTTTGCTTTTGGTTGGTTTGCGAGCGGCATTAGTTGGGTACATGTCGCCATTGACGAGTTTGGCGGCCTACCACTATTTGTCAGTATCGGTTTGATGTTACTGCTATGTCTATATTTGGCATTTTACCCGGCATTAGCATGTTGGCTTTGTGCACAATTTCCCAAAAATAAAAAAGCAACGGTTTGGCTATTTCCCTTCGCTTGGTTATTAACTGAGTACTTAAGAAGCGTTGTTCTCACAGGGTTTCCATGGCTCTCTTTGGGCTATTCACAAATAGATGGCCCACTTGCCGCATTAGCACCTATTATTGGTGAAATAGGCATCACCTTCACTTTACTGGTTATATGTGTCGCACTCTCAAGGCTTCCTGATAGCAGCCATAGAATACCCCTCCTTTCATTACTGTCCTTAATTGTAGTTTCAATATTTAGCTTGCAGAATATTGAATGGGTTCAACCTACAGGTAAAACTGTCAAAGTAGCTTTAGTGCAAGGTAACATTGCCCAATCATTAAAATGGCAGCCCGAGCAAGAATGGCCGACCATGTTAAAATACATCGACCTAACTCGTATTAATTATGATGCCGACATCATAGTATGGCCAGAGTCTGCTGTACCTGTTTTAGAGCCAACGGCACAAGACTATTTAGATATGGTAAATCGCTCCGCTGCGTTAAATAACAGTGCCATTATTACAGGTATTCAAAACTACCATGCCGATACCAATGATTATTACAACGGGTTGATCGTACTTGGAAAACAAAATGAAGACTCAACAGAGGGTGACTATTATTACAACAACCCAAACCGTTATTACAAAAACCACCTATTGCCTATTGGCGAGTTTGTCCCTTTTCAAGAAATATTAAGGCCATTAGCACCCTTCTTTAATTTACCAATGTCATCATTTTCTCGTGGCGATTATGTTCAACCCAACCTCGTTGCCAAAGGCCTTAACATATTGCCTTTAATTTGCTTTGAAATAGCTTTTCCTGGGCAGCTAGCCGCAAACTTCACCCCTGAGACTGACATACTTTTAACGGTAAGCAATGACGCTTGGTTTGGCAACTCACATGGTCCTCATCAGCATTTAGAAATAGCAAGAATGCGCGCATTAGAGTTTGGTCGCCCTCTAATTAGAGTGACTAATAATGGTATTACAGCGGTTATCAACCATAAAGGCGAAGTGATAGGAGTAATCCCTCAATTTGAGGAAGGGGTGTTGAAAATATCAATTGAAAAAGTTAAATCCCTCCCCCCTTTTTATAAATTTATTAGCGTACTATCTGGCGAGCTTTCGCTTTAAAATATTAATAACTACTAAAGAG
>PJEL010005198.1_pt1 | contig 10529 bp, 10 predicted proteins | sample 1853271 | NCBI WGS metagenome assembly PJEL01 (sample SAMN08108733, study PRJNA415343) | Invertebrate metagenome, whole genome shotgun sequencing project. | host: Globobulimina | place: Sweden: Gullmar Fjord | collected 2015-08 | reverse complement strand
TGCAAAGTCAGCATTTTCAGCTAAGAAACCATAACCTGGATGAATTGCTACGGCATCAGTAACTTCTGCGGCAGTAATAATAGCTGGCGCGCTCAAATAGCTTTCTGTTGCAGCAGGCTTACCAATACAAATAGTTTCGTCAGCTAACAATACATGCTTCAAGTTTTTGTCGACTGTAGAGTGAACAGCAACCGTTTTAATACCTAACTCTTTACAAGCCCGTAAGATTCTTAATGCAATTTCGCCACGGTTGGCGATAACAACTTTATCTAACATGGAATTACCCTTAATGGTTGGGCTTATTCAATGATGAATAGCGGTTGGTCAAATTCAATTGCGTCTTCATTTTGCGCTAAGACTTCTTTAATAACGCCTGATTTGTCTGCTTCGATTTGGTTCATCATTTTCATTGCTTCAAGGATACACAAGGTATCACCAGCATTAACATGCTGTCCTACTTCAACAAAAACAGGTGAATCTGGCGAAGCAGAAGCATAGAAAGTACCAACCATAGGTGAGCGAACAATGTGGCCAGAAACTACTGGTGCCACTGCTTCTGCTACAGGAGCTGCGGCCGCTACAGGTGCTGCTACAGGAGCTGCTAGAGGAGCTGCCAGAGGTGCAGCAACTTGAACAGCACCGCGGCTAATGCGTACTGATTCTTCACCTTCAGAAATTTCTAACTCATTAATACCTGACTCTTCAACAAGTTCGATAAGTTTTTTAATTTTGCGAATATCCATTTTAATACCTTAATTTTGTTAGTTAACCCCAATAATTTTTCTAAAGAGGTGATGTATGTTTGTTCGTTATGCGCTATTTTTTTGTAGGTATGTAGCTGCTGAAGCTAGAGCAAACTCATAGCCCTGCGAACCTAAGCCGCAAATAACGCCTAGTGCGACATCAGACAAATATGAATGATGGCGAAATTGCTCACGTGCGTGAACATTAGATAAATGTACTTCAATAAAAGGGATTGAAACTGACAACAGAGCGTCTCTTAACGCGACACTGGTATGCGTAAAAGCAGCAGGGTTAATGATAATGAAATCAATGTTTTGGTGAGCATTATGGATAGCGTTAATCAATTCAAATTCAGCGTTAGACTGAATATGCGTTAAGGCGATGTCCATATTGTGAGATTTTTCATCCAAATCACTAATAATGTCATCTAAGCTTTGCGCGCCATAAATTTCAGGTTCACGTTTGCCTAACATGTTTAGGTTGGGACCATTTATCACTAAAACTTTAAACTTTGCAGTCATTTTCTTTAAAAACACCTTAAATGTGGTTTAAGTCTAATAGTTGCATAAAGTGGCGTTTGTTTAAACTACAAATTACAAAAACACACACTTTTCTACTAATTGGCGATTATTATAGTGTTTTCACAGAATTTAGCAGCAAAATACTGGTCAAACCTCTTAAGGTTAATGGTTTGTTAATGAGACTTTGCAAATTTGAGGACTTTTACTAGACTTTAAATAGACGATTTGATTTGGTAATTAATTGATTTATAATCAATTGCCAAATTTTTTTGTCTGCCTAATGATATTGTTACAGTTAATGTACAACTCGGCAGTACAAGTAGTAGAAATGACAGGGATATAAATATCAATCATATTCTTTATCGGCTAATGATAATTGCAGCTATTTTTTATAGTTCAGCAACGTATAGTGTCGAGGTTATCGTCAACCCTTCGGTTGAGGCTGACCTTTTGACAACCGCACAGCTACGTCGAATTTATACCATGCGCCAAGTAAGTTGGCCCGACGGTAGCCCTATTGTCGTATTCGTTTTACCAAGTAAAAACCAAACCCACCAGCGTTTCAGCAAAGAAGTTTTACGATTATTCCCCTATCAACTTGACCGAATTTGGAACAAGTTAATATTTACTGGGCTTGGTTTAGGTCCAAATATAGTGGACTCAAAAGCTTTGTTGATTATGAAGGTTGCTTCGGTTCGTGGTGCAATAGGTTATGTCGATAATATTGAAGAGGGTGGTGATGTTAACCTTATTAAAATCAAAGAATAAAAGTAGCTATTACCCAGTATTTTTTACCATGTTAACCTTGAGTGCCCTAGCAGCACCAAGCTACTCTCAAGACAATGGTAATAAAGACTGGCAAGTGCACGGTTTTGTTGCTCAAGGCCTAATTGATGTAAATGGCAGTGACTTTGTCAATGAAAGTGGTAATTTGACCGGGCAACTTACAGAGGTTGGTCTTAATGCTTCTTATCAATTAAGTCCATCAATAAGGCTTACTGGACAGGCTGTTTATTTAGACGGCGGTAATCGCTACGTTAAAGGTTTTCGTATTGATTATGCTTTAATTGATTGGTCAGTATTTAACGATAGTAACTGGTTGGTTAACTTGTATTTAGGGCGCTTTAAAAATAATCACTGGTTGTATTCTGGTACCCGTGATGTACCGCACACTCGGCCAAGTATTATTCTACCTCAAGCGCTTTACTTTGATGGTTTTCGCGATATTGCCATGGGCAGTGACGGTGGTGCTTTACGCGTAAACTATAGCGCTGAAAACTTGGGCGATTTTGACTTTAACTTGAGTTACGGTTCATCAAACTTGTCAGAGAAAGATGTAAATTTGTTGCTCGGAGACTTTGTTCAAGGTAATGCCGAGCAAAAACATGATGCTCAGGCAAGTGTTTATTGGCAACCTGCGTTTTCTCAATGGCGTATTGGCGCATCAGTATTAGATTCAAGTTTTAGTTACAATAGTGCTGAAGTTGACTTATTTGTTGATGGCGATTTTACCTTTGAACAAATTGCCTTTAGCGCATTGTACGAAGGAGAGTTTTGGGAATTTAGTAGTGAAGTATTTCAACAGAAATTTAAAGTTGATTGCTTTTATTTTTCTGATTTTTCTCAAGAAAAAACGGGTCAAGGTGCCTACGTTCAAACACGTTACAAGCTCAATGATAAGGTAACTTTGCTTGCACGTGCGGAACGTTTTTATGCAGATAAAAACGATAAAGATGGCAAAGCTTTGGAAGAAATGACCAATGGCTTAGTACCCGCCTATTTTGGTTATCAAAACGACATTACACTGGGTGCATCATTTGATGTATCTGACGCTTTAAGACTTCAAATGGAATATCATCGCGTAGAAGGAACCGCACGTCTTACGCCTATCGTTCTCCCAAATGTTCAAGTGAACAGTAGCAAAAATTGGGATATGTGGGCGATTCAACTAATGTATTGGTTCTAATTTATGAATAAAGTTTTTATTAGTGTTCCTACTAAATTACTTGGTCTAATAGTCGGCGCATTGTTATTGCTAAGCGCTGGCTTCTCAATAATGTCGCTGAGCCGTTTAACGCAAGAATTTGAACATTATCAATCAGAAAACTTACGACAAGGTAAAGCTCAGTTTGAGCTGCAAAGCCGAGTTGTACGAGACCAATTGCGAGTTTGGTTAGAGTCTTTTGCCGATGTTGTTCATTTAAAAGACTCAGATAGTTTCAAAGGTTTATCAACCGAACTTTCGCTGCAATTTGACGCATTACAACTCAATCATAATGTCGAAAATATTTGGTTGGTAGATCAACAAGAAAAGTTACTTTTTACCTCTAACCCTTTACCAACTTATGTATTAAAGACCATTCAGCGTTCGTTGAATGAACAAGTCCCTAAATACCAACTGTATTGTGACCTTATTTGTGAACAACTTATAACGGTCCCGTTATTAAATAAGAAAGGAGAAATGGCCATTGTTGCGATGACAGTTTCCCTTGTTGATATGATTTATTCGATTAATCAAGCGGTTAAAAGTGATATTGCGATTGTTAGCTATAGCAATAACGCCGATGCTTTATTTAACCAAGCATTGTTTGTTTCTGCGTCTAATACACCATTGGTAAAATCACTTTTTGTTGAAAAATCAGATCAAACATCGGTCAGTGAAGTTGCTAAAAATGGTTTGCAAATAGATATTGAACAAGGCAATTACCTGATCAATTTAATGGAGCTCTCAGCCAACGAAAAACGTAAATTTTACATGGCATTAATTGGTGATGTTACACCATTTAATGTACAGTTTTTAGAGTATCGCCGTCAGTTTTTATTATCCTCTTTATTAATTTTTATCACCCTTGCGATATTAGTCTATTTTGTTTCTAGCCCCTTTACTCGTCGCTTATTATTGCTGTCAAATGTATTGCCATTACTAGCAAAAAAAGAGTTTGATAAGTTTAGACAAATAGATATCCGCAAGAAAAGAATGTTCACCGACGAGCTTGATATTTTAGCTGACGCAAGTGTTGAGCTGAGTTATGAGCTTGAGCAGCTTAATATTGAAGTAGAGCAGAAAACCAAAGAACTTGAAAACATTGCGATGTACGACCTACTCACCGGTCTACCCAATCGTAATATGCTTAATTATCAATTACGAAAAGCCATTTTAAATCTTACGCAATATCGTAAAAATGTCGCAGTGCTTTTTCTCGACCTTGATGATTTTAAAAAAGTTAATGACAGTAATGGCCATAGTGAAGGCGATAAGTTACTGATTGAAGCAGCGAATCGTATCCGCGTAAGTATTCGAAAAATTGATATTGTTTGCCGATTTGGTGGTGATGAATTTGTCGTTATTCTCGGCCATGTTGAGTCAGCTGAAGAAGCACAGCAAGTTGCTGATGAAATTTTAAAATGCTTTCGTGAACCGATAAAGATAGGCTCTAGTATTTTCTATGTTTCAACCAGTATTGGTATTGCGTTTTCAGAAGATGCTTCAGTTAAAGCGGAAGAGTTAATCAGCCATGCTGATATTGCCATGTATGAAGCCAAAGACAACGGTGGCGCTAAGCATCACCTTTATCATCCAGACATGTATCAGCGTGTTGCGCAGCGAGTTATGCTTGAAACAGAAGTAAGACAAGCGCTAGCAAAAAATCAATTCAGCTTAAGTTTGCAACCGCAAGTTTATGCTCAGTCTAAAAAGCTTGTGGGTTTTGAGGCGTTATTACGCTGGCACCATCCTGAGCGTGGCATGGTATCGCCAGATGATTTCATCCCAATTCTTGAAAACTCTGAATATATGGTGGAGTTAGGATACTGGGTGATCAGACGTTGCTTTGAGCTTTTAGCTGATATTCAAAAACAAGGATTAACCGATGTGCGCATTGCCATCAACTTATCTGCGGGTCAGTTTATCGATATAAATTTGCCAAGTTATTTGAAAAGATTATTGGTTGAGTTTAATCAAGAGGCTAAGTATTTTGAACTAGAGTTAACAGAACAAACACTAGTAAAAGATATGGAACGCGCTATTGAAATGATGAAATCATTGAAGGAAATAGGTTTTAGTTTTGCTATTGACGACTTTGGTACGGGCTATTCATCACTTGCTTACATTAAGAAAATGCCAGTAGATGTTATAAAAATAGATAAAAGCTTTGTTTTTGGCATGCTAGAAAATCATGCCGATTATCAAATTATTATATCAACCATAGCCATGGTGAAAAACTTAGGTTTGCAAGTAGTTGCTGAAGGGGTTGAAAGTAGTGCGCAATTACGTAGCTTAACTGAAAACGATTGTGACATTATTCAGGGTTATTACTTTTCTAAGCCAGTACCTGAGATTGAGCTGTCTCAGTTTATAGAGTCTTCAACCAGCAATGGTTATTGGAAAACCAAAGCCCAAAGTTAGGCGGTGACTTCCCAATAATCGAGCTTAGTAAAAGCTAATTTGGCCTTTAACCAAAATTAAAATATACGATTAATGTGCGCTGAAAACTCTTCAGCGCCCATAAAACCTGTCACTCTTTGTTGAGTTAATTCGTTACCTTGTAAGTCAAAAAACAGTATCGAAGGTAGGCCAAATACCTGATATTTCTTCCAGATCTCGGTGCTTGTTTTTGAGCCCATATCAGTCAAATCAATTTGAACCAGTACTGTATTACTTAGTGCTTGTTGTACCTTTTTATTTGGGAAGGTGTATTTCTCGAATTCCTTACAGGCAATACACCAGTCGGCGTATAAATCGACCATAACTGTTTTACCTTTAGCGTTGGCATTTATCACTGTTTCATTCAGCTCTTGTAGCGTTGTTACATGAATAAAACCATGCTTTTCTTCTGTGACAACTGAATTCGTAGCTGTTGGAAATACCGTCTGATATAAATTAAATGAGCCGAAGAATAGTGCTAAAAATATTATTAAGCTACGCAAGCCATACCAAAAACTACGCGCTGAACCTTGGTTGACTACATAGAAATAAGTCGCAGAGACAAGTAATAAAATACTCCACAAAGCTTGGCTAATTACTTCGGGCAAAAAACGCTCCAATAAAAAGATTGGAACAGCTAATAGCAATAGACCAAAGATATTTTTGATGATATCCATCCAAGCGCCAGCTTTAGGAAGTATCTTGCCGCCAGAGCTACCTAATACAAGCAATGGTAGGCCCATGCCCAAACTCAATGCGTAAAGGGCCGATGCGCCAAGTGCGATATCGCCTGTTTGGGAAATATATAACAAAGCGCCAGTTAATGGTGCAGTAGTACAAGGAGAAGCCACTAAACCTGATATAGCGCCCATCGCCACTACGCCGGCATAAGAGCCACCTTTTTGTTTATTACTGATATCATTTAGCTTGTTTTGCCAACTACTGGGTAAAGCCAAATTAAATACGCCAAACATTGAAAGCGCTAAAAATATAAATAAGATGCTTAATGAAATAAGTACTGCAGGGTGTTGAAACATTGCTTGAAATTGCGCACCAGCAAGGGCGACAACAATGCCAAGTAAAGTGTAAGTAATTGCCATGCCTTGTACATAAGCAAACGACAAACCAAACGCATGCTTTGTGGTTAGCTTATCGCCTTGACCAACGATAATGCCGGTAAGAATAGGGTACATAGGAAAAACACACGGTGTGAAAGAAAGCAGTAAACCACCAGCAAAAAAGGCCAATAATACCCAAAGTAAACTGTCATTTTTAAGGCTGTCAACAAGCTGATGTTGCTCGCTACCTTGTGCTGAGCTATTGGTATTTATGACTGATGTAGTGCTAGTTGGTTGACCCTGAGTTGTATCTTGTTGGTTGTTATCATCAAGCGCAGATAAAACGGCACTTGATGTTGTGCTTGCTAATACTTTACCGATTGATATTTTTTTACGTTTTGGTGGGTAACATAAGCCTTTGTCAGCACAGCCTTGATACTTAATGGTAATTTCGCCATTACTTGTGCTGTTTTTAATATTAACGGTTAACTGTAGTTTATCGCGATAAACTTGCTGGGTACCAAAAAATTCATCTTCATGATCTTCACCACGGGGTAACTCTACCGGATACAGTTCAGCGTCTTGGCCACTAAATTTGAACTGATGTCGGTATAAGTAATAGCCTTCTGCTATGGTGAACTCAAGTGTTAATTTATTGTCTTTTTGAAAGAAGTCGAAGGTAAATGCTTCATCAACTTTTAAAAATTCGTCATCGTTACTAAATAACGACGATGAAGTATCAAACAAGGACGTTTGCGTACTTGCTGTTGGTGCAAAAAGGGCAATAGTGGTAAGAACAACAAAAATTAAACCTAAATATTTTTTCATGACAACTACTTAACAGAGTCCATAATCCAGTGCATATATTGTTTATCACCTTGCTGGATGTTCAAGCTGATAATTTCTGGCATTTCGTAAGGGTGAAGCGTTTTTATTTTTGCCGATATACTATCGAAATTTTCATCAATTGTTTTGATCACAAGCTGCATTTCATTATCAAAAACAACTCTTTCTTGCCATCGATAAACCGATGTTACCTTATCAATAATATTTACACAGGCTGCCAATCTACATTCAACTAAAGCGCTAGCAATAACTTTGGCACTTTTTTCGTCTGGGCAGGTACATAAAATTACCATGGACATTGCAACCCCCTTTCCACTAAAACTGAATGAAAATAATCATTTGAGCCAAGTGTACGCTATTGCGATAAAAAGAGTAAATACTGCCTGTAAATGGACAAAACTACCTTACGCTTGAAAAAGACCTGATGATCCCAATATATGTTTCAACTCCTTTTGTAGAGATTTGCCATGTTTCGCGTTTTATTTTTACTTTTTGTCATTATTCCTATCATTGAAATCGCTGTTTTGATGAACGTAGGCGCCTGGTTAGGCGTAGGACCAACCATTGCTATTGTAATTATTACCGCATGGTTAGGTGCTAAAAATGTCCGCCAACAAGGTTTAGCCACCATGAACTCAGTGCAAACTAAAATGGCACAAGGGCAAATGCCATCAGATGAAATTGTTGCAGGGTTAATGCTACTTATTGCTGGTGTGTTATTAGTAACGCCAGGTTTTGTCACTGACATTTTCGGTTTGTCTTTGCTTATACCGCAAGTTCGCCAAGCCATTGTTAAAACCGTTCAAGTGCAGCTTGTTGCAAGCCAACAACGTGGTAGTAGTTTTAACTTTCATACAACATATCAACAGCAAGATGTAGAGACCCCCTTTGAAGATAACTTATCAAAAGATAAGTCACTTCACCAAGGCCAAACCCTTGATGGTGAATTTGAACGAAAAGATTAAAAAAAAGTCGATGCAACACTTGTGTCGGCTTTTTTAATCCCCATCTTTGAAACAACTATTTTAAAACCCCCATATTTGTAAACAAAAATCTCAGGAGAGAATAAATGAGCATTCGTCCATTACATGATCGCGTAATTATAAAACGCAAAGAAGTAGAATCAAAGTCTGCTGGCGGTATTGTTTTGACTGGTAGCGCTGCTGAGAAATCTACTCGCGGTGAAGTAATTGCTGTAGGCAACGGTCGTATTTTAGAAAACGGTGAAGTACGCGCCCTAGATGTAAAAATTGGCGACCAAGTAATTTTCAGTGAAGGCTATGGCGTAAAAACTGAAAAAATTGACGGTGAAGAAGTATTGATTCTTAGCGAATCTGACATTCTTGCAATTGTAGAGTAACAAACAAAAATTAATAGATGTAGAGCTTAGCTCCATCTCTTTATCAACAGAATTTTATAGGAAAAATCATGGCTGCAAAAGACGTATTATTTGGTAATGACGCACGCGCTAAAATGCTTCAAGGCGTAAATGTTCTAGCTGACGCGGTAAAAGTAACTTTAGGCCCTAAAGGTCGTAATGTTGTATTAGACAAATCATTTGGTGGGCCAACAATCACTAAAGATGGTGTTACCGTAGCTAAAGAAATTGAATTAGAAGATAAATTCGAAAACATGGGCGCACAAATGGTGAAAGAAGTTGCTTCTAAAGCCAATGATGAAGCGGGTGACGGTACAACTACTGCAACTGTTTTAGCACAAGCCATTGTTAACGAAGGTTTAAAGTCAATTGCTGCTGGTATGAACCCAATGGACATTAAGCGTGGTATCGATAAAGCCGTTGTCGCTGCCGTTGCTGCATTGAAAGAAAACTCTGCCCCAGTAACTGACAATAAAGCGATTGAACAAGTTGGTACTATTTCGGCTAACTCGGATGAAACTGTAGGTCAAATCATTGCTACAGCAATGGATAAAGTTGGCACTGAGGGTGTTATTACCGTTGAAGAAGGCCAAGCCTTAACAGACGAATTAGATGTTGTTGAAGGTATGCAATTCGACCGTGGTTATTTATCACCTTATTTCATCAACAACCAAGAAAATGGCAGTGTTGAATTAGAAAACCCTTTCATTTTATTAGTTGATAAGAAAGTTTCTAACATTCGTGAATTGTTAACAATTCTTGAAGGCGTTGCTAAAGCAGGCAAACCATTATTAATTATTGCTGAAGATGTTGAAGGTGAAGCCTTAGCGACACTAGTAGTTAACAACATGCGCGGTATTGTGAAAGTTGCAGCTGTTAAAGCACCTGGTTTTGGTGATCGTCGTAAAGCTATGTTGCAAGACGTTGCCACCTTAACAGCAGGTACAGTAATTTCTGAAGAAATTGGTATGGAGCTTGAAAAAGCTTCTTTAGAAGAATTAGGCCAAGCAAAACGCGTTGTTATCTCTAAAGATAATACCACGATCATTGACGGCATCGGCAATGAAACTGATATTCAAGCACGTGTAATGCAAATTCGTGGTCAAATTGAAGACTCAAGTTCAGATTACGATAAAGAAAAACTACAAGAACGCTTAGCTAAATTAGCTGGCGGTGTTGCTGTTATCAAAATTGGTGCAGCAACTGAAATGGAAATGAAAGAGAAAAAATTCCGTGTTGAAGATGCCTTGCACGCAACTCGCGCTGCTGTAGAAGAAGGTGTTGTTGCCGGTGGTGGTGTTGCCTTAGTTCGCGCTGCAGAAACAATTAAAGACTTAGAAGGCGCTAACGAAGACCAAACTCACGGCATTAACGTAGCTATTCGTGCGATGGAAGCACCACTTCGTCAAATCGTGGCTAACTGTGGTGATGAATCATCAGTAGTATTAAACGAAGTGCGTAACGGTAAAGGTAACTTTGGTTACAATGCGGGTAACAGCACTTACGGTGATATGTTAGAAATGGGAATATTAGACCCAACTAAAGTAACACGTAGCGCA
>PJEL010005197.1_pt1 | contig 10530 bp, 14 predicted proteins | sample 1853271 | NCBI WGS metagenome assembly PJEL01 (sample SAMN08108733, study PRJNA415343) | Invertebrate metagenome, whole genome shotgun sequencing project. | host: Globobulimina | place: Sweden: Gullmar Fjord | collected 2015-08 | reverse complement strand
GATGATGAAACGCAGCCTTGACAGTTTCATGACTGCAGAACAGTTGTCCACTGTCATTCAAAAGATTATTATAAATGAGATAGATGACGGTAACGATATGGCACAGTATAGCAGAAATTATACATTTCTTGCTAGGCTACCAACGTGTCTGTCAGGCAGGGGTGAAAATGAAAAGGATTCTGCAGTGATAATGAATGAATGAGCAACACATGATTTGAGCCCATCTGATGGACTACTAACTACTTGCAGCGGTTTGATGAATACAAAATCAATGGGGCTTGTATTTGTATTTATAATGTATGAGTGAGTGTGCTATATTATTCTTAAAGCTAAGCTAAGCTTCAATGACGAATGAGGATGCTTAGTCCTTGTGGCCGTGGCAAAGAGAAGCTACAGGAACTAAGTTGATAAAGTTAGGTAAATGCTTTTCAAAAATAACGTAAATGAAGCTAAAATAAACCCGTCTTTCTGTACCATTTACTCCCCTCCCTACAATTCCGGTGTATACCATCCATAATTATATTCCCCTGTAGTATCATTCTCCTCCCAAGAGCAATGAGTCTATGTAGTATAAATTGTCGTTATGTCAACTCTTTCATTTGTGAATGGCCAGCATTCCCAATCATAATTGCAACTCTCCCATAAGTTTTTGCATTAAACAAACATGGTAGGGTTAGGGCTCCGGTGTCTAATGTCCATAATCACATTCCCCTGTAGTATTATTCTCCTCCCAAGAGCAATAAGTATATGTAGTATAAAATGTCCTCGGGTGAACTCTTTCATTTGTGAATGGGCAGCATTCCCAATCAAAATTACAACTATTCCATAAGGTTTTGCACTAAACAAACATGATAGGGTTAGGGTAAGAGCGAGAATAACGGAAATGACAGCTGGGGTACTATTTTGCATACCTGAGAAATGGTATTATATGGCACTAGATCTGAGTCTGGAAGGGGTGGGGGTGGTGGTGGTGAAAACGTGGTCATTAAATTTGATAGCTCAAGTGTGCTGACAATCTGAGTTGACATGGTACGCCTCCCGGGTCCTTCCGCTGCACGGGTCGAATATTAGCCATGCAGGCGATTCTGGTGAGTATCCCACGAACATCCACTTCCATCTGACGTCTCCCCCCTTTCCGTCTCTCAGACCTTTCTCCATCTGGGCGTACGCTGCGCAACCGAAGGTGTGCAGTCTGTGCGGTTCCAACGTTTCGTCTGTCCCCACCTCTACGTGCAGTCTTCCTCCCAGGGCGTCGTGCGGTTCTTGAGGAAGGCCGCGGTCTGCAATGCCGGTGGCCAATATTTGTCCGGCACGTTTCTTCCTCTCAGCATTGCCCTGGCTGACCCAGCTAGCGTTGCCTGGTCCTTTTCCACCTGTCCGTTCATTGCTTGACAGGAAGGCGGGGCATGTCTGGAGTTTAATCCCGCCCTCCGGCATCGCTCCACCCATTCTCTCGATAGGAACTCTGTTCCTGCATCTGTCTGGACGCACGTGGCTCGTGGGCGCAGTCTTGGGAGCTGGCGGGTCAGGTAGTCATCGATAATCTTTACTGCCTCCGATTTGTGGCAGTATGGGTATACGTGCACAACCTTGTTGATCCTGTGCGAAAATGTGATCGCACCCGACTGGCCCTTGTAACCGCCTTTCCAGGGCATACCGTCGGCTTGGACCACCACTTCTCCACTATGCGTGGTCATCCTGGGGATGTTGGTCCGTCTCGGTTTGCACAACAGGCAAGGCTCACATTTGTCGATCCCGCACTCGCCACTCAACTTCACTAACCTGGCTGTCTCCAATGCCCTGAGCTTCCTTTCGCTGGCATGTCCTAGCCTCTCATGCAGAAGTTGCCAGCTTATCGCGGGCGGGCGGTTTCTTGAGCCTGTCGGGGTGGAATGGGCAACTAGGGCTGCTGTGTCTTGGGCTTCCGGGAGGACCCAAGCACCGCCCCCTCGAACTAGGTCCCACCGTTGTCCTCCCTTCGTTATCGCCCCACCGTTCGGCATAAAGTTGACGCTGTAACCCCTCTCATTCAGGGCTCTTACCGAGATCAGGTCCTCACTTAGCTCTGGCACATGCAGGACGTCTTCCAACGTAAGCGTTTTACCCGTTTCGTGGGTAAGTGTTACGTTCCCTTTGTGTATGGCTTTAAGGGTTGTGCCGTCCGCTTGTTTGATGAGTGCGCCCTGGGCGGCTCTCGCGGGGAATGCGAGTTTGCCCTTATCGCTGGTCAGGTGCAGCGTGCTCCCTGAATCGACGATAGGGTGTTTGCGTCTTTGACGTCGATGCTTCGGGTACTCGGAAACATTCTCTACATTATCTTTATTCTTCCTACTTGCTACTTCCGGGCAGTCTCTCTTGAGATGCCCAGTCTTCTGGCAGGTAAAGCATCTGACCCTGCTTCGCTTTGTAGGCTTCAACTCCGGGTGGGCCGTCCAGCACTCGCGTGCTGTGTGCCCGGCCTTCCCGCAGTATCTGCATGTGGTCGTTACATGCATCCCCAGGGCGTGCTCCGGGCCCTCTATCCCCTCGTCCATGTAGCTAGTCGCAGAGACTAGTACACGTGACAGGCCAGCGTAGTCCAGCTGAGGCTGGGCCACCAGCTGCTGGAATATCCCGGGCAGAGACCCCCTGATCCCCCGGATCAGGGCCGCCTTCTTCGCGTTGTCCGTCTTGGGCTCGCCTAGGCTCGTGAAGAGGGTCCAGAGTTCCCCGAGTCTCACGAGATAGTTCGCCGCCTTCCTAGGGCCTGCACAGGACGTTTCCGCCAACCGGAACTCCGCTCTCAGCAACTGCTGAGGCTTCTCTTCGGCGGACATCCCACCGTACACTTCCTGGAGCTTCCTCCAGGCACTCTTCCCGTACTAAAAATGTAACACCGACCGTTCGTGATTCGTCCGCCGTAACGTCCGTAGTGTGACATCCAAGACTCACTAGGACAACGAATCAACGTGACGGTTCCTCACAACAACGAATCATCATAACGGTGAATCATCACAATGCAAACCAGTACTACGCTAAGTCGGTTACGTGGAAACCGACACAACATGAACAACATAATTTACAGCCCATCGTACCTCTCTAACTAAAAGCCCCCTGGGGCTGCGAGTTGGACCATTGGATTCCTTAGGGGATAAGAAATCAGATGGTTGCACGTTCAACACTAACCAATAGCAATAACAACCATTGTGCATACAGATTTGGTTGGGTCACCAAGGTGACAACGACTCAAAATTGGGATCGCGTCCTAACTAACCCATTCTTGAGATCTAGCCACCTCTGTATGAGCCAAGAGCAACGATCTAAAACAAGAGGTCAAGTAAGAAAGCTTCCCCTAGGAGTTACAAGATACAAGGGAAATAACAAACACGGTTTGGGTTTTCAGTACAGTGCAGCTGTAGCACAGTTTTTCAGTAGCTTTAGTTTCTTTATTCCATTTGCCCTCTATCTTGGGTCTGTGTAACCTCTTCAGCCCTAAATTTTGTACTGCAATAGCAAAAACAAGAACACCCTAAGATGAGAGCCAGTTATATATGTTGGCCCCATGCATCGCCAAAAAAGCTATATTCACTCTGTAGACTTATAGTCAATACACTAATTGGCCCCTAACCCTAACGTTAACCTTGACCTTAACCTTAACCCTAACCCTTTATGCACCTCCATAGGTGTAATTACACTTGACCCTAACCCAAACCTTAGTCCTTACCCTAACCCTAACCCTAACCCTAACCCTAACCGTAAACCCCAAACTCTAACCCTAGCCCAAACGTAACCCTAAACCCCCTAAATCCTAACCCAAAAGCAACCCGAAACCCTAACCCTAACCCCAACCTCATTCAGTGCATTTAACACCCATTTAGTACCCATCGGCAATGTGCTTCTGCCACCTTTTCTCGTTTTCATTGGTCTACATTCCCAAGTAGAGCCCTACGTGAATATGAGTGTGAACTTGGGGGAAGAACCGTGGGTATGAAATTGGTGCATTTTCAGTCGTTGACAGAGGAGTGCCTGGTCGTGGATTGAGGTTTGAGTCGTCCATTTTTCGTCATGTACATGTCTAACAGGTGTTGTAGGCGCAAATAAGTTCTGGTTTCATTCGGAACCAGAGTTTTCAGACTATAGAGTGATGTCTGTAGCAATCCGAGGCGGTGATCTGCATGAGCCATCTACAATGGATGAGGGAATCACAACCGCGCAATCCAAACCGCCACCCTTTCTGCCGATTTGCTTTGGAACACAGACAGGAACTGCACGTGAGGTTTCTCACTACATTTCGGGCCTGGCAATTGAACGAGGATGGAAGACGTGGGTGAGTAAATCATCTTATCAGTAGGCCATGACGTGGTGTCTTTTGAGTTGCACCATACCCCATTTCTCTAATATTAAACCACCCAGGTGGGACCTTTTGACGTGATTGAGGAGGTCTCGGCCTTCCCACTTCTTCGCCTCTGCATCTTTATCATTTCAACAACAGGGGATGGAGATACTCCAGAAGGTATGCACAAGGCCTGGAAAGTGCTGCTCCAGAGGCGTTTGCCTCGAAATGCTTTGGAAGGACTTCGTTTTGCTGTTCTAAGCCTTGGAGATAGCTCTTACGAAAAGTTCTGTGCTTCAGGCAGGCGATTGCGAAACCGATTTCTACAATTAGGGGCAAAGGAAATTATTAGTCCGGGCTATGCTGATGATCAAGCACCCCGTGGCACGTGGGGAGATGTGGATGACTGGGCTGAGCAGCTTTTCAGTGCGAATACATTCCGGGAAAGGTGCAAAATGCAGCAGCTCTCAGCATCTTCGTGCAGGCCACTTATTTCTTTTAGCGTGAAGTTTGTGAGTGGAAATGAAAAGAGTGATGGACACGGTAAAAATATAGGCAGTGCTTGTGTCGTCTCCGCCCCTGAAGCAGACTGCTGACTATTATGCAGAGGGCTACTAACGACTGCCGTCATTTTCGATTAGAACACACCGCTTACAGCGTGATATGCTTTACAGCTGATAAGGTGTACTAAATCATTCTATTATCTTTTTCCTGTGTACTCTTACTTAGGTGGTGGTTGGATAGACTCTCACTTCTACTCAGCTCTCCGCCCTCCTGGCTGCTCCAGCTTGACCCCTTCCTTGTGTGCTGTAGCTCGCAAGGAAGTTATTTCTGCAGATGGCCACACTCCAGCTGTATACCACATTGAACTCGCTAAAGCCATGACGACAGCACGAAAGTCAATTGAGAATGAACTCAGTGGTGCGTGGTGCCATCCTTAGCTTTAAGCCTAACACAATATATTCTATAAACCTCAAATGATGGATTTGCGTGTGCTGCTTGTGTGTAACAGTGACTGATTACTAATAATTTCATCCCTCAACTTCACCAGATGCACTGCCCCAGTGCCACTGTCCCGTTCACAATGCAGGTGATGTTGCATGGATACACCCGTGCAACCCTGTGGCAGAGGTAGTAATGTGTATTGTTTGATTGCCTGTTTCAGTGTTCTGAATGCTTGAAGAATGATACTGTACCCCCCCCCAACATACTAATCATCACCGTAGGTAGAAAAATTGGCTGAGTTGATGGGATTTGAGTTGTCTCAGTCGCTGGAAATCCAACCGCCAATTGATATGCTGTCCTTTAATGAAAATGGTACGTAAATGTAAGGCTAGGGGCTATTATTGATATTGCCGTTCTGGAAGATGTATATTTTTGGATGAAAAGTGAATGAATAATGAGATAATGACTGGAGGAAGGGTATACACAACTTTGAGTAGTAGTACTGACCCCTATGCTTCTGCCTGTGAAAAGTACTGTGTGTAACAACTATAGTGGTAACTACACCACTATAGTTGTTCCAAAACCCATGTTAATAGCTTCCCGGGCATATCCAACCTCACAGTAAACGATGATGTGCTACCCAATAAGAAGAAACCTGCGGGAAATGGAGGGATGAGGCATGACGGCTCCATGTCCGTAACGATAACACAATACGAGCTTGAGGCGAAGCTCTCAGGGAAAGGTGACGGTGACAATGTTGGAGACTATCTACCAAGAACTTGCAGCGTGAAGCATCTGTTTGAGGTATGCCTTGATATTTGTGGGATGCCCAGGTGAGAGAGGGAAGAATTCTTCTTCTGCCTCCATGGATCTAATCTATCTAAGAGTGTGTGTGTATGTGTGTGTGTGTGTCTCAGGAGAGCATTTTTTGAACGTCTTGCAGGTTACGCAGAAGAGGACGAGGTAAAGCCATGGTTTGTTGCAGTAGTTCTAGTAAGGTTAAGAATGTTTTCTCTTTTTAAACATCACATATCTCTTAAATTGGAATGGACCTGAACCCTCTAGCCCTCCTTGCTTACCTCAGGAAGCCGAGAAACTTTATGAATTAGCTTCACCTGCAGGAGCTGACCTTCTCGTTGATTATTGCACTAGGGAGAAACGGACGTATGTATTATGTCCCTTTCTCCCAAGTAATGGGGAATGCTGCAGTATTGATGATTGAATGTATCCCACCCCGTGCTGTATTTAGGTATGTTGAGGTGTTGGATGATTTTCGGAGTGCGAGGCCCCCTCTGGTGAGTCCGTCGGTAGCCACAAAAGTTACTTAGTTAAAAATACAATCTCATAGTAGTTATGTTTGATATTGCCCCCATTTTCATTCATTAGGGTGCTTTGATAGCTATGATCCCACCCCTTAAACCTCGGGGATTTAGCATTGCAAGTTCTGAGTTGGAGAATCCTGGAGTACTGCACCTCTGCATTGCACAAGTAGAATATAAGACACTCCATAGGTGAGGGAGGAGGTGGTGGCCTGGCCTGGCCTGTGCTATTTGAATATACCCTACCTTGCTGCATTAGTGTTGTGTTATGTTACTGCTAGGGTTAACTGTAATTTTGCACCAATCGTTTTCGTTTTCCCTGCTGCTGCACTTGTAGAAAAAGTTGAAGACTCTGCTGTGTTCTGTAGTGTTGTCACTTTTATTTCATTATCATCCACACAGAGATGACAATGACATGAAGCACTATGTTGTAATACCCTTGAAGTAGTACCGTATGTCCAGTGAACTCAAGCGCAGTGCCCATCCATTCTCACTTTTGATCCTGTATAGGCGACATAAGATTGGTGTGTGCTCGTCGTGGCTTTCGGGACTGGAGTTGGGTGATCATGTTCGTCTCTGGATCCAACCGGGGTCATTTCGCCCCCCCCCTCTATCTGCACCCCTCATCCTTGTCGGTCCAGGAACAGGGATTGCTCCAATCCGTGCTATCATTCAGGAACGAAATCAACAGAGGCGTCTACAGCAGGAAACGTCGTCTGGCAGTGCAGATATATTGCCACCATCAAAGGATGTAGTCTTTTTTGGGTGCAGGTTTAGAAAAAAGGTGACCGACCAAGCACAGTTTTAAAGATTATTATAAATGTGGGATGGATGTGTTCGTTCATGTCAATGTGAACGAATGCACCCATCCGCTGCTGTTGTGCTGCTGCTGCACATATATCTAACCCAGAATGCCTGTTTGCTAACTATTGATTTAGGACTTTTTATATGAACATGAATGGATCGAGTTGGCCGCCGATACCCAAAATCGAACCAACTGTGAAAGTGCAAATGGGTGGTGCAACATTGAGTTTTATGCTGCGTTTTCAAGGGATCAGCCCGCGAAGGTGGTGTTTTTGCACGAGATCACCTCGTCTCAGTTCAGCAATATACTCATTGTACGAGTGTACTAACACTGCTGGTGGTTGTTCTATTAGGAGTATGTACAACACTTGATTGAAGTGCACAGTAGTGGGATTTCCAGGCTCCTTGTGAAAGAGAAGGCACACGTATTTGTATCAGGTGAATGCACTTCTGCTATATAATACATGCAACCATCCCAGAACCACCACCCACCACCCACCTCGTATGTATGTTGATGCTGGTTTGCTTCAGGAAATGCAAAACACATGCCTGCAGATGTTCGATCAGCCTTCATATCTGCACTTGCTAGCAGCGGGGATATGGAATTTGAAGGTGAAATCAACAGATATGCACATATGTTTATTTGGGTTGAACATCAAGGGGCAACACACAGCACGATAACAACCACACACTGGTACTATTTCTATTCCCTCACCCACCAAACGTACCTCTACCTACAGAAGCACAGCGCTTTGTGAAAGCAATGGAGAAGGAGAAGAGATATCAGGTAGCTTATGATTACCCCGAGATTGAATCAAACCGCCTATTGAACTGAATTGAACTGAATTGAACTGAACTGATACTGCATTGCCGTGCCGTACTAATTTGTGGCCGGACCTTCAGACAGAGTGCTGGACCTAGATTGAGTAATGGGTCTAGTCCTATCGAGTTATGAGGATTCTGGTGGTTGAGGTATAATTTACAAGTCCTGTTGCAATGTGAAAGGCTAGAAAGAAAGACCATTGGTGAGCGCGATTATTAGGTTTAGTGTTCATTTTCTTCTTTTCATTGAGTAGTCTCTCGTCGTTTATGGTGTGTGATTCACATTACATTATCGTCTGCTGAGGGCTGGCTACGTTCCTGATGGTAGTATTCATAGTGTGCAGGCACGAACCAAGCAAGTCATTATTTGCATTTTACACACGGATAGTATCGGGTGGAAAAACATTACATCAACATCAGTTTCAACAGAAGTAACAGCAGTCGCTGAGATGACGTGAATAATCCAAGCAGTAGAAGAATTACATCAAGGAAGTGGTACATGCTGATTCAATGGTACGGCTAGGGTAGAGAGGAGTTAGAGGTGGAGGAGATAAGAGTGAAGAACAATAGAGAATGGACTGCTTTCATTAACTGGAAAAGCAGCTGGTTTCTAGAGAGACCTGACTGCCATCCAATACCAATCATTAATGGTGCAGAGTCAAGAATCAGCTCCGTTAATAATAGTACGGCGAAAGGGCTAGGTAGGCATCTATCTCCTTATAACGAGTAATCAGACGGAAGGTGAGAAGAAAGGCGGGAAGAAAGTAGTAGCTTAGCAACTACAGAGCAGGAAACATTCAAGATGATTCAATGTATTTGAGAGATGGTTTTGGTTACTCCAATTTGTTACTTTTATGCAACATGGAGGTTAAGCGCTGAAGTCTATTAAAATGGCTTAAATTGTCTAGAAATCTTCATTTTCTGTACTTTCTCCTTGTCGGCCTCAAATTTCCTTCTCAACTCAGCTAATTGATCTCGCTTAGCTTCCCGAATCTGATGCCGATAAAAATGTGTAAGGATCAGATCCTTTTTCTTCTTGCGTCGGTGCTGCTGTTCAATTGTATCCACCCATCCCTCCTCCGATCTTTGCCTCCCCCTCTTCTTGTAATTGACAGTTATGAAGCCATCCTCATCTGGCTCACGTGCTCGTGCATCTCGTTCCCTCTTTGCTTCCATTTCCGCCCTGTCAAATGCCTCCATCCAAATGTTTGCCTCGTGGCTGAGCTCTGATGGGTCTATTCTAGCACTGATATGCATTTCAAGCGCCTTCGCCAGACCAGGATTTCTTCCTCCTGCTGCATCATCATCAGCGTCAGATTGCTGCTGCCTTAACTCGCTCGGCAACGCCTTTACCGTCGTTGCCGCAAGGGCAGATCTTAATGAGCTGCTTGATGTGAACCTAAATGTTTTGAAAATAAATCTAAATTAGAGTACACGTGAAAATCCCACGACGAGATTTTTGAGGAATATCTTCTTACATAATCCGGGCATATATCGACGGTGGCATTATGGTCTGTCCAGGGTCAAGGGCAACACGACGCCTCGATGGTGACTTTTCCTTCTCTGCTCCTCCGAGTTCGACGCTACAAATCTTACCAAATCTTCCCCACTGCTCCATGAGTCCTAATTTAAATCCCTCTGTGTCTTCTGGACGCAGATGGCCGCCAGTAAAGCCTGGAAATGCATTGGCAACAAAGAGTGTCCTCCCACTTTTTCCCCCCTTTACTCCAATATCACCACCACGTCCTTTAGAACCAGCGGTCATTTCATCCGTTTTGCACCCCCCCGTCTTATAAGACCTGTGTTCTCTCGTGTACACGTATCTCAGAGGCGGTTCCACTTCGTCTGCAACCACGGCCACGGCGCGATAGTGCCCTGGGTTCACGAAACCCATTGTTAAAAATAATTAGAATAATGGATAGAGCGTATGGCACCCACGAGAGGTGTGTCCTCGGTCTTAATATTCTTTGTCTTCATTCCCAGTAAAATCGCGCCTGCTGTATATACTGCTACTTTAACCTCGTGCACAATAACTCAAAGGGTATGAACCCATTTCCTCTCATAGTGGGCATGGGGTTATCCAATGTTAATCTGTTTGAAGCTAAGAAGCAGTACAGTGAGAGGTATTTGAGGCGATTTTACATCTCCCAATGCCCTGCTGCTAAGCTGCGCATTGGGTTATGGTTTGGGGGTTAGAGTCAGGATTTTTAGTTAGGGTCTAGGGTTTAGGGTCTAGTGTTAAGGTTACGCTATAGTGTAATTACATTAGTAGAGGTGTACACACACCTCTCTCTCAGGGTTCTACGGTAGGTTAGGGTTTAGAGTTCG
>PJEL010005196.1_pt1 | contig 10530 bp, 5 predicted proteins | sample 1853271 | NCBI WGS metagenome assembly PJEL01 (sample SAMN08108733, study PRJNA415343) | Invertebrate metagenome, whole genome shotgun sequencing project. | host: Globobulimina | place: Sweden: Gullmar Fjord | collected 2015-08 | reverse complement strand
AAAAAGTATGGAGCTTAGTCGATTTATCCATAATGTGATCAGGGGTTTCCACCTTGCCACAATCATGCAACCAGCCAGCTATTTCCAACTGGTACATTTCCTCTGGCGGTATCTCAAAATCATCAAAAGGACCACGTTTAGCTTCGTTTACTTTTTCAGCAAACATTAAGGTCAATTCAGGAACTCGTTTACAATGCTCACCAGTATGATTAGACTTTTCATCAATAATTCGAGCAAGCGTTTTAATTAATGCAGAAAACAATCCTTCTAGGTTATCGATTAAGCTGTTATTAGTTAATGCGATTGCTCCGAGTGAAGCAAAAGACAAGCACAAAGATTGAATGTGCTCACTGAACTCAACAATTTCACCTTCATGTTGAGCGTTTATTAGCTGTATTACTCCGACAATATCATCAGTATGGTCGCGCAGCGGCAATGTCAACATTGACTTTGTACGGTAGCCAGTTTCTTGGTCCATTTTTCGAGCGGCGCTAAAATCATAAGGTAAGTGGCTATAAACATCACTAATATTAATGACTTTGCCACTATTAGCCGCTTCTGAAACAATCGCTGAAGAGTTTGGTTTGCCGTCAATATGCATAGGAATATCAGCAAAGGTCACGGGTTCCGCTGAGCTTCCGCCTAAGTGCAGTCCCAAAGTTTTATTAATTACGGTCCTAAACTCTAAAGATTTGTCCTTCGTTACACGATAAATAGAGCCTGCATCAGCCCCTGAAATGTCCATAACGGCAAGTAGAATTTTTTCCATCAATACATCGGTGTTTTTCTCACTACTTAGCTCAACACTAATATTGACCAAATGATGGTAAGCTGAGTTTTCAAATGCATCGTTAATTATCATGAATATTCACTACTTGTTTTTATGAACATATATACCATTCCATTGTTCGTCACGCGGTAAATGCTCACGTTCCTTAATGCGCTGATAATATTTATCATATATGATTGAAGAAAAATATTTTTGTTGTTTCAACAGTATAAGTAGGTCTAAAGCACATTTCCACTCTTGCGCCATATAATGAACGATCATTCGATTATGAGTTGCTAATGTGTCGACCATTTCCCGACTCATAGTCGATGTTAGTCCTAACGGCTCATAGACTTTATGGGCGTCTTGCTTGCCCTTCACTTTAATAGTATCTATCAACCGGCAGACAATATCTTGCTCAGCAAGCTCATTAAATGTGTTATCTGTAATTAAAATGTCAACGCCATAGTATTTAGTTAATGACTCTATACGAGACCCTAAATTTACGTTATCGCCTAGAACCGTATATGCTTTACGATAATGAGAACCCATATCTCCAACATTCATTTCTCCGGTACTGATCCCGATGCCAATTTTTACTGCTGGCCAACCCTGACGTTGAAATACGGTGGTTAACTCCTCTGCTTTATTTATCATTTGGAGTGCGGTTATTACCGCATGTTTTGCATGGTATTCGTCGTCTAGTGGAGCATTCCAAAACGCCATCACCATATCACCAACATATTTGTCTATTGTGCCATTGTTCTCGAAAATCACACCAGTAATTTCCGATAAGTATTCACGCATAAACTCACTGAGCTCTTGTGCACTAAACCCTTCAGAGAGTTGAGTGAAATTGCGAATATCTGCAAATAGAACAGACATATGTTTAAGCTCTGGTTTTATCGAATCTCCTTTTCCTTGCTGGATAAGCTTGTCGATATAGGCAGGAGGCACATATTGATCAAAAATATCTTTAATATTTCTACGTCTAGATATTTCCGTAACAAACCCCATTGCACCATAATAAAAGGTCAACAAAGATATCAACAGTAACACCAAAAATAGCGGTAGGCTGACCTTATGAACTGCCCATACATACCAATTCAAACCAACATGAAACAGCACCGCTGCAACACATAGTAATAATATAGCAAGCGGCCCTCTAGCAGACATCGTCGCTGACAAAACGATTCCTGTTAACAGCAGTATTAACAAGCTAATACCCAGAATAGTATCAGGTACTACAGGTATCATTTCAGGATGAAGTAAACTTTCAAATACGTTGGCATGTATCTCAACACCAGGATACTGAATGCCGACGGATGTAGCCCGCAAATCAGCAAGACCAATTGCTGATGTTCCAACAAACGCTATGGCACCTTCGAGTTCTTGAGATGGGATACGATCCTTTAATATATCGGTTGCTGAATAGTAATCAAAGCTCCCTTGTGCCCCTTTAAATGGGATCAATATCTGACCTTTTTCATTAACTGGAATAACTTTATCTTGCAACGTAATTGCTTGCAGCCATTCAGAGCTGTCATGGATGATCGAGGTTGTCGCTAATTTGTCTGCTAATGTATAGACTCGCGCCGTTTCTAACGCTAATGAAGGGTAAAATTTGCCATTAAAATCTAGTAGCAAGGAGGCCTTTCGAATGAAGCCATCGCCATCAGCTGTTGAATTTATAAATCCGGAACCACTCGCTGCTTGCTGTAACACGGGGATATTACCCAGTATAGATTCAAATATCGGCACTTCCGTTTTATCTGCAAAGGCCTGACTATTTGTCGACACCACATGAGAAGTTGGCACCGTTCCAATATGTCGAGAAAAGTGTGTACGTGCAGTCGCTTCCTCGGTTGATAAGTATGATGCTTCATCTAACATAAAGCCCAATACCACTTCAGACTGGGCTAATATACTGGCAAAGCGAGTATCAGCATCAATTTCTGGCGCGACGTCTTTTATTTCTAGTAAAGCTTGGGGTGATAAATCTTGTTTATATGAAAGTAGTTGTGTTACTGGATTTTCTTCGGGTTCGGCAAACACAATATCGAATGCGACAACAGTTACGCCAGCGGTCATCAATTTCTCAACTAAGGTACTGACCTTTCGTCGACTCCACGGATACCGACCTTGTTCTTGCATACTTTTTTCATCAATGTCTATGATGATAATATGTTCGTCTGTTGTTCTTGGCTGTGAAGGTAATGTCGCCAATAGCCTAACGTCGTATAATATACCTTCTATTCTTTGCAAGAATTGTTGCACCTTATCGATTGCAACAAATTCAATACTGCTCACCGATAAGGTAATCAAAAAACCAAACAGAAAATACCTAAGCCACCGATTAGACATCATAGCTCTGTTAGTTTTTCGTATGATTTAAATCAAGGGTGAATGACTCACGTGCATATTGGACATCGATCTTGTCGGTATACTTTTCTTGTAATTGTCGTTCAATATCTTGCAAGTCGCGATCAAGCCGTTCGGGATCATGGCTAATAATAAAAAGTTGTTTCACTTTTGCTTCAATAGCTAGTTCTGCTACCTGAGTAGCTGTGCTATGTCCCCAGCCATGTTTTAATGGCATATCGTCATCAACGTACTGAGCATCATGAATTAATACGTCCGCTTTTTCGATAAATTCGACCCACTCAGCCCAAGACGTCTTGGGCTCAGCAGCAGGAACTAACTCGTTATCGGTAACATAAGCAATCTTCTGATTGTCACCATAGATACAATATGCCGTTCCCCCATCCGGGTGATTTAATGCTTGAGTTTTAACATGCAAACTATCAACATCAAATGAAGGTAATGTCGCTGATTGGGTGTCCAGACTGATATCAGCAGGTAATTGATCATATTTGACCGGGTGCGTGGAGCCCGACATTTGTTTCAATACCGCATCTTTGTCGTCATCGTCTACATCACCGACAATCAAAGTAAGCTTTCGGCCTGTTTGGTAAATAGGTAAAAAATAAGGAAAACCTTGAATATGATCCCAATGATTATGGGTGATCATTACGGTAATTGGCTCGCGACTATGAGTCAAAGTTTTTCCTAAGGGAACAATACCGGTTCCACAATCGAGAATCACTTGGCTACCTTTTTCACTTTGCACTAGGACACACGAAGTTCTACCACCAAATTCTAAAGTATCAGCCCCTGAAACTGGCATAGATCCTCGAACACCATAAAAGGTAATTTTCATATTATTCCTAGCATTACGAGAAAATAATTTCTGCCATTCAGCTTAATCGTCGTCATCGTCGTCATCGTCGTCTGCAACCACGGTAAACGTTACAGTTGCTTGCGCGCTACCGGAACCATCTCTTTCAACAACCTCATAAACGAAACTATCGACACCAACAAAGCCCTCGTTGGGTGTGTATTCAAAATTTCCATTTTCTTGTAGATGATTTAGTGTGCCGTTACTAACATCAACAATGGGTGTTTCGTTGATATCAAGATGATCCCCTTCAGGATCTGAATCATTATCGAGTACATTGTCTCTAAATCTCTTACCATCGTTGACAACCTCATAACTATCATCAACTGCGATAGGAGGGCTATTTACACTTAAAGTTACTATTGAAACACTGGCTTGTGATGAAAGCCCTTCAGGATCTGTAATTTCATAGACAAAGCTATCAGAGCCATTGAAGTTTGCGGTCGGAGCATAAACGAACGAACCATCAGCTTTGATATTCAAGTTACCATTAGCAACATCAATAACCGGCGTTCTGTTTATGGATAGCGTATCACCATCTGGGTCTGAGTCATTCGCTAATACACTACTCCCTTGCAGGTTACCATTCTCCTCAATAATATAGCTGTCATTAACTGCCACAGGTGCGCTGTTGGTTGAGTTAATCACAATACTAACTAAGGCTTGCGCCGTGCCGCCTTGGCCGTCATTTACCAGATAAATAAAACTGTCTGAGCCGCTGTAGTCAGTATTAGGTGTGTAGTTGTAGGTGCCATCACTATAAAGTGCAAGACTACCGTTACTGACATCTGATACCGGCGTGCTTGATACCGTTAAGGTATCATTATCGACATCTGAATCATTTGATAACACGCTCGAACCATTCAAAGCGGTATTTTCAGTTGTCGTTGCGCTGTCATCTTGTGCTACAGGATCATCATTTACTGAGTTGATTTGTATACTAACGCTAGCTTGTGCAAACCCACCTTGGCCATCACTAACATTGTATATAAAGCTATCCGTACCATAGTAATCGCTATCGGCTTGATAACTGAACGTGCCGTTCGACGATAAGGTTAAACTGCCATGGCTAACATCAGATACTGGAGAGGTTTGTACCTCTAATGAATCACCATCGGCATCGTTGTCATTAGCCAATACAGAACTGGCATTTAACACTGCATCTTCATCAATGTTATATGAGTCATCATTGGCTATAGGAGAAGTATTGCCTGATCCGGAAGCACTTACCGCCACCGAAACATTCGCATTACTAGTCAAACCCTCGACGTCAGAAATAACATAGCTTATATTGGCTATTCCTGAAAAGTTTGCCGGCGGCGTGTAAACAAGCTCATTACTGACAATATTGACTGTGCCGCTATCCACGTTGGCACTTTGTATACTCAAGACATCACCGTCAACATCGGTATCATTGGCTAAAACGTCAATGGAGACTGAAGTATCTTGTTCAGTATTAGCAAAATCGTCAATGGCAATAGGAGCATCATTAGCGCTAGTAATAGTTAAAGTCACACGAGCCTGGCTTGTCAAAGCGTCTTGATTCGTTATCTGATAAGTAAAGCTGTCAGTACCATTAAAATCAGCGCTTGGGCTATAGAGGAAACTACCGTCAGCACTTAGCACAACACTCCCCCTTAAAGGCTGTTCTACTAAGTTAGTATTTACAGTAATAACACCACCATCGGGATCGCTGTCATTTATTAACAAGCCAGCGTCGCTATCAACCGTGAGTGTTTGATCTTCGACAAGCTGATAGTTGTCATCACTGGCAATGGGTGCATCAGGCTGCGCTATCACATTTATAGTAACAACCGCTTGGGCAGTAAGATCTGCACTATTGTTTATTTGGTACTGAAACTGATCGCTTCCGGCGTAATTACTATCCGGCACATAAGTAAACGTACCATCTAACGACAAACTCAATTGACCGTGATTAGGTTGTACTAGCAAATCTTCACTAAGATTGAACGTTAGGCCATTGGGATCATTGTCATTAGCGAGGATACCTGTATCAATATTACTAACCACGAGAGTTATATCTTCATTAGTATAGTAAGTGTCATTTCTAGCAACAGGAGGAACAATGCCATTATTAGTTAATATAGTGACTAGCGCTACATCAACGCCCCCTTGCCCGTCTTCTACTTGGTATTCAAAACTATCACTAATATCAAAATTTTCATTCGCTGTATAAGTAAGGCTACCGTCACTACTAACAATCGCTGTACCGTATTCCGGTTCGACAATAAGACTTTCTGAAACCGTTAGAGTATCGCCATCAATGTCGGTGTCGTTACCAAGGATCCCAGGAGCATTAAGAATAACATTGCCGTTTTCGGTCAGTGTATAAACATCATCTAATGCGACTGGACTATCGTTGGCAGGTATAACGGTAATCGAGACTAAAGCTTCACTCGTTTGGCCTAGGTCATCAACAACTACATAACTAAATGAATCTGTACCAAAAAAATTAGCACTAGGCGTATAGGTAAACTGACCCGACGTTTGCAAACTAATTGCGCCACTAGATGGTTGAGTCACGATTTCTTGAGCGACCAGCTCTGCTCCTTCTGGATCATTATCGTTGTCTAGCACATTACCGACTAGCACTTCATCTTCGGCCATTTGATAACTATCTGCCGATGCAATTGGAGGCAGGTTAATAGGAACGGTATTACTTGGTACCATGATGGGAGAACCCATACCACTTTCTCCTCCACTATTGATGCCAGTGATGAGAATATAATATGGCTTGTCTTCATCTAAATCGTTCAGCTGCACAGAAGTGCCACTATAAGCCAGTATCTGTTCACCATTATCTAAAGTGAGGGTATTTTCATTGTTAATTCCAGGCTCAGTTGCAGCATAAATATTGTAACGATTGATAGATGAACTGCCACTCCAATCCAGGGTGATTAGGCCATCTGCTCTGTTTGCGCTAATCGAAGATATTTCGATTGGTTGCCAATTAATAGCAACGGCATCGACCAATGTTTGATTATCTAGTTGATCGCTGACAATCAATTCAATACGTAAATCACCTGCAGTTTCACCGGCCAGTTGCGGGTTAAAACCAGTTACCGTGATCAATGAATTTTCTGGGCAATTATTTGAACAAAGGGTAAACCAACGACTAACATTGGGCAGATAAAAGGAAATATCCTTTATGCCGTCAATATCACTAGCAGTAAAGCCTAAGGTTAAATTTCCAACAACAGTCGCTGAGCCGACCGAGTTTCGAATAGAGCCCGTTGCATTTGAAAAACTATTGTTTACCACTGAACGTTCAGCGACCACTTGTCCATTAACTAATAAACGTTTATCAGCCGATACTCCCTTCTTCCCTGCAAGAGAAACTGAAGTCATCGGTCCGGGAATGATAATTTCACTTTCTGGATCTTGTTTAGGAGGAGCATTGTCAACTTCTTTGGAACCAGAAGAACCACCGCAACCCACTAGGCCAACTAAAAAAGAGAGAGTAATAATACGTAATTTACACATAGGTTATTTCCTATTACAGCTTGAATTTAGTCGAATAACCATTACGGTTTGATTTTAAACGAGCCATCGGCATTTACTGTTGGATCATTAATTTCTGACAATTTGAAGCTGCCAATCAATTCATCCAAGCCATTAGCGAACGCTGCAGAAATATTTCCTTGCGCTTTATTATTGCCATGTGACGCAAAGTTAACCCCCAGTTCCAATTGATCTACATTAATTAACCCTGAATATGAAGCGAACCACTGACCCTGTTGGTCAGAAAAGCTTAATTCTCCTCCCGGCACTGAGCCGTTATCAAAATCAACGGTCAAGCTCATGTTAAAATCAGTGGTATTTCCAACACTTGAGTTAATTGCACTGCTCTCAACTTGATTATAGGTTAACGTTCCGCTGCGTTGGCTGATCAAATCAGCGATTGAGTCATTACTGATCCCTTGAAGATTTGATTCATTATATAAACTAGAGTCAAAGACAGCTTCTTGCTCTGACTCACTCGTCTGACTATTTGCAGCGGTTGAATCGGTTGATTCGGTTGATTCGTCGCTCGCACTAAAGATGGCTTTATCATCGCCAAAACCATTAGACAATACTTTTGGTGCTTGGGTCATAGTGGTTATTTGCCCTAAACTATCAACGGATGCAAAAGCAAAGTTCTCGGTCACACCTAGCGACAAAACCTCATCATCGTTATCTAATTTAATATCGATATTGCCGCTATAGACACCAAAGACTACAGATTCATCGACAACTTGAACCACAAAATGAGTACCACGAATACCGATACTGCCAATCGGTGTTTTTACTTGATAGTCGCCACCTGTTTTTTTGATAAGGCCACTTATTGAGCGTAACCCGCCACTGACCAATTCTAATGTTGCCGAGCCTTGCTTAGTGTTTTTATCGTAAGTGTAATCGCTAATTAGCATTTGAGAGTTTTCTTTCAAAGTAATTAAACCACCATCGGCCATATTAAATTGCGCTTTACTATTCTCACCGGTGGTAATGCTATCAACATCATATATTTGTGAGCGCCGTTTAAGCTTCCTGACTTCTCCGCCGTCTTGATTAGAGGCGCTTACCGCCCCTTTAGCCAATATTGTTTTGCCTGCAATTTCTGCATAACTAGCTACGGAAGTGACACTGAAACCAACAAAAATAGTGAGTAACACTAATTTATTGAAGGCCACACCTAATAACTTATTTTTCTGTTTGATACATTTACACATGCAATAGTACTCCTAGAAACTCATACTAGCCGATAGGCTGACATCAGTTCGTTCATAAGAAAATAAAGACAAGTTACTGTCTTTATCCTGCATATTGATATTCAAGCGATAAGAAAGCGATTTGGACATATTGTATTGAATAAAGGAAGACATCATCCACAAGTCATCATCACGCTGCTGCAAATAAAATGGATGCTTGCCATCGTAGTCATGTTTTTGATAGCTAATCCATAAAGAACCAAGCCAATGACGATTTGCTAGCCAAAGTGAACTGATTGAAATTGCGTCAATTGTTCTACTGTTACTTTCAATCTCACCGTCTTCTTTTATTCTCTCAACTGAAAACGAATATCGCCAATTATCGACATAATAATCACTAGCCATAGACAAAGAATAATCATCAGTATCTAACAAATCATTTTCATTATTATTTGTCTTACCAAACATTGCGTTACCATAAAGTACCCAACTATCGTTAATGTTTGATTTAACACCTGCTAACAATGCTGTTTGTGAACGATAGTAACTACCGTCAAACCATAACGGCGTATATCTACCACCCAGTTTTAGTTCTATTGCATCAAAGTCAGATAGATAATCAACCCTAACTTGCGCCGCTAAGCGATTGTATTCTGATTCTTGTATAAAACTATGGGCACTAGCCTGAGCTGAAATATTAACTTTTGAGGTTTGTGTTATCGCATTACTCATATTGACTAAGTAATTAATATTCACATACTCATCATTTTGTTCTGTACTTTCATCACCAAGTTGCACGATTTCTTCAAGAAACGGCAAAAAAATCCTTTCCTCGCGGGTACCCGCATTTATGTTTGAGTCGTGGCCTATACTTGCACCGACACGTTGTTGAATACTCGTTGATTGGGCGATCAATTTTTGATTTGCTTGGTCACAAAGTCTTTCAGCGGAGTCTTTTAGACTTTCCCTGCTTTCATTGCTATCCAAAATATTTTGGCATTGCTGCATGGCCGCTTGATAATTAGCTGTTTCAAAGTAAGATCTGGCTAGATAAAACCTAGCATCTAACCAGTTTGGTCGATTAGCGACAACTCTTTCAAAGGCGAAAACACTGCGCTCTGCGTCATTTGTTGCTAAGGCCGCAATTCCATATAAAAAGTCAAATTCAGGATCGCCAAGATATTCATCGCTGTATTTATTGGCGATTAATATAACGTGGGAATATTCCTTGTTGTCTACTCCCTCTTTAAGGAGTTTTAAGACATCAGCTTGTTTAACGTCATAGCTGAAGCAGTAGTTTGCAACCGGCAAAAATAGAATCAAAAAGAAGCAATTAATCTTCATTAAATATCCGTTCTTATATAAGTGTTCGAAACAACATAATTTGTGCAATGGGCAAATGATGCTTGTAACATGAAATTACAAGAACTCATTATATATTAATACAACGCATAAAGTACAAAATAGGTTAATTATCCGACAATTTAATTGTTTCTATTTTGTAACAGCAATGTAAAGTTTGATAAAAAATGGGCATAAAAAAACGGGTAGCCAAAGAGCTACCCGTTGTTCATACCCGTAATTTCCGATTAAGCTATGAGGTTATTAACCGCCACACTTAGCCTTACCTTTGGCTTTGCCTTCTCCGCATTTCCCTTCGCCACACTTGCCAGCAGCTTTAGCTTTGCCTTCGCCACATTTACCCTCGCCACACTTGCCAGCAGCTTTAGCTTTGCCTTCGCCACATTTACCCTCGCCACACTTGCCAGCAGCTTTAGCTTTGCCTTCGCCACATTTACCCTCACCACACT
>PJEL010005195.1_pt1 | contig 10532 bp, 8 predicted proteins | sample 1853271 | NCBI WGS metagenome assembly PJEL01 (sample SAMN08108733, study PRJNA415343) | Invertebrate metagenome, whole genome shotgun sequencing project. | host: Globobulimina | place: Sweden: Gullmar Fjord | collected 2015-08 | reverse complement strand
CCAGAAGTTCGATTTTGTGATCATACCCGCATTCCAGTATGGCGGTATGGAGCATGCTGGCGCGGTCTTTTATAGCGACCGGCGTCTGCTGCTCGATGAGTCGGCAACCCAAAACGACTACCTCGGCCGGGCGAGTTTGATCGCCCACGAGACGGCTCATATGTGGTTTGGGGATCTTGTCACCATGAACTGGTTCGATGACGTCTGGATGAAGGAGGTCTTTGCCAGCTTCATGGCGGCGAAGATCGTGCATCCTTCGTTCCCCGACGTGAACCACTCGCTTCGGTTCCTGCTGGCGCACCACCCACGCGCCTATGGCATCGACCGCACGGCCGGCGCCAATCCGATCCGCCAACCATTGGAAAACCTCAATGAAGCGGGCTCTCTGTACGGAGCGATTATCTACAATAAAGCGCCGATTATGATGCAACAGCTCGAGATGGCAGTGGGCGAAGAATTCTTTCGCGACGGGATGCGGGAATACCTCGATGCGTATCGCTACGGCAATGCGACCTGGACAGATCTTGTCGAGATCCTCGATCGCAAACTACCGCAAGATCTGATGGAGTGGAGCGAAGTTTGGGTCGATCAATCCGGGAGGCCCACGATTTCAGCGCGACTCGTTGCGTCCGGAGATCGCATCGAGCAGCTTGAGCTTGTTCAAGAGGATCCGACGGGTGGGTTTCGCATCTGGCCACAAACCCTCGGGGTGATCATGGGCTCGCGAGATTTGGTTGTCGAACGTAGCGTCAACTTGGCTGGGGCGTTGACGGAAGTTACGGATGTTTCCGGTCTAGCTTTGCCCGAATTTGTCCTGCCGGATGGAAGCGGCAAGGGCTATGCATACTTTCGACTGGACGATGCTTCTCGCGCTTACCTCATGGAGAATCTGCCGAGCCTTTCTGATGCGACGGTTCGAGGCGCTGGCTGGCTGACGTTGTGGGACGCTGTTCTTGAGCAAGATCTGCAGCCCGGAGCCTTTCTCGATCTTTGCCTGCGCGGCCTGGAACAGGAGAAAGATGAGCAAAATCTGCAGCTCATCATGGGTTATGTAAAGACGACCTATTGGCGCCTCATGTCCTCGGAGGATCGGGCGCTTCGGGCAGAACACGTTGAGCAGGTTTTGTGGCAGGGGATCGTTCAGGCAGAGGCCGCGACGCTCAAGGGCGCCTTCTTTAGGGCGTTCCAGGGCATCGCGTTGACCGCAGCGGGAGTCCAACGCATGGAAGACGTTTGGCGTCAAAAACTCGAGGTCCCGGGACTTGTATTGTCGGAGGACGATCGCACCAATATCGCCTTCGATCTTGCTGTACGGGAGGTCGGTGACTGGGATGGGATTCTGAATCTGCAAGGGTCAAAGATCAAAAACCCAGATCGCGAGCAGCGCTTCGATTTCATTCGTCCCGCGCTCGATGCCAATCCTTTGGTTCGGGAGCAGTTCTTCACGAGTCTGAGCGATGTCGAAAACCGAGCGCACGAGCCGTGGGTGCTCAGTGCCTTGCGGTATCTGCATCATCCTTTACGAGCCGGAACCTCGGTGCGTTTCTTGGCCCCCAGCCTGGAACTGCTCGAAGAAACGCAACGCACGGGTGATATTTTCTTCCCCAAGGGTTGGCTCGATGCCTCCTTCGGTGGTCACAGCTCAGTCGAGGCTGCTTCGGTGGTACGGGACTTCTTGCAGGTCCGTTCCAACTATCCTTACCGCCTGCGTGGCAAGATTCAACAGTCCGCAGACATGCTTTTCCGAGCCGCGGAGATTTCCCAATCCCATCGTGGTGGGGAATAGAAACGAGCTTGATCCTGAGTTTCCGCCGCTTGTGCATAGCTGAGACGAAGTCTCCAGCTTTGATTGTCAGTAGGAGCTGACGAGTGTTCGCTTTGAACATACTATGTCGTTTAATACAAGACATAGTGTGTTCAACTTCGATATTCCGCGTGCATATTGCTCGACAGGCGGCGCAATTGGCGAATATTCGACCCTTCGAGCGTCACGACCCTCCTCGCGACGAACTCTGGCGGAAGATATGGGTTAATCCATTTTTGGCAATGGCAGATCCAGACTGCTATTGTTGTCAGGACTATGGGCGTACAACGATTCTTGCTGATCTTCCTAGCGGTAGTGTGTCCGGGCACTGTGTGGGCCCAGGAAGAGTGTGGTCTGCCGGTCCACTATCCGGCTGGCGCCACGTGTTCGGGAGGCAGCGCCGAGGGTTGGCCATGTTACGTCTTTGATGCCGGTGATAGCTTTGGTTGCCCTGGGGGAGTCTGTATTGCGTCAAGTGGGGGAGGCCGAGCGACCTACTACGCCGCGGCGACCGGTGCCTGTGGTATCCCGGTCACTTCGCCCGACGCGTTGGTAGCGGCTGTTGCCGAGCATCTATGGGATGGCAGCGCCATGTGCGGTCGATGTCTTCGCGTCACCGGCCCTCTTGGGACCGTCATTGTGGAGGTCACCGACCAATGTCCGGTGAGTGGAAACGAGCAGTGGTGTGGTGGTGATGCCGCTCATCTTGACCTGAGTGAAGCGGCTTTTGCCGCGATCGCCGAGCCGGGCCGCGGAGTGACCTATGTCGATTGGGAGATCGTCGAATGTCCGGTTGGCGACAGCGCGGTACAGTTGATGAACAAGGACGGCATCAACCCATGGTGGTACGCGGTCTTTGCAAGCAATCTACGGCTCGGTGTGAACGCGCTGGAGGTCAAAGACTCGTCGCCTGGCGCTAGTTGGCGTCCTGCCGCCCGCCAGAACTACAACGCGTTTGTCGTGACCTCCGGCAGTGGTTTTCAGCTTCCGCTCTCGGTCCGGCTCACAGATGTTGTCGGCAATCCCATCACGAGCACCGCTGTCGTCACCAATCTCACGGCCTACGCTGAGTTTGACTTCGGCGATCAGTTTTCCTCATGCGGATTGTTCTCGGACGGCTTCGAAAGCGGCAATACGCTGCACTGGTCCGCACAGCAATAAACCGCACGGTGTCATATAGACGGTGTCATATAGGATGATAAGGTCGGCCTCCTCATCCCATCTGGCACCCTCCCGAATGTTGGCGTGTTTGTCCATGCTGTTGGCGTGATCGTGCATTCCTAAGTTAGGTGTCCTCATCCATGATGAAACAGTTGATTGCAGCAATCTCTGGAGGAACCTTATGCGAACACTCAGGATTCACGTCTTAACTACGTGTGTCATTCTCTTGCTCACGAACTGGGCTTCGGCAGCCGATATACCTTGGGGGCCGGAGAGGTCGGTTTCTGGGGTGCTCGACGGAGCGAGTTCGGTTGCTGTGGCTGATTTTAATCGAGACGGTAGAATCGATGTTGTCTCCACCGCTATCGCAGCAGACACGGTTCGAATCTCGTACCAGGAGGGTTCGCTCACACCGAGTTGGTCCAATACGGATCTGGTAACCACTATGGACCAGGTACTCTCTGTAGCAGCCGGTGATGTTAACGGTGATGGTTGGCCGGATGTGGTGGCCGTACAGCGCGGCTCCAGCGGGGCCGAGGTTCGCGGCTGGCTCAATCCAAATGGTACTGGTGGCGAAATGTGGTCTGTCATTCCTGTCGATCCGGATTTTAGGATGGCTCGCTGGGTGCATATCGCTGATCTTGACGGTGACGGCGATGAGGATATCCTGGCGACCCGATTCACCAGCGGTGTCAATACCGACGGCGAGATCGTCTGGTACGAAAACTTCAACGGCGGTGGCCTGACCTGGGTCCGGCACCGGATCGCTTACGGTTTCTCTGGCGCCCACTGCGCCATTGCGGCTGATATCGATCTTGACGGCGACCTCGATGTAGTTGGTGCAGCCTACGGCTCGAACAGCGTGTCCTGGTTTGAGAATGACGGCACGATCGACAGCAACGACGAATGGACAGAAACGCCCTTCTCGTCGACTATCGCTCAGGCGATCTGTGTGCACGCGGTGGATTATGACGGTGATGGCGACCAGGATATCGTTGCTGTTGGATTGGACCATTCGTCGCTCGTGGTGATGGTGAACGATCGAGGCTCGTGGACTGAGAAGGAATTTCCGGGTTCTCTCGATGGCGCTTACTCGGTGAACTCAGGTGATATGAACGGAGATGGCCGTTCTGACCTTCTTATTGCAACCCGCTATGGAGACTCCATTGAGTGGTGGGAGTTCGTTACGGACAATATTTATATACACCATACTCTTGTTTCTGATTTTGACGGCGCCCGCGCGATTGTTCCCGCAGATGTCGATGGCGATGGTGACCTTGATATTGTTGCTGCGGCGGAGTTCGACGACACGGTCGTGTGGTGGGAAAATGAGGCCATCCATCGAAATATCGTGTTCAACGACCCGGAATCGCTGATCGCCGGTCTCAGCGGTGTGGATTCAGTTTTGACGGCCGACCTGGATCACGATGGCGATTTTGATATTGTGGCTGCAAATCACAACAATAGCGAGACTGTCGCTGATTTTGGAGCATGGACGCAGGCCGGCGGGCTCAGTACCTGGACAGGCGGCTGGTTCTCGATTCCCAATTTCGAAGGAATTTCCGCGATCGCTGTTGGCGATTATAGGGGAGATAGCGACGGCGACCTTGACATCGTTGGAACAAACGAAAGCCACGATCGTCTTGATTTCATGATCAATGATGGAGATGCTTCGTTCATGGAGCTCGTTGGTTATTTGACATGCACCGGTCCGACGGACGTCGAGATCGCGGACATGAATAGAGATGGCCAAATGGACTTGGTTGTGGTCTGTAGCGACAAGACTCTATGGTGGAATTCGGACGCTGGCGAACACGTGGTCAGAACCCATACTTCGCCGATCGTGGATGTTGAGGTCGGTGATGTGGACAGAGACGGTGATATGGATATTCTCGACTTGTCGCCGGCCGGTGGGGTCGCTTGGCGTACCAACGACGGTGTTGGAGGCTCATTCGCGACATCGTCTGTCGGTTTCTACTCGGGTGCCAGATCAATCGATGTCACGGATGTCAACGGCGATGATCTTATTGATGTGGTGGCCGCAACTGATGACGGCGTCATTGTTTGGGTGCAAGACGCCAGTTTGGGGTCGTGGACACCGGAGTTACTCGAATCGGATCCTTTAACCGAGGCCGTCGCATACGACATCGACTCAGATGGCGACCAAGATGTTGTTGCCCTTCAAGACACGAAGACGATTGTTTGGGAGAATATCTTCGGGGATACAACTCCGGATATCGTATTCGACGAGCCGATGGAGTACTCGACCAACCTCGTGGGCTTGTCAGATCTCAACGTGGTCGATCTGAGTCGTGATGGCAGGTCTGACCTCGTATTGGCGGCCGACGGGACCGGCGAAATTCAGCTTTGGAGGAATAGCGGGGATCAGTTCGGCTCGTTTGCGCTTTTCGTGGCGCCGGATACTGTGTTTTCCGGCCAGACCGTTGATATCCGCGAGCTGTACGCAAGAACATGGGCACGCGCGGGCGATGCTGAAGGTGAACTCGATGTTGTCGATCTCTGCTGGCTGACGGAAGACGGGGGCTCGGTGCTCTCCGATGCCGAAGTCGATGCGCTGGTCGATAATATCGAGATCTATCATCTTCCTGATAGTGGAGGGCGGACCTTGGTGGCGTCCTTCGATTCACAAGCAGTGGTCTCAGGCTGCGCGTCTTTCGAGCTCCCCCGCGGAGGCCCAAATCCGTCCATCAGTGGATTTGAGACCTTCGCCATTTCTATGACGTTCAAGAGCAACGCCCACGAGCAGGATCCATCAGCCTTTGATCTTCGCGTCGCGGCTGCGATCGGGCAGTACCGTGAACTCGATGTCCTGCTCGAAAGCGCTGAGACCTACAATCTCTCCGGAATCGTGCGCATTGGCAGCTCAGGCCTGATCTTCGCAGACGGTTTCGAGTCGGGCGGCCTAGCGGCATGGTCCGGCAGTTTTTGATTGCAGAGATCCAATCGAGTATGTCGGACGTGGAGGGTCCAGCGGACCCTCCATGAATCGATGTCCGTCATCAGCTTCCTGTTCGCTGGCACTTGCCCCCTTGTAGACGGTCTCACCGAGGGAGAATCGGCGAAAGAAGGTGCCGGCGTTGAACTCGCTGTACATGGGACCCAGGTCTTCGTAGTCGTCGAGGGCGACACGTCCGCTGATGGTCAACGCGTCCTTGTCGACGTCGATCGTGACGTCTTCATCGCCAGTGCCAGTCGGTCGACCGCCAGGCGAACCTTGAGGCTGAGGTGGCTGCTGTTTGGATAAACAACCCAAATACCAAGCGGTTCCGCCTCGTATTGCCTCAGCAACCTCACGAGGCGCCCTTGAGCGATGTCCTCACGGACGTAGAAATCTGGCAGCCATGCGATCCCCAACCCCGCCCGTGCGGCCCCTAGCAGGGCATCGCCCGAGTCCGTCCTGATGCGGCCACGGGCGTTGATGGTGACTCCATTGGTAAATCGCCAGGCCGAGCCGGCCGCCTGCTGCGAATACAGGAGGCAGCTGTGATTTAGAAGATCAGTCGGATTCTCTGGTGGGCTGCACCTTTTGAGGTACGCAGGCGCCGCGCAGACCATTCGCCGGGTGTCGCCCAACCGCCTCGCGATCAAGGCCGAGTCGGCGAGTTCGCCGATGCGAACGACGAAATCGGAGCCCTCGTTCACGAGGTCTACATAGCGGTCGGTGAAGCTCAGGTCGAGCTCGAGCGCCGGGTGTTCCTCGACCAACTGGAAGAGTAATTCCGCCACTACCCGATGGCCGAAGGCTACCGGCACACTGGCCCTCAACCGGCCCTGAGGTGTGACCTGTTGGAGCGCTGCCGCTGCCTCGGCGTCGTGAAGTTCGGCGAGTGCCACGGAGCTTCGCTCATAGAGCGCTGCTCCCGAATCTGTGAGAGAGAGGCTGCGGGTCGTGCGGTTTAAAAGCCGGGCGCCCAGACGCGCCTCAAGGCCCTTGATCTGACGGCTGACGCCAGCCTTGGATCGGCCCATTCGGGCGGCAGCTTGAGTAAAGGACCCAGCTTCGACCACTGCAACGAAGGTCTCGAGATCGCCACGACTATTGTTGCTCATATCGTAACAATATGTTTCGATTTCACGGTCTTGTCAATTATTTGTTTACGACGCATTGTATTTATAGTCGGAAAAGCCGTCAGGAAAAGACCGGGAGGTATCAGATGAACGAAACGAGTTTACGACACAGAGTGCACACCCTGAACACCATGATCCAACAGGGCCGCATCATGGATGCAATGAACGAGTTCTATGCCGACGACGTGGTGATGTCCGAAAACGATGCCGACGCCACGAACGGCCTCGAGGCGAACCTGGCTCGCGAGCAGGACTTCGTCGACAACACCCAGTGGCACGGCCTCGAGCTCAAAGATGTGGTGGTCGATGGTGAGACAGCGATGGTGCGGTGGTGGATGGACTTCACGAACGCCAACTACGGACAGCGCCTGGCTTTCACTCAGGTCGCGTTTCAGAGATGGCAGGACGGCAAGATCATAGAGGAGCGTTTCTACTATTCCCCGACACCGGTGCAAGACTGATCCCGTGCTCCAAAGACCATCGGTCTCACATCGAACCCAAGGAGGATCCGACGCTCGTACGTTTCATTCTCAGAATTCTCGCTGTCGTGGTGGAACTGCCGGTCCCGCATTCTCCGAGTGCGTGATTGCGGCAGCTTCGGCTTCTTTTTCAGGGTTTGAATTGATAGGAGGTTCTCATGGGTTTGTTGGTAGACGGCCAGTGGCATGACCGCTGGTACAACACATCGTCAACGGGAGGACGATACGTCCGGAAGGAGTCCGTCTTCCGCAACCGGGTGGCAGCCGACGGTTCAACGGACTTTCGGCCAGCGTCGGGCCGCTACCATCTCTATGTGAGCTACGCCTGTCCGTGGGCTCACAGGACCCTGATCTACAGGGTTCTCAAGGGTCTCGAGAATCACATTTCGGTTTCGGTGGTCAATCCGCTCATGATGGAGCATGGCTGGACTCGCGAGCTCTACCAGATGCCGGGAGTGGCGACCACGGTCCATTTCGACCACATCAAAGCCCACTACTATCGGTCCCACAACACAATCAACCCCTCAGGCGTGGTGCCCAAGCGGCCGATTGTCGACTTCAACGGACCCCACGGCCGGGGAAAGGAGCTGGCGGGAATTGCCTTCGCTGGTGATCCTCGATAATGACGTAGAACAGCAACACTGCGAGTTCTGCGTCTTCGAAAACCACAGACTGCCATGGACCGGTGCGTGGAGTTTCGTCTGATCCGATATATGTCGACATCACTGTTCCGCCCGGAACCTCCCGCCGGTTGCCGGTTGATCGGCAGCGCCAGGTGTTCGCTTATGTCTTTGACGGGTCGGGTTCTTTTCGTGATGCATCGGCGCCGATGCCCGTGGCTACTGAAGTCAATGATCGGGTTGTCATGTCAAAGGTCGAGGACAGATCCTTGGTCGTCTTCGACACAGGGGACGAGATTCAGCTGCAGGCTGGCGATCATGGTTTGCGATTCCTTCTGGTCTCAGGTATGCCACTGCGTGAGTCGGTTGCCTGGCACGGCCCGATCGTGATGAATACGCGGGAAGAACTGGAGACCGCATTCGCCGAGTATCGAGCCGGGACATTTCTGAAGAACCCGTAAGGTGATCCAAAGCAGATCCAGGTCGGCGATTCACGACATTATTGTCATAGAAGACCCGCGTGATGCGCGTACCCGTGGGTCTCTCCACTATCCGGACGTCAACTGGGAGCGCACGACCTCTTCGTGGAAGATGAATGCAACGTCGGCCAAGCGCGCTTCGACGACGCGCCGGTAGAGCTGCTGTGCGAAGCGATCCCGATAGTCTTCGCGCACCTTCTCCACGACCTCGTCGTAGCTTTGCGGACGCGGCTCATGGCGTTCGACCACATGGAGAATGTGGAGGGCTTCATCCTGCTGAAATGGCAGTGAGTAGTCTCCGGCACTGGTCTGGAGAAGGTAGTCTCTGGCCTTGTTGGGAATCGCTCTCCTGAGCTCTTCTAGGGTTTTGGTGCCCAGGTCCTCGACCTCGCCACCAAGCTCCGCAAGGGCTGCCGGCATCTCGATGGCGCCGGTTGCAAGAGCCTCCCGCATGTCTTCCATCCGGCTCAGTTGCGCTGGAGGATCATCGTCGAAAGGGAGGTCCCAGGAACGTATCGTGAAGCGTAACGGACTCTGATAATGCGGTTGGTTGTCCTCGAAGAAGACACGGAGGCTCTGTTCGTCATCGTCGACAAGGCGCCAAACCTCGCTCGCCAACGCATCATCGACGACCCGGGCAGTGGCTTGGCGGTTCAGGTTCTCCTCAGCTTCTCTGCGAAGCTCGAGATCTTGAGCCTCGGTAGAGCCAAGAAGGTCGAGCAGCAGTTTCATCTGTCGCACTTGGTTTTCGTAGACCTCGGTCAGCTTCCCCATTTGATCATCGTCGAGCGCATCGATAGTGTCGCCAGGATCGAGACCAAGCAGCCGGCGCATGGTCGCGACGTCGAGACGTTGATCGCCGATGACGAGGATCGCGAGACCTTCGTCAAGACCAGGACTATCCACGGCAGCAACTTCGTTCACGGACGAGAGGAGCTCGGATTCGCTGAGTGTTACTGCGTCCTCAGGAAGATCGACGCCATCCGCGCGTTCGCGGAATCGCTGTGTGAGTTTCTCGGTGCGCACCTGGCTGACGACACGATCCCGCACCTCGTCGAGGGTGAAGTCGCCGCCTTCGACCACGTTGGTCACGTGCAGCAGAATGGCACCGCCTCGCACCGGGATCGGATCGGAGACTCCGCCGTCGTCGAGGGACAAGGCTATCTCTTCGAGGCCCTTGTTGAGCCGGCCCTCGCTCAGTCGGCCGACCAATCCGCCCCGCAAACGGGTCTCGGAGTGGGAGACCTCGCGAGCAAGAGCTGCGAAGGTTTCGCCGGCCTCGTATCGTGCCTTGATTCCGCGCAGAAAGGCCGCCGTCTGCTCGTGGCCAGCGCCGGCCGCGTGACGGCGAAAAATATTGCTCACCGTCATCTGAGCCGGCCGCCGAAAGCGCTCCCGGTTAGCCTCGAACCAGGCCGTTGCCTCGGCGTCGTCGATCTCGATCTCCTCGCTGGAATGACGCTGCCAAGCCTCGACGAAGGCGTATCGTTTGAGACTCGGGTCAGTGGCGAGAAGCTCTGCAATCGACGCCTCGGCGTCGATGGTTTCACGGACGAGCTGCTCTAATGCAAGCACCTCTGCGGTCTCGAGGTAGCACGGAACCAGCCCTTCGAGAGAACCCCCGCCGGCAGCCCGGCGAAGCTCTCGGCATGCAGGGGTCGAGGCAGTGGCGACCGCTTTCTCGATCTCGGAGAACTCGATCCAACCGGCGTCCCAGGTGGCGGCGAGGGAGCCTTCCGGAGGTCTCTCGCGAGACTCCGAGCCGGGTTGAGGACCGCCGCAGGCGACGACGAAAGCAGCCATAGTAAACAAGCACAAAATCAAGCATCGACGGGATCCCCGGATCTGGGTCATTTCAGATTCTCAATGAGCCAAGCGGCATCGGAACGGGTCTCGGGAT
>PJEL010005193.1_pt1 | contig 10535 bp, 8 predicted proteins | sample 1853271 | NCBI WGS metagenome assembly PJEL01 (sample SAMN08108733, study PRJNA415343) | Invertebrate metagenome, whole genome shotgun sequencing project. | host: Globobulimina | place: Sweden: Gullmar Fjord | collected 2015-08 | reverse complement strand
TTTTGTTTATTTTCAACTGATTGCTGAAAGTTTGTCGTTAGTTGATGTTGCTGAGCTAACCAGTGATCTATTTCATTGTCATTAGGCAAGTTTAAATTAAAAGTGCCCAGCTGCTGTCTTAAATCATCAGAGAGTTTATCTATCGCAGCTTGCTTACCTGTAAGTTCGTTTGCAAGCACCACCAAACTTTCTTGATTTTGCTGTAGTTTTTGAACAAACAGTTGCTGTAGATTCTCAGATGCCAAAAGAGATTTTTCAGCTAAATTAAGTGCTTGAATCGATTGCTGCAATTGTTCACTAATATTATCAATCTGCGTTTTTTGCGCCAATAGCTGAGTCAGCATTTGATTATTTTGTGAGATAAAGGCTGTTATTTGCTCTGTTTCATTAAAGGCTATATTACAGTTTAGTGTTTGGCTCAATGTTTGCCATTGCAATACTAATGCACTTTGTTCCGCTAAGCTTTGTTGCTGCTGTTGCTCTAACATTGAAAACTCAGCTAAACCTTTATCATAATGGCTGCTTTGTGACTTTCCTTGTTTTTCAAGTTGCTCAAATTGTGCAGCCAATGTATGTAAGCGACTTTGATGATGAGTAACATCTAAAGCTTTATATTCTGCTATAGCTGGGTGTTCAACAGAGCCACAGAGCGGACAGGCTTGCTCTGGTTGTAAATTATCTCGATGTTGCGATAACGCCATAATAGTTTGTTGCTGAGCAACGATTGTTTCAAGATCGTATTTTTGTTGCTTAACATCACTGTATTGTTGTCGGAGCACTTTAAGTGCTTGCTCTTGTGTAACCAAAGCCTCTTTATTATCAAGCAGCTTTGCTTGAGTTTCTGTAATATGCTGACTTAACCTTTTATATTGTTGGCTACTTTGTTGTGCAATGGCTTGATCAGCTTGAATCGACTGTAGATAATTTATTTTTTCAAATAAAGCCTGTTCATTTTCTACGGTTAACTGATTTAGTAAATCACCTTTTTGGCTGTTGATGCTTTGCTGTTTATGCTGCAAGGTTGAGAATTGTTGGCGGTTACTATTTACCTGTTCTTGATTACTGATTTGCTCTAATTGCGCTTGTTTAATCGAAGATTCGAGATTCGCTTTCGCTGCAATCATCGGCCCTAAAGCCTGAATATGTTCTGAACGTTGTGAAAACTGGTTCTGCCATAGTGGTAGTTTTTCAGGCAATTGCTGTAAATGGGCATTGGTATTTACGTAAGCTTCTACTTTGGCGATCTCACTTTCAGTTTCAGCTAATTGTTTTTTAAACGTTGCCTGTTGGTCTTTTTCATTTTGTAGACGTTGATTTAATTCGATATGGCGTGTTTGATAGGATGCTAACGACTGCTGTTGCTGCTCAATAGTGATATCTAGCGGAATAATTTTGTCGTTGACCAGTAGCTCTTTTTCCAGCCATACATTTGCTTGTTGCTGTTGATGTAACTTTAGCTCATCAATACTTTTTGTTTGCGTTATGACTTGTAACTTACTTTGTTCAACGGCTTGTTGAATTTGTTCAATGTGACTTTGTTGACTTTTATATTGCAAAGAGAAGTGATTATATTTTTCATAAGCTGGCTTTATTTTTTCAGCAGGGATAGCTATTGATAATTGTGATAAGGCGGCTTTATTTTGCTGACGTTTTTGCTCTATGTTGCTTAGCGTTTTTTCTGCATCAGCTATATCGCTTTGTTGTTGCGTAATTTTGCTAAGACAATTTTCTGAACGTTGTAATAACTTTAATACCTTACTAAGCGCTATTTCTTGTAGTTGGCCTTGTACTAATTTTTTATTAAGCTCACTAACTTCATCTTCAGGTAACGTGGCCATAGCGCTGCGCTGCGCTTCTAATAATTTAAGCGCTTGGTTTGCTTCTTTATGTTTTTCAAATACTCGCTGAGAAATATCACCATAAATTTCAGTGCCAGTGAGCTCTTCTAAAAGATCGGCTCGTTCATTAGCGGGGGCATTTAGAAAAGCAGCAAACTCCCCTTGCGATAGCATCATTGATTTTGTAAAACGTGAGAAATCAAGACCGGTTAATTGTGCAACTTTAGTGCGAACAGCATTGAGCTTTTCCGCTAATATTTCACCCGATAAGGTTGAAAGCTCAGCCTTGACAGGTTGTAACTTACCATCAGGTGAATTTTTAGCTCGGCGTTGACTCCAAAAAGCGCGATAGCCCTTACCTTTAACTTCAAACTCAACCTCAGCTAAACAAGAGCTGGTATGCCTGGTCATCAACTGATTTTGTTTATCAGAGACGGTTAATCGTGGTGTTTGATGATAAAGCGCTAACGAAATGGCATCTAAAATAGTGGTTTTACCTGCGCCTGTTGGCCCTGTAATCGCAAAGAGTCCGTTGCTATCAAATGGTGCTTGGGTAAAATCGATAAACCAGTGGCCTTTTAAGGCATTTATGTTTTCAAAGCGAAGGCTTAAAATTTTCATAACTTAGCCTCTACACCACTTGAATGTTCATCAGGAATTTCTGTTCTTGCGCTTTTATTCATTAGAGCTTCATTGCGGTTGTTTTCAACCTTATCATCTTCAACGAGTTCTGGATGCTCTACTTCAGCTACGACTTGTTGAAATATAAGTTTTAATCGCGATTGTAGCGCAAGTTCCTCTTCCGACTGCCAATCCTCTAATGCGATGCGCTCATTAAAAACATCGCCGACAGTTAACTCATTTAGCGTCGTATTGTCTTGCGTTGATACGATCATTTTTCTCGCTTGCTTTGAGCGTCTAACCAATAAAATTTCAACGGGTAAATCAACCACTAGCTGTTCAATGCGTTTATTCAAATCATCTAAATATTCAGCACTGCCAATTTCAATATCTACCCAAATTTTTTGCTGTTCGTTAGTCCGCTGCGTAGAACTATCGATTAAATCTTTATTTTGTAAACAATCATCTACCGCAGATTCAACATCTGTTACTAGTTTTTCTAGGTTTGTTTTAACCATCAATAATGCTTGAAATCTTGGTATAACAATCGGCTCTATTTTAGGTATTAAAGCGGCATCTGTTTGGCTATCAAAAGTTACCATTAATATATTTTTATCTTGTTTTGCTTCATCAAAACTTAACGGTATTGGCGAGCCGCAATAGCGAATATGCTCGGTCTGAGCAACTTTTTGACTACGATGTATATGGCCTAAAGCAATATAATTGGCATCAGGAAAAGCATTTGCAGGAAAAGCATCAAGCGTACCTATGTAGATATCTCGTACAGACTCAGAGGTTTTAACACCTACCGTTGTTAAGTGTCCTGTGGCGATTATCGGTAAGTTATTACTGGCAAGCGTTTGAGCATGTTGATACAACAATTGATAATGTTCACTAATTGCTTGTTGAAGCGTTAATTGTTTATCACGAGAAGATTGCCCTGCTTTGCTTTGCATGACATCTCTTGGACGGATAAAAGGAATGCCGCATATAACAGCCTGTTCGTCTTTTTTGGCTGACTGGATAATAAAAACTTGTTCATTGAGCCGTTGCTCAATTTCCAATTTTTCTTGCTCATGGCTAACCGACATCGCCATTGGAATAACATGAACATTAAGGCTTTTTAACAAACTTTTCGCTTCACTCATCATCGCAACTGAATCGTGATTTCCTGCAACCACAATAAGTTGACAATCGAGCTGGTTTATTTGATTTATAAATTCAAAATACATTTCTCTGGCATAACTAGGCGGCGTGCCAGTATCAAAAATGTCTCCTGCAACTATGATCGCATCTACTTCTTTTTCTTTGACCTGTTGAATTAACCAAGCTAAAAACTGTTGATGTTCATCAGCACGACTTTTTCCATAGAAGTGCTGACCAAGATGCCAATCAGAGGTATGAATAATACGCATTAATTAAAGGAACTTACAAAATCAAAAATATGCGCTCGATTCTATATCAAACTCAATTTCGTTGCAGTGGAATTTAAAAAAATGATGAGCCGATATACATGAGCAAGCATAAAAAAGGGCTTCAATAAGCCCTTTCTATTCAACAAATTTTATGATTAGTTTTTGCTACTATTATTTCTCTAAAATAGCGTCAACAGTCCCTTGTGCTAAAGGGTGATAGCCTGGACGAGCTTTTAGGTAAACTTCTTTTGCCCATGCTTTACCTTTCTCAGACTCAGCTAACTTTTTATAAAGCGGAACAATTAGCTTACGACGACCAATATCCACTAAGTATTTAGACATTGCCGGCAATACTTCGTCATAACCAGCACGAAGTGAAAGCAAATACCAAGCATGTGCTATTTCAGCATTGGTGCTGTTAGTCAGGTTATAGGCTTTATCTAACTCGGCCATACGGTCAATTGAAATATCTACCGGCAAGTTATTAATAAAGTGTAGCCATTCGTGCAAGGTCCACTTTTTAGTCGGTAACTGCTTTAAGGTAATTTCATCCGCTATCAAACTAGAGATTTGCACATCAATTTTACCAAACGCATCAGAGGTTGGACGTGGTACATAAGAGGGTAAACCTTGTTCAAAAATCCATTCGTTAATTTCTTCATTGCCAACAATATTTGGATACTTATCGGTAAGGTTAGCTTTTAAATAAACAATAAAGTTTGCGGTACCTAAACTTTTAAAGGCATGGCTATTGAAATAAGCTAGCATAAATTCATCGAAACGCTTACGACCGAATTTTTCTTCTAAATAAATGAGAAATAATTGCCCTTTCGTGTATGGCACACCAGAAAAAGCGTCATCAGGATCACGCCCTTGAAGGTCGATATAAAGTTGCGTATCACCTGGTGGCAACTCTGCAATTTCATAATCTAAATCTTGTGCTGACAACGCTTGCTCCATTACCGCACGGTCGACACCAAAAACTTCTTCCATGATGCGATTTTCAACGTAACTGGTGAAACCTTCGTTTAACCATAAATCGCGCCAGCTTTCATTAGTTACTAAGTTACCTGACCAAGAATGCGCTAATTCATGTGCAATTAAGTTCACTAAGCTTTTATCACCGGCAATTACGGTAGGAGTAATAAATGACAAACGTGGGTTTTCCATGCCGCCAAACGGAAAGGATGGAGGTAAAATAAGTAAGTCGTAACGTCCCCAACGATAAGCGCCAAATAATTTTTCTGAAGCGTCGATCATCGCTTGAGTATCATCAAATTCAGCAACAGCTGCATCAAGAATACTTTGTTCAGCATAAATGCCCGTTTGCTTGCTCATGGCTTTGAACTTTAAATCGCCAACACTTATCGCAATTAAGTACGAAGGTATAGCTTGTGGCATAGAGAAGAAGTAATCGCCATCTAATGCGGTATCAGGTGTATTGTTTGCACTCATCACAGCAAGTAAAGCGGGGTCTGTTTTAATACGAGCCGTATAAGTTACGCGAACGCTTGGTGTATCTTGAATTGGGATCCAAGAGCGAGCATGAATCGCTTGGTTTTGGCTGAACATAAATGGCTGTTTTTTACCGGCGGTTTGTTCTGCATTTAACCATTGTAAACCTGATGCTTTTTCAGTTGAATTGTAATAAATACGAAGCTTTTTAGCTTTGAATTTTGGTGCAACCGTTAACTTAGCACCAAGTACATCATCACGTTTGGCCAATTGATGCTTAACAGCAACCCACTGTCCACTTGGTTTTTGCGCCATTGCTTTATGAATAACCAAATCTCGAGTATCCAAATAAACGGGCTGTACTGTATCGCTCAACCACTCTAAAGATAATTCAGCAAAACCTGTTAAGGCTTTTTGTTCGAAGTCGACACTTAAATCTAGATAAATATGCGTAGTGATCACTTGGTCATAATTCGCATAGGTATAGTCATCATTAACAGTCGCGGATGCTGATAATGAGAATAAAGCGGCTGATAAAAATATCAACCTGGAGATGAATTTCATATTGTATATTATCCCAAAAAAAATAAGCCTGTAGGTTATGTTAACAAGGCTAGCTGTTCAACCACTAATTGGAATAATGTAAGAAAAGAGCTAAGGAGTAATAACGTAATGTGTAAACATATTTTGAATAACCGTTATTTTAGGGCGTTATAAACTTCAAAATATATTTACCATTTAAAAATGATTAGCATTGAATTGTAGAGTTAAGGTTGTTCCATACGGATCACTACGCGTCTGTTTTCACCACGGCCTAATACCGTATTATTAGACGCTATATGACGTTTTTCGCCATAACCTTTTGCCTCAATGCGCTTTGGATCAACGCCACTTTTAATAAAGTGCTCTCTAATACTTTGCGCCCGTTTAACTGAAACTTCTTGGTTAGTCCATCGACCACCATAACTATCAGTAAAAGCATCAATAAGTACTATTTCTAATGTTGGATCAAGTGTTAGATATTGAGTGATCATCTCAATGCGTTTTTTCGACGCTTTAGTTAGCGCATCGCCACCAAACTGATAATTTAAAACGGTATAAGAAATATCGTCAAAATTGTAGTTTAAAAGATTACCAACACAAGTAACAAACTCTTGATAAGCACCTTTAAATTTAGCCGTAGACAAGCCAACCGCTATTTTATCAGTTTCACTATACCAGTCGTTATAATAAAAAGTTGGGCTCATGCCTTGTTCAAGTACATTAAGCATATTCCAAGCAACTTTCTTAGGTAAACTTGGCGAATACTGTTTGTGCAACTTCATATTCGCTAATGTATGACCCGCAACGCCTGGTCGCCACTTAGGCGCTTCAGCCCGAACTTCTGCCAGCGCATAGGAGTCTGGTAAACGCATCATGTCTAGCTCAAATTCCATATTAAGCTTTCTACTCGCTTTACTGTAGAACTTAGCTTCACCATAGTTTGGAATATCGTGGGTTAGCGTACATTGTAATCGTGAGTTATCAATAAGTGTCCACTGTGACGAAGACAGATCAGCACTGTACTGACGAATGCTAGCATCAGCCGGCAAAGCAAACATAATAATGATAATAGAGGTAATGATTTTATTCATAATGCACACGAATTTTTCTAGCAATTAATCAGATATCGGCTTTTTCAGTAATAACTTTAACACTAATTTGAGAAATCTCCCCTTTATAAGTTAAAAATAGTAACAAAGCACTAACTCCTCAAAGGTAATTTCTGCGATAATTTCGCCAATTCAATTAGACTAAAACCAATAAATTACGCATGTCAGAAGAAACTAAACAAGTAGTAGCAGAAACCCCAACGCCAAAACACTTATTTTCTCAGCGCTTTCGAGGATATTTCCCCGTGGTAGTAGATGTTGAAACTGCCGGCTTTAATGCAAAAACAGATGCGCTTTTAGAAATTGCAGCAACAACACTTTCAATGAACGAAGACAGCGGCTTATTTACACTTGATGAAACCATGCACTTTAATGTTGACCCGTTTGAAGGTGCTAACTTAGAGCCAGCAGCTTTAGCGTTTACCGGTATAGATCCAACAAACCCTTTACGTGGCGCTGTAGCTGAACGCACAGCATTAACTGACATATATAAAATGATCAGAAAAAAAATGAAAGCCGCAGGGTGTCAACGAGCAATTATGGTTGCTCACAATGCCGCATTTGATTTAGGTTTTGTCAATGCCGCAACAGAGCGCTGTAATTTAAAACGTTCTCCTTTTCACCCTTTTGTTAGCTTTGATACCACAACGCTCTCTGGTTTAGCGCTTGGCCAAACAGTATTAGCAAAAGCATGTGCTACAGCAGGTATTGAATTTAACAATAGCGAAGCGCATTCTGCACTTTATGATACCGAAAAAACGGCTGAGCTTTTTTGTCATATAGTCAATAAATGGCAGCAACTTGGTGGTTGGCCTTTAGAGCAAGCTGATGAACCTACAGAACAATCAATAGACCCTACAGAGCAAGATAAAGATTAAAATTTAGAAGGTTTTTTTACTCTATTATTATGTCGAAGCAGTAGGTTTCTTAAAGCGAAAACAATAATAATAAATGCCACAAATTGTATTGCGGCATTTTTGAAAAAAAGCATTAAAAATATCGCTGTTGCCGCTAGCCAGTATGGTGCATATTCATAGACAATTTCAGGTAGATGATGTTTGATTTTACGCTTACTTTCTAAATCTAATCGATGCACCGCTGAACGCGTAACAATAAGCACACAGCCAACGCCATAAAACATCGCAGCAGAGATCATCAATTGCCATGCATCATGAAAAATTAAAATATAACCACTTAAGAAAAAAAAGAGAAAGGGAATATTTTCTTTAATACGCTCAAACACAAATAATCCTTTGTATCCACTACATTTAATTTCAGTGTAGCTGAGTTTTACAAATTCGCTATTGATTAAGCATTCTATATCTCAGGTAAAAAAAACAGACAAAAAAAAGCCGCTTAACTAGCGGCTTTCATATTTAATAACGTTAAAATTAAATTATAATTTATCTGCGTTATCAGCTAGGTATGCAGCTACGCCATCTGGAGAAGCGGTCATGCCTTTATCGCCTTTGTTCCAACCAGCAGGACAAACTTCACCGTGCTCTTGGTGGAATTGTAATGCATCAACCATACGGATCATTTCATCAACATTACGACCTAAAGGTAAGTCGTTCACAACTTGGTGACGAACATTGCCTTCTTCATCAATTAAGAATGAACCACGAAATGCAACGCCCGCTTCAGGATGCTCAACATCATATGCTTGGCAAATTTCATGTTTAACATCAGCAACTAATGTGTATTGTACTGGGCCAATACCACCTTCGTTTACTGGTGTATTACGCCATGCATTATGTGAAAATTGAGAATCGATAGAAACACCGATAACTTCAACACCACGGCTTTGGAATTCTTCCATGCGGTGGTCAAAAGCTAGAAGCTCTGAAGGACAAACAAATGTGAAATCTAATGGGTAGAAAAATACTACAGCTTTTTTCCCTTTGATTGCAGCACTTAGGTTAAAAGTATCAACAATTTCACCGCTTCCTAAAACAGCTGCTGCTGTAAAGTCCGGAGCTGGACGACCAACTAATACACTCATTTCTTTCTCCAATATATAAAATACAAGTTAAGTTTGATTTAAATCAAATAATGACGTTAACCATATTATTGAGACGTTAATTGTTTTTTCAATAAAAAAACGTTTTTATTTGCAAATAAATTTACGCTGTCTTTTATTCTGCGGTATTTTTAGCCGCACTTTCTTTAACTAGCTCTTGCAATTCACCTTGCTGATACATTTCCATAATAATGTCACAACCGCCTACAAGTTCACCATCAACCCATAGTTGGGGAAAAGTTGGCCAGTCAGCATAAATAGGCAATTCAGCGCGAATATCTGGGTTTTGCAAGATATCAACATAGGCAAATTTTTCACCACAACTAACCAGTGCTTGTGACGCTTGCGAAGAAAAGCCACAGTTTGGCAACTTTGGAGAGCCTTTCATATAAAGTAAAATTGAATTTTCGGCGATTTGCTGTTTGATACGTTCGATAGTTTCCATTAGGACCTCATTAACTCTTTAAATATTTCAGTAACCACATTTGTAAAATCCAATGCATTCAATTTTAGTGACATTTATCAAAAAATGATAATGTAGCACCTTGAAATATTAGCATGCGATCTCTATATAGTGATTAGTTTCTACTTGTTTTAAGAACTTGAGTATTTTACTAGGTTTTTGCAAAAAACAAACTAATTCTTTATATTAACTAAGAATAAACCCTATCAATAATTCTCGGAGAAGACGATGTCTATAACTTTACCAGCATTACCGTACGCAAAAGATGCGTTAGCACCACATATTTCAGAAGAAACTTTAGAGTTTCACTATGGTAAGCATCACAATACTTATGTTGTAAAACTTAATGGCTTAATTGAAGGCACTGATTTTGAAGGCAAGTCTTTAGAAGATATCGTTAAAACGTCAAATGGTGGTGTTTTTAACAACGCAGCACAAATTTGGAACCATACCTTCTATTGGAACAGCTTAAGCCCTAACGGTGGCGGTGAAGCATCTGGTGCTTTAGCAACAGCAATTAATGCAAGCTTTGGTTCATTTGCAGAGTTTAAAGCAAAATTCACTGATAGTGCTATTAACAACTTTGGTTCAAGTTGGACATGGTTAGTTAAAAACGCTGATGGTTCATTAGCTATCGTAAATACTTCAAATGCAGCAACGCCTATAACTGACGAAGGTGTTACTCCGCTAATCACCGTTGATTTATGGGAGCATGCTTACTACATTGATTACCGTAATCTTCGTCCAAGCTACATGGAAGCATTCTGGGCATTAGCAAACTGGGATTTCGCTAGCAAAAACTTTGCTGGCTAATAGCGCTGAGTGGGAAGAAGTTTATTGGAATTGGTATAACTAACCTGAACTCAGGATAAGCAGCACTTGCTCAATATTCCCCTTTATCTGATTCTCTGCGTTAAAACGTCGATAAATAACCCGTTATTCATAAACGTTTTGCCTTGAGAATCGAATAAATTGAAACATTGATAGAGCATATAACTGCTTTACTCTTATTGATATTTCTTCGTTAAAATCTAATCGATTGATTTTGTTGAAACATCAAGCACTCATTAT
>PJEL010005192.1_pt1 | contig 10536 bp, 7 predicted proteins | sample 1853271 | NCBI WGS metagenome assembly PJEL01 (sample SAMN08108733, study PRJNA415343) | Invertebrate metagenome, whole genome shotgun sequencing project. | host: Globobulimina | place: Sweden: Gullmar Fjord | collected 2015-08 | reverse complement strand
TCTCTCTCTCTCTCTCTCTCTCTCTCTCTCTCTCTCTCTCTCTCTCTCTCTCTCTCTCTCTCTCTCTCGCTCTCTCTCCTGTTTCCTTTCTCTTCTTCTTATTCCTCTAATTACTATTATTACTATTACCTTAAGAGAGAGAATTACTTTGTTGCCGACCGAAAACAACAATTTTATTAATCACGTCCTAGGAAAAACACTTTTTGAGTGATGTTGGGGGGCGGAGGCCTCGTGACATTCAAAGTAGTAGGGAGGGGGGCGCGGGCTGAGGCAAATATTTGTTTTAATCCATCCCCTCTTAGTAACTAAATCTGGACATTAACTAGTTTTGCAAACATGGAATAGGAGCCGTGTGTATGGAAGGCCTTACATTTAGTTTTCACAGGATGGTGCCGCTATCGTGGCAGGGTGATCTGTTCGTAACTAGGGTTTAGAGGTGTTGTGGTGCACCAGCCAGAACAGGATAACAACTGCGGGGCACGCCATCTGCACCACGGAATGATTGGCGGGCTGCACCTCAAGCGCCCCCAACCTGGCCAATGTTTTGTTTGTCACCGGCAGACAGAGGCCCAAAGCCGCATGCCTGTGCTGCATCAACCCATGGCCGACGGCAACTGCGGAACCTGCCATGATCCCCATAACAGTGAATTTAAGGGCCTTTTAATAGATGACAGTGAACAATTATGTTTCACATGTCACCTTCAGGAAGATTTTACCCGCTCAATTATTCATCCGCCATTGGAGCAAGGATGCGGCACCTGTCATCAGAACCACGGATCAGAATATCCTGCCCTTTTAGCACAACAATCAGATACCCTCTGTGAAAGCTGCCACCAGACAGACTCACCTGCTTTTACTGGTGCTCACAACGCCTACCAGGCTATAACCAAATGCGTTCTCTGCCACACGCCCCATAGCAGTGACAGTCCGGGCTTACTTAAAAAAATTATCCACGCCCCGATGCAAAATGGACAGTGCTCCGCTTGTCACCAGGAAAACAGCAACGGTTCCCTGACTATTCCATCCGAACAAGTATGCTCAAACTGCCACCAGGATACTGTCACAGAAACACACTCTAGGCATCAGCCGGTAATCAAGGGAGAATGCCTTACCTGCCATGCAGCCCACGCCAGTGACCACAAGGCCATGTTTCGCCAGCCTCCAGGACAAATATGTACACGCTGCCATGAGCAGCCGCCTGAGCAAGCTGACAGTAAAAAGGAAAGCACTCATCAGCCATTTTCTTCCGGTGATTGCCTGAGCTGCCATCAGGGCCATGATTCAAGTTTTGCTGTATTGCTGCAGGATGAGCCCAAAAAATTGTGCACTCACTGTCATGACCAGAAAACTTACAGTAAATTAGTTAACGGACATCCCCCAGCTCGGCAAGGAAACTGCCTTGGCTGCCATAATCCCCATGAATCCCCAGAAAAGAATTTGTTGAAGGAAAACGAGGAAAAAATGTGTCTGAGCTGTCATGAGGAAACCCTGCATGAAACTGGGAGCTACAGCTTGCACACCCCCTTTGCCAACGGACAGTGCAGTCGCTGCCATAACCCCCATGGAGCTGAAAAGAAAAAGCTCTTAAAAGAAAGCACCGGGGAAGGAAAACTTTGTCTAGGCTGCCACCAGACCATGGCTCCGCTACCGGAAACAGGCGCGGGGCATGAACCGTTTGCCAAGGGGCAGTGTCTCAGCTGTCATTCGGCCCATGCCGGAGATTACAACTTTAACCTGAAGAAACAATCAGGTGATCTGTGCCTGGACTGCCACAAACTCACACAGAAACAGCTTGCAGCAGACAAGGTTGTGCATGAACCGCTGAAAAAATCCAACTGCCAGGCATGCCATCATCCACATGCCTCGGAGCAATCCAACAACCTCCTCAAAAAAGAACCAATGCTCTGCCTCGGTTGCCACCGGGATATTGGCATGTATTGGCGGGAAGGGATTGCCCACGAACCAGCCCTTGCCGGCTGTACCACCTGTCACAATCCCCATAGTTCAGATCTCCAGTCCATTTTAAAGAAACCTGCCGGAAATCTCTGTGCTGATTGCCATGACAGCAGTACGCAGCGTTTTATTACGATTCACAGGAATATCAAACCAGGAAAAGACTCCTGCCTTGGCTGCCATGATCCCCACGGAAGCCCTGAAAAAGGTTTGCTCTTCCCAGTTAGCCATAAACCATTTAGTGAGGGAAACTGTCGTCCCTGTCATCCAGGGGAGGGACGCTAATGAAAGTTTTTACAGCATACGTTTTTTTCATGGCCTTTTCTTTTTTGTTACCCCAAAATGGCAAAGCAACATGTCTTAGCTGCCATGATAAAGCGCAATTTACCGGAAAAATTATCCATCAGCCCGTAAAAAAAGGGGAGTGCGGCCAGTGTCATAATCCGCATGTAGCCCATTTCCCCGGGCTGTTACACCAGGAAACATCTGCCCTTTGTTTTTCCTGTCACAGTGCAGAAGAAAAATCTTTTTTCCAGGGACAGACCCATGAGCCAGTACAAAAAGGCCAGTGCCTGGCCTGCCATGAGCCCCATGCATCAGAGCAAAAGCAGCTACTTAAGGAGAACCTTTCCACCACCTGCTTTCGCTGCCACACAGACCTGCAGACAAATTACACCCAGAGCCACGCTCCTTTTGCCAAAGGAGATTGCCTGGCCTGTCACAGTCCCCATCAGGCAGACCGCGCTAATCTCATGCGTGATGATGCAGACGCCCTGTGCCTCAATTGTCACCAGCGAAAAGACATAAACCAGAAACATAAGAATTTCCCTAAGGAGGCACAAGGCTGTCTGTCCTGCCATACTCCCCATGGTTCCAACCAAAAGGGTTTGATGCGGGATATACTCCATGCCCCTTTTAAAAAGGACTGTGGACAGTGCCATAAACCAGGTCAGAGTACAGTACCTGTTGGCACCTGTCTCAACTGTCACGAGGAGGTGGGCAAAGCCAGACAGACAATTCATCATCATCTTGGCGGTCTGCACGAGAACAGCTGTATTATCTGTCACTCACCCCACGCTGCAAACAACAAGCAGCTCCTCAGAGGTGATCAACAGGAAATCTGTTTCTCATGTCATCCGCATATAGACAAACAAATGCGTGATTCCCTTTTTACCCACCCGGGAACAAAAAAATGCAGTGATTGCCACGATATCCACGGTTCAAACCGTCCAGCCATGCTTCGAGGAGATGGCAATGCAATCTGCAATCGCTGCCATGAAAACCAGGGCACATTTACCCATCCTGTGGGCGAAAAAATTATTGATCCACGAACTGGCCTGATGGTCAGTTGCATCAGTTGCCATACTCCCATGGGATCAAATTACAAGTATGAGTTAAAGCTGAGCGGCTCTAAGGATCTCTGTATCCAATGCCATAAACGCTACTAAAGGAAAATTGATGAGAAAACTACTGACATCTTTTTTATTTATTTTATTCCTGCATGCAACCACTGCTCAGGCTGGAACCATCCCCTGGAAGTGGCGGCTATCGTTAACCGGTGACCAATCGGGCCTAGCCCTTGATAACCCAACGGCCCTGATGATTGACGAGGAACGAGAGCGGTACTATGTTGTTGACAGCGGCAACAACAGACTGCTCTCCTATGGCCGCAACGGCGAACTGCTCAATGTGCTTAAAGCCGGAGGACAACTCTCCCTGCCCTACGACCTTGCGCGTACCAGCGATGGTACCCTTTGGGTTGTTGAGCGGGAAAGAAATTCATTAACCAGTATCAACCTGCAGGATCGGTCCGTAAGCGCCATGCAGCTTCTCTACCAAGAAAAGCGTGTTTACCCTGACCGTCTTGAGCAGCAGGACGATTTCTTCTTCATCATTGATAAACTCGATGGCAAGCTGTTAAAGTTTAACCGCGAGCTTGAGGTAACCCAAATCTTTACCAGTCCTGATTACACAGGGGGGTTTATTGATTTCAAGCTTACAAACGACGCACTTTGGGCACTGGATTACCAGGAAAAACGTATCGTTCGCTTTGACCTGGATGGTACGGTTAACTCCATGTTTTCCGTGGAAGAAATCGAATTCCCCGCTTCGCTTGCCATTGGTCCTGCCGGTCTGATTTATGTACTTGATCGTCACCAGGGCAACATCGCGGTTTTTCACCCAAAGGGCCATTTCAAATATCGTTTTCTTTCGCGTGGTCAGGCTCGGGGACAACTCTATTATCCTTTTGAGATACATTTTGATCCATGGGGACGACTCTGTGTGGTTGAAGAAGGCAATGGCAGGGTTGAGATATTTGAGAGATAATTACGAATTGGAAATTACAAATTAAAAGATGTCAATGTTTCACAGATAAGCGCAGACTTCGAGTTCGCTTAATATGAAAAGAAAACAGCTAAATTCGTAATTTCTAATTTCAAAATCCCGCCAAAAACGGTTGAGACAAAGATGCGACGTAAAGAACTATTCACAACAGGATGCATCATTACCTTTCTGCTACTGGGCCAATCCGGTCATGCCAGGGTTACCGGTCTGTGTGCCAATTGTCACACCATGCACAACAGCCAGGCTGGTGATCTTGTTACCCAAAATCTGACTGACGGACAGTACGAAGACAGTATAAGCCCTAACCGGGCACTGCTCAACACAAACTGTATTGGCTGCCATCAGGGAAACAATTCTCCTGCGACCCTCACTCTTCCATATATTCTTGATATTAATGGACCTAATTACGGTGCAACCGGAACCGAAGGGAACACCCTTGCCGGAGGAAACTTTTACTGGGTCAGCCAAGGATTTGCCGCAACCGGCCATAATGTTTCCACCGTGGCCCCACCGGACAGCCGTTTTGGGAACCTTCCTCCAGGACAAACTATGCCCCTAAGCGGTCAATTAACCTGTGCCGGAACCACTGGCTGCCATGGAGACCGTTCAATCAATGGCGAAATTGCCTCGATGCTCACGGCCCATCACAATAATGACATGACGACCTGGAAGGATGGCTCCAGCCTGCCGGACAGCTACCGCTTTCTTAAGGGCATACAGGGACTGGAAGACCAACAGTATGAGTACCTGCCTGAATCTGGGATTTCCGGGGGGGGACATCACAATAAATACTACGGCAATGATCGCATCAATGAAACCGATGAGGCAGAGGGTACCATAAGCAGCCTCTGTGCAGTATGCCATGGTGATTTCCATTACGGTTCCGGCAATCTTGCGGTAGGGGCCATGGGTTCCGGGGTCTGGCTTCGTCACCCCACGGATTTTGACATGGGGCACACCGATGCTGACAGTGAGTACCGCGAGTATGGAGGAAGTGGCACCAATGAGTACAGTGTTATTTCTCCGGTGGCCACGGCAAATACCAGCGATATGCTTAACAGCACCGTGTTCTCTGAAAGCGATGATGCCATTGTAATGTGTCTCTCCTGCCATCGGGCCCACGGCTCACCCTATGACGCCATCCTTCGTTGGGACTATAAGTCATGGCCAGGAGACGGATTTAACGGCTGTGCGACCTGTCATACCTCAAAAGATTAAAGAACAAGGCAACAAAAATGGTCAAAAACAACAAAGTATTGCTCTGGCTGATGCTGGTGCTTATAAGCCTTGCCGGATGCGGGACTGGAAGTACCAGCCAAAGCAGTTTACTTGGCAGTAATCAAAGTAAAGAAAAAAAAGGAATGGCCACCCTTTCCGTCTTCCTTCAGCTTGCCGACTTCCAAGGAAAACCTTTGTGGATGCGGTTAAGCAGCATAGAAATTACAGGCGACCAGGGAAACCATCCCATCCAGACAAAACCTGTTGAGGTACAAAGCGACATAATTGGCAAAGGGCAGATCTTTCTTGGTCGACAATCCGTGCCCATGGGCCGCTATCAGGGACTAAGCTTCTCCATTGCAAAGGCGGCTTTACTGAGCAAAAGCCACCGAACCATGCTGGCTATGGACACTCCCCAGTTTGACTTGCAACTGCCAGGCGATCTGTACCTGCGCCAGGGAGATAGCCTGTCAATCTTTGTCACCTGGAATCCAGCCCAATCCCTGCAGGGAACAGCTCTGTTTTCTCCAGCATTAACTGCTGACATTCAGGAGATCCCATTGGCAACAGATCTGGCCTATGTAAGCTGCCCGGAGATTGACACCCTGTATGTCATTCGCACTGACTTAAATCGGGTCTGCGGATCGCTTGGGATTTCTGGCCGCCCCACTTCTCTCAGCGTTCATCCGGAGAAAAATCGACTCTTTGTCCTGGCCCGCAAACAGGCAACAATAAAGGTCATTGAACTCAGCTCAAACCGGGTGGTGGATGAAATAAAAATTCCCATGATGCGGCAGCCCAGTAAAATGATAACCAGCCCGGATGGAGAATGGGCCTATGTAATTGAAAGTAAACGAGATCTCATTGTACGGGTTGACCTGAACAAAGGCGGTTTAACTGGACGAACCACTTTGAGCGGAAAACGTCCCCATTATCTCACTTACCTGGCCGGACAAAAAATGGTGGCCGTCTCGGCCGACTATGCCCAAAAAATCACCCTACTTGACCCTATTACTCTCAGAGAAACCAATTTTATAGGGGCTGGTAACGGAGCAGAAGGAATGCTCGAATTCAACGACTCCCTTTATGTAGCGGAGCGCAAGATCAATACAATTTCAGCCTACCTGCTGCCAACAGGGGTAAAACAAGGACGTTTAACAGTGGCAAGCGGCCCGGTGCGACTCGCTTCCAGCATTAATGGGCAACACATCTTTGCCGCAAGCCATGACGGAGGAAAAATTTCCATTCTCCGACCCGGCCAATACAATGTCATCAAAGAAATTAATGTTGGAGGATCCCCTGGTAATATGGCCTTTGACGGCCAGCGAAAATGGCTCTATGTAACCGATGAAAAAGAGGGTGGCATTACTGTGATTGACCTTTCCACCCAACGAGTGGCGCACCGCATCAGCTTAGGTGCTATTCCGGATGAGCTTGTCTCCCTGCAATAAATTTTAGCAGTTTATTTTTCTCATATATCAGTACACACGGCAAACCCGGCAGGTTTTCCCTGGAATTTCACCTGTTTAATTCGAAGATCCAGCCATTTATAATCACCTTTTTCGGTTACCAACCTGACCGTAAAGTGCTGAGGTTTGACCCCGACTTTCTGGACTTCCATGATGCTCTCCCTTAAAACATTCCTGTTCTCAGGATGGAACATGTCCCACCAGTTCATCTTATAGAGTTGCTTCTTCGAGTAACCGGTAAATTCCTCCATCACCGAGTTTACATAAATCAAATTTTCTCCCTGGGTGATAAAAAAACCGGACCGGGTAAATTCGGCAATGGTCCGCACCCTCACCTCGTTTTCCTTCAACTCCTGCTGGGTATCGGCAATGGCGGTGAGCATACCGTTAATATCGATGGCAAGATTTGCCAGCTCATCGCGCCCTTTTTCTGTTACCCGAAAAGTAGGAGAGGCGTGATCACCGATACCGGCAACTTCTCTGCTTAAAGACGCCAGGCGTCTGAGCACCAAATAATCAAGCAGCAGAAAAATCACCAAGGCAAAGACAAGGCTCGCGGCCAGTAAACCGGTAATAAGAATAAACTGAGTTTTTTTCCCTTGGGTATGGATATCTCTGGAAACGGCAAGATTCACCAGCAAAAGAGGTTTATCAGTGACATCTCGAAGAAGTGTGAATCCACTGATCAAACCATCATCAATATTTGTAATATAAAACTCACGACTGCCAGGAAGAAGAAGAGAAAGTGCCTCAGCGGATTGCTTTGAAGAAGGAGGGGAATTAATTTCATGAACCGTAAAGGAGGTGCGAGTAATCTCTGCCACATTGGCGAATCGATCACTGCTTAAGTAGCGCCCCATCATCAAAGTTCCGTGACTGGGTCCTTCACCATTGCTGTTTAAAATAGGCCGGGCGGCAAGGGAGATGACACCGTCGTGTAGGAGCAATAACCCCTTTTGCTCAAGTCCATCCTCCTGGGGAAACATAAAAAGAGTTTGATACCCCTGCAAACGCGTTATAATCTCACTGGGCGGCTGTTGCATTTCCTCTTCTTCGCGATCATAAACAATGCCATATACCAACTTACTGTCGGTGTCGAAAAAAAGTAATAAATCAATTTCTGCACTGGCCGTAAAAGTGTCCTCAACAATATTTGAATCAATAAATGCCTGATTTGTATCTTCAACAAAATAATAGGAGTCATCCCAACTAGCCCAATCATGGGTGAGGGTATCAAGGGCCTTGGTCTGATCAGCCATGGTCGCCTTCACCCGCCTGATATTATCTGCAACAAAACCTTGCTCCAAGCGGTCAAAATTCTGCAAAATAACAGAGTATGAAATTGCGTAAAATAGACCAATAAGACCAACAGTTATTCCCCCGATGGCAAAAAGTGTTTTTTTCCTAATGGTCAAAACATTATACCCAAGAACCTCATGCACGGTTTCACTGGTAACTAAATCGTAATGTTACTGCAGCTGTTGAACAGCATGCCACCCAGTGCCACTATTCCTGTACCGAATTTACAAATGAGTTAATTAATCAATTTTACACATTTTTTATTCAACATAGCAACAACTGCGACAATTTACCATACCTACACAATTTCTGGATAGGAGTGCGGAATTGTTACATTAAAAGAGCACATGCGACAATTTACCATATTGTCACAAATCTCAATATGCATAATATTATAAAAATATAATTACTAATCTTATTAAATTGAAAATTAAGTAGGTATGCAGTGAACAAAGTCATTTCTAAAGGCCAAACAGTACTCAGTCAAAATCTGGGTATCTCAATAGACAAACTTCAATTTGTCGGGATGCAATCCCTGACAGCATCAAAATACGCCTACATGCCCCTGTTCAATATTGTAGACAAAAAGTCAAAACTATATATGAGTACGCGGGCGGCACATGTCTTTTTCAAACGTGACAAATCGACTAACACATACACACAGCTCAGTGGCTGGTGTGATGCATTGGAATACTAATCAGAATATCTTGGAAGGTTTTCCCGCATAATCAGTCAGTAGGCAATTTCATGTAATTACTGAATTCACTGCTGAATACTTGGTCAGTAAAGGAAACTCCATGCATAAAGGTATCATGGTCCTCACCGGGCCTGGACCATTTCACTACGCCGAATCCGGTCAATTTCGACAAGGAAGATGTTTTTTCAAAAGTAAAACAGATGGCACTCTTTACCGGCAACGGTTTTCTACTTCTTAGCTTCATCCCACCGGACGCAACATCAACAGTCATGCCCTGGCTGTCAACAAGCTCTCCAGGGCTGTTACTGCCTGGTTCACAGGTAGACACCACAAGAGGCAGTTTGGCAAAAAAACGAGGATTTTCCCGTCGTTCTGCCCCCTCATCCTCATTCAAAACCTCTTTTACCTGTGCCTCTTCCTGTGAGTGTGACTGTTTCTTGGTCTCTTTTCCAACCGGAGGCAACAACTCATAGGTTTTTATTTTACGACGCAGGGTGTCTTTGGAAATACCAAGGTCCCTGCATGTAGCCATTCGCTTCCAGTTATTACGCTCCAAGGCCAGATAAATAGCCATCTTTTCAATTTCTTCAAGTGATTGTACTCCATCACAGCCATAAGCAGCACAAGGTCCTTTTTTATCTTTTTCAAGGGTCACCCCAAAAGGCTCAGGCAGATGTTCAGGCTGAATAAACCCCCCATCACAGAGAATAAATGCGTACTCAATAATATTTTCAAGTTCCCTGATATTTCCCGGGTAGTCGTACTGCATCAAAATATTCAGGGCGACACTTGATATTCCGACAATATCTTTCCCCTGCTGACTGCAAAACTGCTGGACGAAATGCTCAATAAGCAGAGGGATATCTTCCTTACGTTCCTTCAAAGAAGGCAGATTTATTTTCACCACATTGAGCCGGTAAAAAAGATCCTCCCTAAATTTTCCTTCCTGAACAAATTGTTGGAGATCGCGGTTGGTGGCGGTTATAATTCGCACATCGGTTTTAACTGGCACGTTTGAACCAAGAGGTTCATAGGTTTTATTCTGGATTACCCGCAGAAGTTTTACCTGCAGGGAGTGGGGAATATCACCGATCTCATCAAGAAACAGAGTTCCGCCTTCCGCAGCGGCGAAACGGCCCGGCCTATCCTGCCTGGCATCGGTAAAAGCCCCTGCTTTATAGCCAAAAAGTTCAGATTCAAGAAGGGTTTCAGGAAGGGCACCACAGTTAATAGCCACAAAGGGCTTATCCCGACGCTCCGAGGCATTGTACAATGCCCTCGCCACCAACTCTTTTCCCGTACCTGATTCTCCAAGAATGAGTACATTGCTTGGACTGCGGGCAATATCAGTCATAATGGAAAAAAGCCGCTGCATAATCGGACTTTTGCTGATTATCTCATCAAACGAATATGTTTTTTTAAGTTTGGTCTTGAGCTGATTGATCGCTGTCAAATCCCTGAACGTTTCAACTCCGCCAATTATATTGCCCTCATGGTCAGTGAGGGGTGCCGCACTGATCGAGATTGGAATTTTGTTTCCATCATATCCTTTGG
>PJEL010005191.1_pt1 | contig 10537 bp, 4 predicted proteins | sample 1853271 | NCBI WGS metagenome assembly PJEL01 (sample SAMN08108733, study PRJNA415343) | Invertebrate metagenome, whole genome shotgun sequencing project. | host: Globobulimina | place: Sweden: Gullmar Fjord | collected 2015-08 | reverse complement strand
GTTCTGGCCAGAGATACAAAATTGGGCAAGGAGCTTATCACTCGGGATATTCCGAATATGAGTGAGTATGCGCTGCGAAACCTGGACGATTCCGGAATTATTCGCATCGGTAGTTATGTTAAAGCAAGCGATATCCTAGTAGGGAAGACAACGCCCAAGGGAGAGATGCAACTTAATCCCGAAGAGAAACTGCTACGAGCTATTTTTGGCGAGAAGGCAGGGGATGTCCGGGATACTTCACTGAGAGTCAGCCAAGGGATTGAAGGAGTTGTGATCGATGTTAAAGTTTTCAATCGTCGGGGTGTTGAAAAGGATGAGCGGACCAAAGAAATTGAAAGTTCGATTCTTGAAAAAATCGAGAACGATTATCGGGATGAGGTTCGCATCGTTAAAGCAAATCTTATCGCCAAAGTATTACCGATTCTTGAGGAGCGCCCACTGGTATACAACCTTGTATCCCCAAATACCCAAGAGGTGCTGGTAGCGGCTGAAGAAAAAATTACAAAGGAACTGTTTCACAAACTGCCGGTCAGTATCTGGATGGATATCCATGTTGCAGACGAAGGAGTTAACAATGATCTTCGTGTGATGCTTCGTAATGCAGCTTCTCAGGTGGAACTCCTTGACAACATACATGAGTCCAAAAAAGAGCGGGAAAGTCGAACGGATGACCTGCAACCGGGTGTGATTCGCGTGATCAAGGTTTTTGTGGCTATGAAACGACGGTTGTCAGTGGGTGACAAGATGGCTGGGCGACATGGTAATAAAGGGGTTATCTCAAAAATTATTCCACCGGAAGACATGCCTTACATGGAAGACGGTACCCCTGTCGATATTGTTCTGAATCCGTTGGGTGTACCTTCTCGGATGAACGTGGGACAGGTGTTGGAGACCCATCTCGGTTTGGCTGCAAAAGCGCTCGGAAATCGAATTAATAAAATGATTAAGGATATGTCACCGATAGGTCAACTCCGAGATTATATCAAGGACATATTTAATTCCAAGTTTGTCACCGATTATGTTGATGAACTGAACGATGAAGATATGCAGGCTTTTGCAGAAAAATTCAGAGGAGGAGTGTATATGTCCACTCCGGTTTTTGATGGCGCGAAAGAGAAAGATATTCTTGACCTTCTAGAAAAATCAGGATTGAACAGAGCCGCACAGATGACCTTGAGAAACGGTCGTACAGGAGAAGTTTTCGACCAGACCATTACGGTAGGGTATTTGTACATGCTGAAGCTACACCATCTGGTTGACGATAAACTGCATGCCCGTTCAATCGGACCTTATTCGCTCGTGACACAACAGCCGCTGGGTGGAAAGGCACAGTTTGGTGGACAGAGATTCGGTGAAATGGAGGTCTGGGCGTTAGAGGCCTATGGTGCTGCTCATACGCTGCGTGAACTGTTGACAGTTAAATCAGACGACACGCCGGGTCGAAATAAGGTATACGAATCTATCGTTAAAGGGAATTATGATATTAAGATGGGCATTCCCGAATCATTTAAAGTGCTGATTAACGAATTGAAATCTCTATGTCTTGATTTTGCTTTGATCAAGGAAGAGGGTTTTCTGGTTGAAAATTAGTATCGCTCAGACCGGAATTAGTCATCAACAGCAGCTCTGGCCAGCTTATCCGCTGGACCGGTTCGGATTGGTTCTGGTTTCCAAATAATAAATATAATAAGCACTACAGCTAAACTGATCTTCAATTCATATCCAATTCAAAACTGAGAGGTATCCTTGAATAAACTAGATCATTCAGAAATCGTTGACCCGCAAGAATTTTATGCTGTAAAAATCAGTCTCGCTTCAGCAGAAGATATTGTTTCGTGGTCTCATGGTGAGATTAAATCATCAGAGACGATCAACTACAGAACTTTTAAACCGGAAAGGGATGGTCTGTTTTGCGGGAAGATTTTTGGTCCGGTTAATGATTATGAGTGTATTTGTGGCAAATACAAAAGAATGAAGCACAGGGGCATTACCTGTGAGAAATGCGGTGTGGAAGTGATTCACTCCAAAGTAAGGCGGGAAAGGTTGGGACATATCAAACTTGCCTGTCCTGTTTCCCATGTCTGGTTTTTAAAAGGATTGCCCAGCCGTCTGGGGAATATCCTGGATATGACGCTTAGAGATCTTGAAAGGGTCCTTTATTTTGATGCTTACGTCGTTTTGGATAATGGTGGTGCGGATTTAGAGCATGGCGAAATTATTGAAGAAACACAATATCGTGAGTTGATGGAAGTGCATCCTGACTTCAGGGCAGAAATGGGCGCAGAAGCGATCAAGGAACTGCTGGAAGAAATGGAAATCGACGAATTAAGTAATACGTTGCGGGACGAGTTGTCGAATATCACTTCAGAAGCCAAACGTAAGAAAATCATTAAACGACTCAAGGTGGTTGAATCGTTTAAAGAGTCCGGAATTGAACCTGCAAACATGATTCTGGACGTGATTCCGGTTATCTCACCCGAGTTGAGACCGCTTGTTCCATTGGAAGGGGGACGTTTTGCGACCAGTGATCTGAATGACCTTTATCGACGGGTGATTCATCGCAATAACCGGCTTAAACGGCTGATGGATCTTAATGCGCCAGAGATCATTGTCAAAAACGAAAAACGGATGCTGCAGGAAGCAGTAGATGCACTTTTTGATAATGGTCGTAGAGGACGACCGATTCTGGGCACCAACAAAAGGCCACTGAAGTCCCTGAGCGATTCACTCAAAGGAAAAGGCGGGCGTTTTCGACAAAACCTGTTAGGAAAGCGGGTTGATTACTCCGGAAGAACTGTTATCGTCGTGGGGCCTGATCTCAAACTGAATCAATGTGGCTTACCAAAACAGATGGCACTGGAACTGTTCAAACCCTTCATTTTTAACTACCTGATCGAAAAAGGACATACCACAACGATTAAGGTGGCCAAGAAGATGGTTGAGAATGGTGATCCCGAAATCTGGCCAGCTTTGGATGCTGTTATTGTTGAACACCCCATTATGCTGAACCGGGCTCCTACGCTCCACAGACTAGGGATTCAGGCATTCCAACCCGTTTTAATCGAAGGGAAAGCAGTTACATTGCATCCATTGGTTTGTACTGCTTTTAACGCTGACTTCGACGGTGACCAAATGGCCGTGCATGTTCCCCTTTCCATTGAAGCACAAATGGAATTGCGGGTTCTGATGATGGCTACTAACAATATTCTCTCCCCGGCGACAGGCCGACCAGTTATGTCACCTACTCAGGATATGGTACTCGGAATTTACTGGGTCACCAGAGTCTGCAAAGGGGCAAAAGGTGAAGGTAAGATATTTGCCAATTTCGATGAAGTAATATCCGCTTTAGATCATGATTTGGTTCATTTGCAGGCTAAAATAAAAGTCAGAAATGGTGATGAACTCCTGGAGACAACTACCGGCCGAGTTCTTTTGTATGATGCCATACCAAAAGAGATTGAATACAGTATGATCAATAGATTGATCAAGAAAAAGGATCTGGAAATTTTAATTGATCATTCCTACCGGGTTGCTGGAAATATCAAGACGGTTAAGATGCTTGATGACCTGAAGGATCTGGGCTTTACACATGCAGCTAAAGCCGGATTCTCCATTAGTATTTTGGATATGGTGATTCCGGAAAATAAGGAAGATTTGATTAGTAAAGGTCTGAGTGAAGTTGAGAAAGTTCAGCAACAGCATGACGGCGGTATTATTACAGATGGTGAGCGATATAATAAAGTAATTGATATCTGGTCGAAAGTGACAAACGAAGTCGGTGAGGCGATGCGTGCCACTTTGACTGCTGAAACAATTGGTGATGATGGTCTACCGATGCCGAACCCCATCTTTGTGATGGCTGATTCAGGTGCGAGGGGATCGGAACATCAAAGTCGGCAATTGGGTGGAATGAGGGGATTGATGGCCAAACCAACGGGTGAGATCATTGAAACTCCAATTACATCGAATTTCCGAGAGGGACTCGACGTATCCCAGTATTTCATCTCTACTCATGGTGCTAGAAAAGGTCTGGCGGACACTGCTCTGAAGACGGCAAACTCTGGTTATCTTACCAGAAGGCTGGTTGATGTTGCCCAAGATTGTGTCATTACCGAGGAAGATTGCGGCACCACAGAAGGAATTATCGTTGAAGCACTCCTGGAAAATGGTGAAGTGATCCAGAAATTGACTGAACGAATTCTGGGACGTTATATAGTGGATGATGTGATCGATCCATTTACGCAAGAAGTAATTATTCCTGCCGGAGAGATGATTGTCGAAGATCACTTGGATATCATTGATCAAATGGGTGTTGAACGTACGAAGATTCGATCCGTTCTTAGTTGCGAATGCACAGTTGGTATCTGTGCCAAGTGCTATGGCAGGGACTTATCCCGAGGAAAACCAGTGAGTATCGGTGAAGCGGTTGGTGTTATTTCCGCCCAGTCCATTGGGGAACCCGGGACTCAGCTGACCATGCGGACGTTCCATATTGGAGGAACGGCCAGTCGGAAGGTGGAAGCAACGGCCTGGGAAATTAAGAGTGCCGGTAAACTCCAATTGAGAGATGCACGTACGGTTGTGAACAGAAACGGTATCATGATCCTGCAGTCACGAAAGTCAGAACTGTATGTCGTCAATGATGACGGCAGAGAAGTTGATAAGCATTTGCTGCCCGTTGGCGCTCAGATTAATTTTGAAGACGGCGATCTGGTTAAAGTCGGAGATAAGGTGGCTGAATGGGATCCATTCTCGATGCCAATTATTTGTGATATCAATGGCAAGGTCAAGTTTGAAGATATCTTAGAAGGAAAAAGTCTAAAGACCAAAAAAGCTGAAGATACGGGTTATGAAAGACGTGTGATTGTTGAAACGCCTGATTTGGACCTTAAACCGAGAATTATCTTCAGAAACATGAAGACCGGAAAGGAACTGAAGCGAGCCGACGACCGGATCCATCCAGGGTTTTATCTGCCTAACAAGGCGGAATTGATGGTGGAAGAAGGAACCGAGGTTTTCCCTGGTGACATTCTTTCCCGTGTGCCGCGTGAAACGACAAAAAACAAGGATATTACCGGTGGTTTGCCGCGGGTAGTTGAACTGTTTGAGGCGCGTTCATCAAAAGATCCCAGCCAGATTTCTGATATTGATGGTATTGTGGAATTTGGTGAGGATCTGCGTAGAAAACGGCGCATTATTATTCGGCCTGAAATAGGTGAACCCAAGGAGTATCTGGTACCCAAAGGAAAACATGTCATTGTAGTGGAAGGGGATTATATCAGGGTTGGTGACCCGTTGACAGACGGTTCTCCGAACCCACACGATATCCTGAGGGTGAAAGGGGTCAGGGAGCTTCAAAAGTTTCTGGTGGATGAAGTTCAGGAAGTCTACCGTCTCCAGGGTGTTAAAATTAATGACAAGCATATCGAGGTCATATCCAGGCAGATGATGCGGAAAGTCCGTATTATCGATCCAGGAGATTCATCATTTTTGGTTGGGGAAGCTGTATCCAAGACCGCATTGGATGAAATAAACAGAAAACTAATGGATGAAGAGTTGCGGGTAGCCATCGGTGAACCATTGCTGTTAGGGATCACAAAAGCAGCATTGAGCACGGATTCATTTTTATCAGCAGCATCGTTCCAGGAAACGACCAAAGTCTTGACCGAAGCTTCCATTAACGGAAAACTGGATCGATTTAACGGGCTGAAAGAAAACGTGATCATTGGTCGCTTGGTACCAGCGGGGACCGGTTTTAACAGTCACAAGTCTTATTCTTACAGAGATAAATTCGCTGAACAGGAAGAAGAAGCTGAACCGTTGGTTGGAATGGAGTTGATCCAGGATGACAACGACGAGTCCCTCGATATCCAATAGACGGAACGTCATATGCCATCACAATCCAATAAAAAAGAACCTAAGCGTATATCTGGGTCTGAAGCAATTGTTAAAGCCCTCGAAAACCTTGGGGTAGAGGTCATTTTTGGCTATCCAGGAGGGGCGAATCTTCCGATTTATGATAAATTGAGAAACTCGTCTATCCGTCATGTTATGGCTCGCCATGAACAGGGAGCCGCTCATATGGCTGATGGATATGCAAGAGTAACTAAAAAGCCGGGCGTATGCCTGGCAACATCCGGGCCTGGCGCAACCAATCTCGTAACGGGTTTGGCCAACGCAATGCTGGATTCGATTCCCCTGGTGGCGATCACTGGCCAGATTTCCCGACAGTTAATTGGCACAGATGCATTTCAAGAGGTTGATTGCATCAATATCACTATGCCGGTAACTAAACACAATGAGTTGATTCGGTATGAAAAGGATCTGATTCCGGCCATTGAATCCGCTTTCTACGTTGCAAATTCTGGACGTAAAGGACCGGTTCTGATTGACCTGCCTGTTGATGTGCTTAACGCCAACTACCCCCATGAGTTTCAGCACAAAATTAACTTACCAGGATATAACCCAACCCTGAAAGGTAACGTTGGGCAAATTAAGAAGGCTTTAAAAGCTTTAAAAAATGCTGAAAGACCGCTGATTCTATTTGGTGGCGGCGTTGTTCTGTCAGATTCCATTGCGGAGTTTCTTCATTTCATTCGGATGACACAGATTCCGGTAGTTAGAACATTGATGGGAACGGGGGTGATCTCGGTCGACGATCCACTGTTTGCAGGGATGGTTGGTACCCATGGAAGCAGCAGGGCCAATAAGATTCTCTCAAGAGAGGCCGACGTCGTATTTATGATGGGGACTCGTCTGGGTGACCGCTCTTTTGTGAAAAAAAAGCCGGTATTTGCAAAAGATGCGAAGCTGATCCATCTTGATATAGACCCTGCGGAAATTGGCAAAAATACGAAAGTAGATATTCCTATTGTCGGTGATATCAATGAAGTCCTCTCTGACATGAATGAGCGGATAACCAAGAAGCCTTTTACCAGAGCAAAGCCCTGGGTAACAGTTAAAAAGAAAAAGACAAAATTATCAACCCGTGATGAAGCGGAAATTCTGGAAGATATTTTTACCAGTCTTTCAAGCTTTGATATGAAGCTGAACGTCAGTACAGATGTAGGGCGACATCAGATGTGGGCAAATCATTTCTGTACAAATCCTTTACACCTCCCACTTATAACATCTGGCGGACTGGGCACTATGGGCTTCGGACTGCCAGCTGCAATAGGGGCATGGTTTGCTGAACCGGAAGTACCCGTAGTCAATATTTCAGGTGACGGCAGTTTTATGATGAATATGCAGGAGTTTGCTGTTGCTGTTGAACATCAGATTCCGCTGACAGTCATCATTGCCAATGATGCTCGCTTGAGTATGATCAGAGAGCTGCAACACTCCAATTATAAAGATCGATATACGGTTCATGAACTCGGCCGTACTGTCAGCTACAAGAAAATCGCTGAAGCAATGGGCGGTGATGGGCTGGAAATTACTCACAAAAATCAGATAACAGCAGCGATTGAACAGGCAATTTCCAATGGCAGACCAACCATCATCGATTTTAATTTGGAGAACATATCCAAATCCTCCCATCTGTCATGGGATACAAAAGCATCATGATACCATAGCGGGCTGGAAAACAGCAGCGCATCCAGCTATCAGATGTATCAATCCCTGAAAATTTACTGAAACGCTTTATTGAGGACCTTTCTAAAGGAAGGTCCGACTAATCCATCGTGCACTGTATTTTGAAAAGCCATGGAAAAAGAAGACAAAGATAAAAGACATATTATTGCCATCGAAGTAGAAGATATTCCTGGGGTTTTGAGTCGGATTTCGACCCTGTTTTCCAGAAGGGGTTACAATATTGATAGTTTGACTGTCGGTCGAACCCATAAACCCGGTGTCAGTCGATTTACGATTGTTGTGCAGGGAGACGACACCGTCCTGGAACAGATCCGCAAACAAACCCAAAAGCTGATTCATATTCTGACAACGGATTATCTGGAAAAAAGCAGTGCCGTTTTGCGAGAGTTTGCCATTGTCAAACTCGTCTATGATAAAGATTCTTCGAACGATATTAATGAACTGGTCGATCTATATGGCGCCAGAATGCTGAATTCTTCAGATGAAGTCTTAGTCGTCGAGTTTTCAGGTACAGAAGAGAAAATTGATCTTGTATTTAAAGATCTCAAATCATTTGTCGTACTGGAATCTATTCGGACCGGAAAGATCGGTATGAAAACCGGCCGATAGCGGTAGCTTTATTCAACCCTAATTCCAAATATTGAGGTACGTGAAAACTGAGTATAATCAGCAAAAAATCCGAAACTTTTGTATCATTGCCCACATCGACCATGGAAAATCCACGGTTGCAGACCGGATCATGGAGGTTACCGGGGCATTGACAGAAAGGGAAAGTCAGAATCAGTTCCTTGACAGCATGGATATTGAGCGGGAAAGAGGTATCACGATCAAGGCACAAACGGTTTCCATTGATTATAAAAGCAAAGATGGGGAGACCTATCAACTGAATCTGATTGATACACCGGGACATGTCGATTTTACCTATGAAGTCTCCCGTTCCATTGCAGCTTGTGAAGGGGCCTTGTTGATTGTGGATGCGGCCCAGGGCGTAGAAGCGCAAACACTGGCCAATGTATATCTGGCCATCGATCATGATTTGGAGATTATACCCGTTCTCAATAAAGTGGACCTGCCGGCTGCCGAGCCAGATAGAGTCGCTACAGAAATTGAGGAGATCATTGGTTTGGATGCTTCTAATGCGGTGCGGGCTAGTGCCAAACAGGGCAAGGGAATCGAAGAAATTCTAGAGCAGATTGTACAATTGATTCCAGCTCCTAAAGGAGACCCGGAAGATGTACTCAAAGCCTTGATTTTCGATTCCTGGTTTGATCCCTACTTAGGCATCGTTGTACTGTTCCGAATTGTTTCCGGCTCGCTTCCCAATAAAAGTAATATCCGGTTGATGAAAACCGGCAAGGATTTTCAAATCACTCAAATGGGTAAGTTCACCCCCTTTAAAACAGAGGTGGACAATCTATATGCCGGTGAAGTTGGATATCTGGCGGCATCGATCAAAAATATTGGTGATGTCAAAATTGGGGATACGATCACATTGACCGAACGAAAGGCCCAAGAATCACTGCCCGGCTATACAGAAGTTCAGCCAATGGTGTTCAGTGGTGTCTTCCCTGTGGATTCCCAGGATTTCAATGATCTGAAGGAAGCACTCAGCAAACTCGCTTTAAATGATTCTTCGATAACTTTTGTTCCAGAATCTTCGGTAGCTCTCGGTTTTGGGTTTCGTTGCGGGTTTTTAGGCCTGCTTCATATGGAAATCGTTCAGGAACGTCTTGAGAGAGAGTTCGGGATGAGCCTGCTGGTTACTTCTCCATCAGTAATATATAAGGTACACACTGTTTCCGGTGAAATTCTGGAGATCGAAAACCCAAGCCAACTTCCAGACCCCACTGGAATTAAGATGATCGAAGAGCCATTTATTAAAGGAAATATTATCATTCCAAGTGAATATGTGGGTCGGGTGATGAAGTTGGCACTTGAACGAAGGGGAATTCAAAAACAGATGGATTATATCAGCGAGCATCGCGTCTCTCTTAACTATGAACTCCCTCTGAACGAGGTGGTGTATGACTTCTTCGATCAACTTAAATCCCTGACACAGGGCTATGCCTCATTCGATTACGAGTTATTTGATTATCGCAAAGCCGATCTGATCAAACTGGATATTCGATTGAACGGAGAAGTTGTCGATGCGCTATCTATTGTGATTCACAAAGATAAAGCCTATTTCAAAGGTAGAGAACTGGCCAAAAAACTCAAACAGTTGATCCACCGCCAAATGTTTGAAATTGCTGTCCAGGCAACCATTGGCAGCAAAGTGATCGCAAGAGAAACCATCAGTGCCATGCGTAAGAATGTGACCGCGAAATGTTACGGAGGTGATATCTCCCGAAAACGTAAGCTGCTGGAGAAACAGAAAAAAGGAAAAAAACGGATGAAACAGTTGGGGAACGTGGAAGTTCCCCAGGAAGCGTTTCTGGCAATTTTAAAGTTGAATGATTGATAGCAACCATGTCAGCATCAGTTGTAGTTTTTTGAGAACAAATGATTCAATTAAAATGAGGTCAACATAGAAGCCGTGATTTGGCAGTGATAAACCCGGGATTGGAACATTTTTAAGGATTGCCAGGAGGTGGAAGGCATCTATAAATGGATAGATAAAGGCGAATGACGTGCCCAAAAAACTACTTATTGCGCTTCAAAAAGTAAAAAAAAGCTTTTTAGGAAAGGAACCTGTTTTTTCAGATATCAATGTAGAGATATCCGAAGGGGAGTTTGTATTCCTGACAGGTGTCAGCGGTGCTGGCAAATCAACTCTTTTTCGATTATTGCTCGGCTTGGAGAGGCCAGACACGGGTTCCATTTTGTTTAATGGCAGTGAAGTCACGTCACTGACTGGAAATGAGATGCTCCAACATCGACGCTCCATCGGTATGATATTCCAAGACTATAAACTGTTGGAGAAAAGATCAGCTGAGGATAATAT
>PJEL010005190.1_pt1 | contig 10539 bp, 6 predicted proteins | sample 1853271 | NCBI WGS metagenome assembly PJEL01 (sample SAMN08108733, study PRJNA415343) | Invertebrate metagenome, whole genome shotgun sequencing project. | host: Globobulimina | place: Sweden: Gullmar Fjord | collected 2015-08 | reverse complement strand
TTAAGTCTGCTGCTAAAGCTAATATCGCACTAGCTATTGCGCCCATACCTTGTATTGCTCGTCCAGCAACAACACCATAAATAGTGTCAGACATTGCCGCTACGACACTACCTAATAAGAACACGACTAAACCAGCGAGTATTACCGGTTTTCGGCCGAATTTGTCCGATAAAATCCCCATAGGGATTTGTAATAAAGCCTGCGTTAAACCATAAGCACCAATAGCTAAACCAATCCATAACGGACTAAAGCCAATAAGCTGCTCTCCATAAATAGCAAATACTGGCAAGATCATAAATAAGCCAAGCATGCGCACACCAAAAACACTGGCTAATGAAAATGCCGCTTTTTTCTCAATACGGTTTAACCCTGAAACGCTCATAACAAAAATAACCTAAAAATAATCGAAAATGGAGAGAATAAAACCGAGCTATCTTAACATGCAAAGCTAACCAACAAAATCATAGATTTATTAAAGTCCCGTACAGTTTTTATACGTACTTTTTTGTGACATAATATGCGGTTCTTATTTTCCCGAAGTGGTTAAGGCAACGCATGAAAAATATTGAAGTTAGAGGGGCTCGTACCCACAACCTGAAAAATATTAATTTAACAATTCCTAGAGATAAGCTTGTTGTCATCACAGGGTTATCTGGCTCAGGGAAGTCATCCTTAGCCTTCGATACTTTATATGCTGAAGGTCAACGTCGTTACGTTGAATCATTATCAGCTTATGCTCGCCAATTTTTGTCGTTAATGGAAAAACCCGATGTGGATCACATTGAAGGTTTATCACCTGCTATCTCCATTGAGCAAAAGTCGACTTCACACAATCCTCGTTCAACTGTTGGTACCATTACCGAAATTTATGATTACCTGCGCTTACTTTATGCTCGCGTTGGCGAACCAAGATGTCCTGAACATAAACAACCTTTGGCTGCGCAAACGGTTTCACAAATGGTTGATAACGTACTTTCATTAGAAGAAGGTACTAAGGTGATGTTGTTAGCGCCTGTATTACAAAACCGTAAAGGTGAACACGTAAAGTTACTTGAAAATTTAGCTGCACAAGGATTTATTCGCGCCCGCATTGACGGAGAGGTTTGTGATTTATCCGATCCTCCAACATTAGAGCTTCAAAAAAAACATACCATTGAAGTTGTTGTAGATCGTCTTAAAGTTCGTGATGATATTCAATTACGATTATCTGAGTCATTTGAAACAGCACTAGGCTTAACGGCTGGTACCGCCAAAATTGCCTTTATGGACGATCCTAAACGTGAAGAGCTGCTGTTTTCTGCTAATTTTGCCTGTCCACACTGTGGTTACAGCATGCAAGAATTAGAGCCGCGTTTATTCTCTTTCAACAACCCAGCAGGTGCTTGTCAAACGTGTGATGGCTTAGGTATAGAACAATATTTTGATAGTACCCGCGTTATTGCTAATGCTGAATTAAGTTTGGCTGGCGGCGCGGTACGTGGTTGGGACAAACGAAACTTTTATTATTTTCAAATGTTACAAGCAATCGCCGACCATTATAAGTTTGCTGTCGATAAACCCTTTAATAAGCTCACTAAAGAAGCCCAAAAAGTAGTACTTTACGGTAGTGGAGAGCAAGAAATAGAGTTTAAGTATATGAACGACCGCGGTGATGTTGTCGTGCGTAAACACCCTTTTGAAGGCATTATTAATAATATGCAGCGCCGCTTCAAAGAAACAGAGTCAAATGCAGTTCGTGAAGAGCTATCAAAGTATTTAAATAGCCAACACTGCCCTGATTGTAATGGTAGCCGTTTACGCCTAGAAGCCCGTAATGTTTTCATCGAAGATACGCCGTTAACTACCGTTGCAGAATTTGCTATCAGTGATGCTCTTTCCTTTTTTGAAGGGCTAACACTGACAGGTCAAAAGGCGCAAGTTGCTGAAAAAATTCTAAAAGAAATTAATGAACGTTTAGGCTTTTTAGTCAATGTTGGCTTGAATTACCTTAACCTTTCGCGTGGCGCCAATACATTATCTGGTGGTGAAGCACAACGTATTCGCTTAGCCAGTCAAATTGGAGCTGGCTTAGTTGGTGTTATGTACGTACTTGATGAACCTTCAATTGGCTTACATCAACGTGATAATGAACGTCTGCTTAGTACACTGATACACCTTCGCGATTTGGGCAATACAGTCATTGTGGTAGAACATGATGAAGATGCTATTCGCGCAGCTGACTTTGTTGTTGATATTGGTCCAGGGGCTGGTGTCCATGGCGGAGAAATAATAGCGCAAGGCACAGTGCATGACATACTTGCGTGTAAAGACTCACTTACTGGAAAGTATCTATCAGGTGTAGAAGAGATTGAAATACCTAAAAAACGTCATGCCTTTGATAAAAAAAATGTCGTTAAATTAACAGGCGCTACCGGCAACAACTTAAAAAATGTCGATTTAGTTATTCCTAACGGTTTAATGACGTGTGTTACTGGCGTTTCAGGCTCTGGTAAATCGACACTAATTAATGACACTCTCTATAAACTGGCTCATACAGAGCTAAACGGCGCTACCACCCAAGAGCCCGCACCTTATAAATCGATTAAAGGCTTGGAGTTATTAGATAAAGTCATAGATATTGACCAAAGCCCAATAGGTAGAACGCCTCGATCAAACCCAGCAACCTACACAGGTATATTCACTGCTATTCGCGATATATTTGCCGCAACTCAAGAGTCTAGATCTAGAGGTTATAAATCGGGTCGCTTCAGCTTCAATGTAAAAGGTGGCCGCTGTGAAGCTTGTCAAGGGGACGGAATGATCAAGGTAGAAATGCACTTTTTACCTGATGTTTACGTACCTTGTGATGTCTGTAAAAGTAAACGGTATAACCGGGAAACATTAGAAGTACTTTACAAAGGCAAAAATATTCATGAAGTTTTAGACATGACGATTGAAGATGCTTTTGAATTTTTTAACGCTATTCCTGCGGTTAAACGTAAACTACAAACCTTAATGGATGTAGGCTTAAGCTACATAAAATTGGGTCAGTCCGCTGTCACACTTTCAGGCGGTGAAGCACAACGTGTGAAGCTGTCAAAAGAGTTATCAAAACGTGATACAGGTAAAACACTCTACATTTTAGATGAACCAACTACCGGTTTGCACTTTCATGATATTAAACAATTAATGCAGGTTATTCATCGTTTACGTGACCATGGTAATACCATTGTTGTGATTGAACATAACTTGGATGTAATTAAAACGGCTGACTGGATCATTGATTTAGGTCCAGAAGGCGGCGCTGGTGGGGGTGAAATATTAGTGACAGGTACACCAGAAGATGTCGCTAAATGTAAAAAATCGCATACCGCTCGCTTTTTAAAACCTCTGTTAGATGATAAAAATAAAGAGGTAGGTACTAAAAATCAATAGCGTCATTATTTAACTCCACCATTGGCGGAAGTTGTTAACATTTCTAGTTATCAGTAAATATTATAACTGGAAAAATTAATCGTTTTTCGCCAGTAACAAACAGGCTAAAAAATTACAGGATAAGGAAATGCAAGTACATAACTCAGAAAGGTTAGCTTATAGATTACTTGATCAAGATGACGCAGAGCAATTATGGCAACTTGATCAAGACGAAGAAGTCATGCGCTTTATCAACAACGGTATTAAAACGAGCATGGAGGATATTCACAGCGTTTTTATTCCTCGCATGGCAAAATATACCAATGCAGAAAAAGGTTGGGGGCTATGGCATGTATCTACACTCGATACCCAAGAATTCATTGGCTGGGTATTAGTCAGACCGATGGATTTTTTTACTGAGGAACCAAAATTCAATGATCTTGAGTTAGGTTGGCGATTTTTTAAAAGCTCTTGGGGAAAAGGCTATGGTACTGAGGCCGCCCGTGCAATAAAAACGGCTTTAATAGATAATATTTCTGATAATAACCCTATTGAATGTTTATCAGCGCTTGCCATTAAAGAAAACTACGGCTCAATCGGTATCATGAAAAAAATTGGTATGGGCTTTATTAAAGAGTTTTTCCATAAAGATCCATTAGGTGATATGGATGCTGTACTTTATCGTTTAAAAATAAGCTCAACTGACAAATACTCAGTAGTAAAGAGTAAATAGCGACAAATATGGACCTTAAGGTTTTATCATTACTTTCATTATTGTGATGTTTTGTGATGCTTTACCCCTTGTTAAGGAGCTCTAATGACAATAAAAAAAGTACAAGTGGCTAATACAGAACGCCTAAGCTTTCGCCTTATGGGCCCAAAAGATGCTCAAGCACTCTGGGAAATATCTCAAGACCCTGATGTTATGCGCTTTCTCAATGGTGGTTCTGCGACCTCTATGGATGACATTAATAATATTTTTCTGCCAAGAATGGCCAAATACACCAACATAGAAAAAGGCTGGGGAATTTGGCAAGTATTAGATAAAAAAACTCACGACTATTTAGGCTGGGTGCTCGCAAGACCTATGGAATTTCTTAGTGAACACCCCATCGTTGATGATATAGAACTAGGTTGGCAATTTTTTAAAAAAACTTGGGGCAAAGGCTATGCAACAGAAGCGGCTATCGCGCTAAAAGATACTTTAGTTGCACAAGGCAATGTTAGCTTTATATCAGCCTTAACGACTGAGGAAAATACGGCTTCTACAACCGTGATGAAAAAAATGGGAATGAGTTTGATAAGAAAGTATCGACATAGTGACCCTATTGGTGACTTTGATGCCGTTCATTATCAAATGACTATCACTAACTCTAACAAGACTCTTTGATAAAAATAACTGAACATTATTAATGTTTCATAATGTTCGGCCACTTTTAAACCGATAGCATAATCGCCTGCAACTCGCTCTGTCGTACTTTTAAAGTCGCCAGAGCATTCATCAACATAATTCACGGCAAGAGCTACAGCAATTCATTAGATATACAGACTTAAAACTAGCATTAACAGTCACTAATCATTATACGTTACCTGAAGCCTAACCAATAAGATCCCTTAGTGAAAATCAATCATTCTATGTACGATAGCAGACGACAGGCTTGAAGGTTCAGCATCATAAGTGAATATTCTCACTTATATCGCCTTAACAACATAACGCACTCCCCTTTAGCAACTTAATAATCAATCGAGTAGCATGCAGTTAAATTGAAGTATAAGTCATCAATAGTTGATTAACTGAGATGAAGAACTTACTTATATATTCGCCTAAGGTCTAATAGCTTATTTTGTCGACAGTTATAAAGTAAGTACATATATGCAATATCGAAGATTAATACTATGACAAAGCAAAAAGAGCCACTAAAATTAACTAAAAACATGAAAGAACATTGGATAAAACAATCATCATTAGTTAGTTGGTATAAAGAGCCAAAAACAATATTGTCGACAAATCACAACCACTGGCATGATTGGTTTGCTGATGGGGAGCTTAATACATGCTACTTAGCGCTTGATTATCATATAGAGCAAGGTAGAGGTGAACAACTAGCATTAATTTACGATTCACCAGTAACGGGTAACAAGAAAAAATATACGTTTAATGAGCTAACGTTAGAAGTAGCAAAATTTGCTAATGTATTGACCTCGAAGGAAGTAACAAAGGGGGATCGCGTTTTAATCTATATGCCAATGATCCCTCAAGCTGCTATTGCAATGCTAGCTTGTGCCAGAATAGGTGCCGTGCACTCAGTGGTATTTGGCGGCTTTGCCGCTAACGAGCTAGCAATTAGAATTAACGATGCGGAGCCTAAAGTTATTATTAGTGCTAGCTGTGGCATTGAAGTAAATAAAGTTTTACCTTATAAGCCACTTATTGATCAAGCAATTATGCTAGCAAATCATAAGCCTAACGATTGTATTATTTTTCAACGAAAAGAGCTTAACGCTGAGTTACTTCAAGGAAGAGATCATAACTGGCAAGACTTAATGAATTTATCTACACCAATAAACCCAGTTCCATTAAAAAGTAACGATCCTTTATATATTTTATATACCTCAGGTACCACAGGAAAACCTAAGGGTGTGGTACGCGATAATGGCGGACACGCTGTTGCTATGCTTTATAGCATGAAGCATGTGTATGGGATGAATACTGGTGATACATTCTGGGCTGCATCTGATGTCGGTTGGGTTGTCGGTCATTCTTATATTATTTACGGCACTTTAATGGCAGGCTGCACCAGTATTTTATATGAAGGGAAACCTATTAATACTCCTGACGCAGGAGCTTTTTGGCGTGTATGTGAAGAATATAATGTTAATGTTTTATTCAGCGCACCGACAGCATTTAGAGCAATAGGCAAAGAAGATCCTCAAGGACAATTACTCAAAAATTATGACATCTCTGCACTTAAGCGACTTTACCTAGCAGGTGAGCGTTTAGATCCTACCACCTATCATTGGTTAAAAGAAACCACCCAATTACCCATCATTGATCATTGGTGGCAAACAGAAACGGGCTGGGCTATCGCTAGCACTCCATTTAACACTGATAACAGCAAGGGCTTACTTACAAAAGCAGGCTCTGCCGGTACTCCAATTAAGGGCTTTGATGTAAAAATTCTTGATAGCAATGGTATGCAAATGCCACCAGGAGAACAAGGATCTGTCGCCATAAAGCTCCCGTTACCACCTGGCTGCTTAACGACGATATATAAAAACCACGATAGATTAATTTCAGGTTACCTCGCTACCTACCCTGGTTATTACATGAGCGGCGATGGAGGTTACATTGATAATGATGGTTACTTATTTATTATGGGCCGAACAGATGATGTTATAAACGTAGCGGGTCATCGTTTATCAACAGGGGAGATGGAAGAAGTTCTCTCATCTCACAAAGCTGTTGCAGAGTGTGCGGTAGTTGGCATAAGTGACTCCTTAAAAGGGCAAATACCACTTGGACTGGTCGTTATAAAAAATGGTATAGAGACGAGTAATGAAGATCTTATCGCCGAATTAAAGCAAAGTATTCGTAATAAAATAGGTGCTATAGCTTCTTTAAAAAACTTATTAATTGTTGATCGATTACCTAAAACTCGCTCGGGTAAAATATTAAGAAAAACATTACGACAAATGGTTGACGGTAATGAAATAGAGATTCCTTCAACAATAGAAGATAGCCTAGTAATTACCGAACTTACTGAGCAATTAATTAATATTAATTGAGCAAATATACCTGTTGTTCTTAATGACCGCATTTACATTGGCTTGTAGTCAATGAGGTACTAAATTATTAAATTAATAGATTGAATAATCTAACTTTTCCTGTGATTTATAGCTTTGTGATCTATATTTAATTGTGCGAACAAATATTACTTCATGGAGACGGGGATGCAGACTAAGAATACTAAAACTACAACTCAAACCAAAACGCAGGTGAGTATTAAAAACAAAGCTTCTTTAGCTAAAAATGCACCGAGCAGCATAACGCCTCCAAGTGATGATTTTGATATTATTGTGAAACCAAGTAATAAGGTTTCATCAACAACTGCAGACCCGACGCAGCTTTATTTCACTGAAAAAGATCTTTCTCGAATTCTCAGTAATTTAGACACATTAAGAAACGATGTCTACCCGTCAACCTTAGGTGAAGAAGAAGGCGCTAAAAAATCGCAACCCTTCCCTTCTGTTTGTTTAATAGGCTTGGGTAGATGTGGGTCAAATATAGCTTTAGATGTTGCCTCTTTAGTGCACAGTGCCAGAAACTATTATTTAGATGAATTTCATAGTGAAATGCAAAAAGCTAAAGAGCGAGAGGGAAGCTCGTTAAAATGGATTAAACGTAGTTTAAAAATTCAAGATACTAAAACGGATAAACCTGTATTCTTAATTGAGCCTTTAGTTATGTTAGGAGATTTAGATAAAGATATTGAGGGCCGTATCAAATTTTCGTCTGAAAGTTATGACAAGAACTTTTTATCTGAATATAGCAAACTAAAAATAATGGACCTTTCAGAAGTTCATGCTGGCGGAGCTGGTAACGCACCTATTTTAGGACAATATTTAGCAAAAATGATTTTAAATAAAGAGACTGACAATTTTAGTAACACTGACTGGCAGTTCATACACTCATACTTAATAGACTCTTGCGGGATTAAGGCCAATCAATCACGGCTGTATTTCTATATTTTCAGTGCTGGTGGGGGCACAGGTTCTGGTATGGCTTCAGAGTTCGGCCTTGCTCAACAATACTCATATATGAGTAAAACCTTTGATATACGTTCAGAAAAAGAAATTGCAACGCATGGTCAAAACTTTGTTTTCGAACCCATTTTTACAAGTGGTATTTGTATATTACCAAACATTAATGATCCCAGTATTGTCGTTTCCGAAGCTCTCCATATCAACGCAGGTAGACTGCTATGTAAGTATTTAGCCGAGGAATGGGATTTTTCATATAATCTAGACAATGAAAAAGAGCATGTGGATGGCGAAGCTCCATACCGTATTAGACCTTGGAACGCCATGATGCTCATATCAAATGACATAATGCGCTATGCTGAGCAAAGTGACACCAATGGTGGCATTAAGTACATTGACGTAAACACCATGGAAAAACATGCGAATCAATATATAAGTCAGCAAATATTTAATATTCTAACCGCCCAAGCAGTTACTACTGATTACGATGATAATTACTTCCGCCGTGCTGGGATTGATATTGGTGAAACAATTAGGCTTGATGCTAATGACTTATTTATGAGTTTAGCTGGGCCTGTGGCTATCGCTTATGCAGAGTCAGTAGTTGCAGACTCCCAGTTATCACAAGAGCAGAAACAACCCATTATGAATGGAGAAAAAATAGCATTAGATATTGATGATTTATTTTTTCGCTCGATAGATTTGCCTCACTTCAATGGTGTCACTCAAGCCATTGAAGGCGTTAGTTTATTACCAATAGAGTCCGAGCAATATAAAGTTGCACTTGAGAAGTATAAAACAGCTGACTTTGATGCAAAGCATTTAAAAGATTTACATTTCTTTAAAAACTGCTCATCTATTGTATCAATAATATCATTACCTAAAGACTACAAGTTATCTTACATGGATCTCAACAAGCTTAAGATGCATTTAAATAACTTATTTCCAAACACAACGTTAAAACGTTATGCATTGGTCATAGGCGCCTCAGCTAATCTGTCATTAACTACTCTGATTGCTAAAAGCCCATGCTTAAGTGATGACTTTCTTACTCTTATCGTCTCATACATTAAGCGTTGCTTTGCTAAAGAGGCTTATCGATTTGATGATACCTTAGACAATGCCATTATAGACTTCATTAAAGCACCTGAATTTGATGAGAATAAATTGGAAGAGATGCTAATTGAACATGAAAATCCAGCTAAGATATTAGATACAAACTGGTATGCAATTAAGCCTATGTACGAGAAGAAATATAAAGAGTTAGTGCGCGATAGTGATAAGTTCACTTCCATCAATGATATTCGTTTAACTATTAATAGTGTTAAAAAGTCTATTCATTATCTTAGAGAAATATATCGCCATCGCATCAGTAAAACACAGGTTATTTCTTTAAACAAAAAAGTAAAGAAAACTAGCTTACAATAAATAAAGAGTTGTTAATTAACTCTCTTTTGTACGTTTTTCTAACTTAAGTGTTTTTGTGTTTTTAGCAGGCTTACTCACTGTAGCCTGCTTATTTTTATACTCACCTGATGGCACACTTGAAGCAGTTACAGTTTTTACTTCTTTTGGTTGAGCAGTGTTAACAGCTGTTTTACTAGATGATTGAACTGCCAGGTTTATTTCATCCATTTCAATTGATGTTAAATCTCGCCATTGCCCGGGTCTAATACCCTCTAATGTCACATTCATAATACGTGAACGTTTCAATGTCATCACTTCGTAATCTAAGTATTCACACATTCTTCGGATTTGTCGATTTAATCCTTGGGTTAAGATAATAGTAAAAGCATATTTGCTTTTAACCTGAACAATACAAGGCTTAGTTATTGTACCTAAAATTGGAACTCCACGTGACATACGCTCGACAAAGCGCTCACTAATAGGTTTATCTACAGTAACAATATATTCTTTATCGTGCGCATTTTCAGCGCGGAGAATTTTATTAACAATATCGCCATCACTTGTCAGAAAGATAAGACCTTCAGATGGTTTATCCAACCTACCAATTGGAAAGATACGCTTTTTGTGACCAATTGCGTCAATGATATTATCTCTAACATTAGACTCAGTTGTGCAGGTGATCCCAATAGGTTTGTTATACGCAATATAGACACGATCAGCTTTATCGTCTGGGCTTGCCTCTATTCTGTTTCCATCGACGCACACAATATCACTAGCATGGACTTTAGTACCCAGCTCTGGAATAAAACCATTGATAGTTACTCTTTTCTGTTCTATTAATTTATCGGCATGTCGACGTGAACAGAAGCCTGAGTCGCTAATATATTTATTTAATCGTTTTCCAGCAGGTTCTAGTGGTGAGTCAGTAGTCATAGATTAAGTTCGAAAAAAATAAAAAAACAATTATACTAAATAAAC
>PJEL010005189.1_pt1 | contig 10539 bp, 12 predicted proteins | sample 1853271 | NCBI WGS metagenome assembly PJEL01 (sample SAMN08108733, study PRJNA415343) | Invertebrate metagenome, whole genome shotgun sequencing project. | host: Globobulimina | place: Sweden: Gullmar Fjord | collected 2015-08 | reverse complement strand
AATAATTACTCCATGCTTGGCATTGGCGCTTGGTTTCGCTGCATTACGTGCGCAAGCACACTTTCCACTGATGAGCTGCTGGTTCGAAGGCAAAACCGTGTCCTGTGAAGCGGGTTACTCTGATGGTAGTAAAGCGATTGATTACGCGGTTGAGATGTACGATTACGAAGACAACTTGATTGCAAAAGAGATGACAGATAAACGTTCTATCGTTGAATTTCCCAATCCTGACACTGAGTTTTACCTTGTATTTGATTCAGGCCATGAGTTTCCGGTTGAAGTCGACGTTGTTGAGATCAGCGATAAATGATGATTCAAGGCGTACGTGCTGACACGGGTGGCAGAGAAGGAAAATGGGTAGGGCTGATCATTGTTTTCATTCTGAGCTTTGCCACGGTCACTATCCCGTTTCATCAGGCAGAATCCCACGTAAAAACGGTACTTGATCATCAAATTTTGGTGACGGATGTTGAGCAAGAAAACTTGGCGATGTTGTCAGAGCTACGTTTGGCTCATGAAGAGATTCGCGACCTGCGTATGGACTCAGATGGTGAATGGCCCAGTGTTGTGTCACTTAAAGATGAATGGGTCGCGCCTTTTGTTGAAGACCAGAGTTGGAAGCGAAAAGGTTCTCATGCTTGGTTATTGGACGAACGTGGTTACTACTTTTCTACGCCAAGCGAATACGATGCATCAAGTGAACATGGCTTTGCAGACTCGTTTATTTTGAATGCAAACAGCGTCTCTCCGGAAATCTGGATTTTTCTTGGAGGTGTAACAAGCCAGCCGACTCAGTTTGATGAACAAACTCTAGAATCAACAGGTTGGAAACTGGTTGTGAATGAATCAGAAATTACTGTTCAGCACGATGTTTCTTCTCATTAAGCAATCCGGCTTATAAAAACGCTCACTAATAATAAGAGATTGACTATGCGAATTATGACTCTGTTCATGTCGTTAATGGCGGTGCTATCAACACCCAATGCATTGGCAAAAGAGTACACAGTCGACAGCGAGAAGCTGACGGTTGGTATTACCCTACAACCCTACTACAGCTATGTAAAAGCAGTAGTGGGTGACAAAGTGAACATTCTTCCATTGGTTGATGCTGGGTTTAATCCGCATAACTACTTACCGCAACCCAATGATTTGAAGCGATTGAGCCAGATGGATGCGATCGTGGTAAACGGTATTGGCCATGACGACTTCGCACTAAAAGTAATCTCAGCCGCGCAACGTGATGACTTAGTGGTGATCGAAGCGAACAAAGAAGTGCCTTTACTTCCCGCATTAGGACAGTCTGTGGGTCAAGGCGCCGTGAACCCGCACACGTTTGTTGGACTTTCTACAACCATCCAAAAGGTTTACACCATCGCGAGTGAAGTATCTAAGCTCGACCCAGACAACGCGGCGTTTTATCGTAAAAATGCTCGTAAATATGCAAAAAAATTCCGCTTTATGAAGCGTGATGCGATGTTGTCATTAGGCGAACTCGATACATCAGGTATGAAAGTGGCGACCACGCACAATGCTTATGGTTACATTCTTCAAGAGTTTGGTGTTGATGTGGCGGCAGTAATCGAGCCAGCACACGGCGTTGAACCAAGTGCTAGCCAACTGCAAGAGACGATCGAAAAAATCCGCGCATCGGATATCGATATTCTTTTCTACGAGCTAAACATGCCAAACCGTTTCGTTGACACCATTGAAGCTGAAACAGGTGTACAGCTTTACCGATTTTCCCACATGACGCACGGCGAGTATGAAGACGACAAGGTGGAAGTAGAAATGAAGAAAAACCTAGAAACGTTAATCGAAGCGATGAAATTTGCGGCGGCTAACCAAGCTGAAAGCGGGAATGCATAATGCTAGGTCCATCAATCTCAATTAATAATCTCGGTCTGCAATACGACAATAACGTCATTCTTGATGATATTTCGCTAGAACTTAAAGCAGGTGACTGCCATGTGATCATGGGACCAAACGGTGGTGGAAAAACTTCATTATTACGCTCTGTACTTGGCCTTACCCCTTTTTCTGGGCAAATCGATATTCATTGGCCTGAAAAGCCAAGTATTGGTTACGTTCCTCAAAAAGCGACCTTCGAATCAAGCTTACCTCTAACGGTAATGGATTTCGTGTTGCTTAACCAAACTCGAATTCCTCTATTTTGGCGTCGTAAATCCAAACAGCTGGATCTTGCATTAGCGCAATTGGATCGTGTGGGGATGGCGACTCGTAGCGATCGCCGTATGGGGCAGTTATCGGGCGGTGAGCAGCAACGTGTGTTGTTTGCTCAAGCGTTGTTGGATAACCCAAGCCTATTGGTGTTGGATGAACCGACTACCGGTATGGACGATCAGGGTGTTCGTTATCTTGAATCGCTCATTCGTGAATGTGTTGATGAAGGCCGTACGATTCTTGCGGTACATCACGATGTCACTGCAGTGCGCCGTCTTGAAGCCAATGTACATGTTGTGAATCGATTCTTGGTTGATAGTGGCCCGCACGAACAAGTACTGCACCCAAGTCAAATTGAAAGCTTATTCCAACATTACAGTAGTGGTTCAGCGATGAACAAATCGAAGGAGGTTGCGTAATGGATTGGTTACGACAACTTGCCATAAGTGGCGTTGAAGCGGGTTGGTTATCAGACAGTTTCATGTACGCATTCATGGTGAATGCTTTGGTCGCGGCACTATTGCTTGGCCCTTTGCTAGGTTGCCTGGGTACTTTGGTCATTGCAAAGCGTCTGGCTTTCTTCTCTGAAGCAGTTGGTCACGCGGCTTTGACCGGTATTGCTATTGGTGTTTTACTTGGCGAACCACCAGAGAACCCAATCATTGGTCTGTTCAGCTTCTGTATGATCTTTGCTTTGCTACTTCACTTTGTAAGAAACAGAACCAACGTGCCATACGATACATTAGTGGGCGTTTTCCTTGCGCTCGCTTTAGCGGTTGGTGCGGCATTGCTGATGTACGTGGCACGTAAAATTAATATTCATATGCTTGAGAACGTTCTGTTTGGCTCGATTCTCACGGTAACAGACCAAGATTTAGCAATTCTCGCAGGCAGCTGCGCACTCATCATTTTGCTCTTGATACCAACGTTTAACCGTATTCTGCTAACTTGTATCAGCCCTGATATTGCCAAGGTTCGTGGTTACAACACCAGCTTTTACGATTACTTGTTTGTTATGATGATCACCTTAGTGACAATTGCAGCCGTAAAGATCGTGGGCGCGGTTTTAGTCGGTGCGTTATTGCTTATCCCAGGTGCGACAGCTCGATTGCTGACCAAACGTATGGGAAGCTTTGTATTGCTTTCGGCATTACTTGCAACCATCGCATGTTTGGTTGGAACCGTGTTGCCAATGGAACTTAAATTGCCAGTGCCATCGGGCGCGTCAATCATCATCGTTTCTGCAACGTTTTTCCTAGCAGCAACGCTATACCGAATTGTAAGAAAGGCGTAATCATGACTTGTTTAATGAATCGTATCGCTAGATCAATAAAAGCAACGGCTCAATTGAGTGTGCTTGGTAGTGTGTTAATGGCTGGTTCTGTGCTGTCACTGAACGTGAATGCAGAAGATATTCTAACCAGTACACCTGTGACTTATGCATTGGCGACAGAGCTAACCAAAGGCACCGACATTACGACTGAATACCTTCCACCAAAACGATACGGTATTGATCGCTTGCCTAACTGGTTTGGAACGAAGGGCGAAAGCATAGTCCTTAAGTCAGGAGAGAAGGCGACAGTTGCATTGACGCTGACATCGATTTGGCAAGCTGATCCTACGTTCGTATACGCGAGACAAGGTAACATCCGCTTGGTTGAGGTTGATGTCGCTCAAGCGATTACACCGCGCGCGCAAGGTGTTGCAGCGCTGACGTTATCGAATGGTGAAGTGTCTAAATATGCCTGGTTAAACCCGACTAACCTAACGCGTATGGCGGCAATTGTGGCTGATGACTTTAAGTTATTGTGGCCGGCGCAAGCAGATACGATTGATAGCAACTTACAGCGTGTGATGCTTGATGTTCGAGAACTGATTAACAAGCAACAGGCGGTATTACTGGATAATGATGTAGATTCAGTGTTATTGCTTTCAGAAAGCTTGGAAGATTTTGCTTCGGGTAGCCAGCTGTTTGTTGAAGAACGGATGTTCAAGGCAGAGCTCGAATGGACAGAGCAAGACAAAGCGAAGCTCAAAGCGATGTTTTCGGAAGACGATGCTCTCTGGTTAGTGACCGCAAAGAAGCCAACTAACTTGATTAAGTCGCTGGTACCGAGTGAGCGTATCTTAGTGGTTGATTCTGTTGATCGTTGGGGTAGAGCTGGGATTAACCCAAAAGCGCCGTTTGCCCGTTGGGAAGTACAGCCATTTAAAGGCTAATCAGCGCGATTAAAATGGTAGGATCAAAAAAGCAGCCCAATTTGAGGCTGCTTTTTTTGTTCTTGTCCATTGTCTCTGTTTGGTGAGCTAGACAGGAGGACTGCGAGTTTTAACTTACTCTGCAGCTTTTGTCTCTTCAGCTTCAACAGTTGCTTCGACTGCACCTTTAGCTTGTTCTTCAGCTTCCATTTTTGCGCGGTCAGCTTTAGAAATGTAGCGAGGCTTGTTGCTACCATGCAGTTTTGAATTCGCCTGTTTTTGCTTCTTCTTTAGAATTTGATTGATTTTTTTCTTACGGTTCATTGCTGCATAGCCTTGTATTTAGTTTAGGCGGTGGAGGATAATCATTTTAGCTCTAGAACTCAATATTTACATGGTACTCAGCAAGGAAAATATCACTATGCAGGCTATCGAGACCCGACGTTTACGATTAAGAATGATCACGCCTCAAGATGCGGCGTTCATTCAACGATTATATAGCTCAGAAGATTTCCTGCGTTACATTGGAGACAAGGAGATCAGCGATCCAGCCAAGGCCGTTGAATACATCGAAAACAACATTCTTAAGATGCATAAAGAGAAAGGTGTTTGTCTATTGATTGTCGAAATTAAGGACTTCTTAACGCCAATTGGTGTATGCGGATTAATTAAGCGAGATACGCTAGAGTCACATGATATTGGTTATGGTTTTGTCCCTGAAGTCTATGGGCAAGGTTTTGCATTGGAAGCGGCACAAGCGATAATTGAAGAAGCCAAGCATAATGCTGATATTGATCATTTAGTTGCCATCACTACCTCTGATAATATTCGAAGTATCGCATTGCTGACTAAATTAGGTTTTTTGTTCGAGCGAGTCGAAGACGTATTAAGTGAAAGCGTTAATCTCAATCTGTACGGTTTGTCACTGGGTAATTAAACATGTTCAAACATAACAACATTCTAAGAGGTGAGCTCGCGACGGAGTACAAAACTGTTATTGCGATGGTACACATCTACTGTAAAAATCATCACAGTGCACTTCGTCAGAATAACGCGTTATGTGAAGAGTGTGCGCAGTTGTTACGTTATGCCGAAACACGACTCGATAGATGCCCTTATGGCGAAGCAAAACCGACCTGTAACAAGTGTCCAATTCATTGTTATAAACCGCATCCGAAAGAGCAAATGCGTTTAGTAATGCGTTATGCCGGGCCAAGAATGCTACTTAAGCATCCTATTTTAGCTATTCGACATCTGATTCATGAAAAACGAAAATTGCCAGAGAAGCCGCTGCCGAATGTGTCGAATCGCCATATCCGTATGAATAAGAAGTAACTGGCGCTTAAAAGTAAGTTCGAAAGAAACGAAAAAAGGTCTGATTTATCAGACCTTTTTTGATGTAGATACGTTTCTATATAAGCTTCAATATAGCTAGGTAACTGTAACTTACGCTGCTTGCGGCTTGTCGTAGGTCACCGTCAGGTTGTTGATCCAGCGTCGGCTTAGGTAACGATGGGAACAAATTGTCAGTTTCACCACTTCTTCCACCAACATCAAACCATAGATGTATTTGAAATCCCATCCAGCGACAAACGCGCAGTAAACACATACTGGAATGCCCACCATCCACATCGCGATGAAATCCATACGTAAGCAGAACGCATTATCGCCACCAGCGCGAATGATACCGTTGATGATCACCATGTTCAGCATGCGAATCACGACAGCAAAGCACATGATCATCATTGCAGGTGAAGCGAGCGGGTAGAGCGCATCTGTAGAAAGGTTCAGCCATGTTAGAACATGCTCTTTACTAATAAACAGTAGTAATCCGACAACTGCGCCGAAGCCAATGACGGCTTTAATGAATGTTAGTCCCATACTCATAGCGTCATCAAACTCATCACGACCGAGTGAGTGACCAAGCAGCACAGAACACGCGACCGATATACCAAAGAATATTGAGTAACACAGCGACTCAAACGGTGCGAGCATTGAGAACACGGCAAGTTCCGTTGTGCCCATGTGACCGAAGATCATTTGGTACGCCATGGTACCCATTGCCCACAGCACGGCATTCATCGTTAGGGGTAACGCAATACGACGGTAAGACAGCCACAGCGACGGACGATGTGGTGAGCTTGGCGTAGTTAATAACCAGTGCTTACGTATACGCATGTAGCTATACATCAAACCCACTTGAATCAATCGCGCTAAAGTTGTTGCTAGTGCAGCACCAGCAACGCCCATTGCTGGAATACCAAATGCACCCTTAATGAGAACAAAATTAAGTGCAATATTGAGGGCAATAGTCACACCACCAAGCAACAGCGGAGTTACTGTGTCACCAGAGGAACGCATGCTCGCTTCTACCACCACGACTATATGAGTGAGAAGTAGAACAGGGAATCCATACCACAAGTACGTAGCACCAAGCTCAATCACGGTGTGATCGCTGGTTTGCAACATCATTAAAAATTGAGAACCAAGAGTGATGATTGCAGTAACTGGCAGCAGAACTTTTAAGCCAAATACCATCGCGATGGATGATACTGTGCGCGCGCTTTTAGGGTCATTCTTTCCCCAGTATTGAGCGACTAGTGTTCCGTTTGCTGAGGCCAACCCTGCCATAATCATAATAGCGACGAAGTGCCATTTTGATGCAATTCCCACAGCAGCAGCTGCTTCCATGCCAAAATCGCTGACCATTAAGACGTCAGCAAGGGCAAGAATAGCAACAAGCGCACTTTGCAAAGCAACAGGCAAACCAAGTTTGATGATTCGAGGTAAGATGCTCTCTGGCTTGTTATTCATAGATGCGTTAGGGTTGATGTTAGTTGTCATAAGCTCTCCGATTTATGGCAGAACTATAGTGATTTGAGTGACGTAACAACATGTTTAAAAAACAACAAAACCTGTGCGAATCTGTCATTGATTCAATGAATCCAAAATCAATGTGGCAAGATGATGTTTTTCTCGCAGAGCATTGCAAAGAACGTTTTTTGACCGTTGAAGAAATCCCAGAGATGAAAAGTTGTGGTGTCTACATGGGTGGTATGGCGAAGCTGTATGACGCGTATTGGGTTGAACGCGAATCTGTGAATGTCCATACGCTGATTTTTACTCAAGAAGGGGGCGGTATATTGACGACCGAAACCTTCGTACAAGCGATTACGCCATGCACGCTGGTGGTTCTTCCTGCGGAAACGCCATTTCGTTTCGAGCTTGACCCTCAGTACAACTATTGGAAAATGGCTTGGATGCTGACGCCCGATACCTCGCAATGGCAACATATTGCGAGCTTAGGGCAGAGTATTGTACCTTTCGGAGAGTGTGAACAAATTTGGTCCTTGATGAATTTAGTTCATTTTGAAATTGGAGGTCGAGGCAGTTTTAGAAAATTGCTGATGAGCGAGATTATTCGAACTTTGACTGGCTTTGAACCTAAGTCGACTAGCACCACAGCACGTGTTCAAGCGCTCTATAATGAGATTGAAAGTAGTCTGCACCTGCCGTGGACTGTTTCTGGTATGGCATCGCGCGTGTTTATCAGTGAAGAACAGCTAAATCGAGTGACCAAGTCGCTGTTTAACGTTTCTCCTCGCAGCAAATTGATTCAGTTAAGAATGGACAAAGCGACCAGTTTGTTGAAACAGCAAGATTGGTCGGTATCTATGATTGCCAACCGTTTAGGTTATAAAGATCCCTACAACTTCTCACATCGTTTTAAAAAGCACTTTGGTTTATCGCCAAGTCAATATCGCAAGCGTAATCAAACCTCGGATTAGACCTTTGGTCTGCAGTTCGGGTCTTGGAATCTAAACCAGACATTTGTGCGACTACTATTTTACCCGAGGATATAAGACGATGCTCAGTATCAGCGTGTAATAATTGATCTAAGCAGTAAAAGTACGATATTGAGATGTTTATCAGTTTAGTATTTTTACTCTATTATGTAATATCGTAAACATTGAAGAATACGTCTACTTATGCAATACGAGGTATATATGGAACAACTTACCAACGAATTAGGTGATTTTGTGCTGCCGTCCAAACTTGTTTTAAATAATAGAGAGTTTCAATCAGGTACTAAGATTGTTAGAAAACAGGGTTGCGGGTCGATTATTGGGACGCTCTCAGAACCTCACCGTAAAGTATTGTTCTATCTATACCAAAATAAAGGGCAAGTGGTCAGCAAGCAAATTTTGAAGAGTGTTGGTTGGGCTGGTAAAGCTGTCACGTCTGCCTCAGTGCTTGTCGCTATTTATGAGATCAGAAGGATTCTCGATTGTCGCTGCATTCAAACTGTTTCAAATGAAGGTTATGTTATGGAGCAAAGAAATAATCCTCTATTGATATCCTGTTAATATTTTAATAATAAAAATTTAATCTCTTTACCGTACGAGTTCCATTGATTATCGTCATTTTTAAAACGTCCACTTATAAGCGACGTTATATTAAAAATACTGAATCTGACTTTGTCGCTGGCTATATAGTAAGGGAATTATATAAAAATGGACTCTTATCCTGCATTAGAAACGAACCACTCTGAAAATAACGTAGTAATTGAACTCAATGGTAAGATAGTTGAACTCCACACCAAGCTCATTCGAAACGTAGAAAATGGATATGTGTTAGCAACGCTGCCGTTAGCCTATCGAAAAATTATTCTATTTATGAATAGACATCGTGGTGAATTATTCAGCGTTGGCCAATTAAAAAAGATTGGTTGGGAGAACGAAAAAGTGACTAACTCGTCTGTGATTGTCGCAATATCTGAAATTAGATCGTTATTCGGAGACGGTTTGATCATTACGATTACAGGTGAAGGATACGTATTCCAACCTTAACTTTGTTCTATTTTATGATCTTGGTAGTCGATCTTTCCGCCAGATGACCAACGACAAAGGGCCCTTAGTTTAGACGAAAAGTCATAACTCAGAGCCCCAAATTTCACTGTTAATCAACGATGTTTTTTCATACCGAGTTGTCGATTTTATTTCTTATATACAGGGGTTACTCTCCTGCGATCTGAAGTGGAGAACGTTTTAGGCTCGCAATTAACATGTAAATTGTTGTCGCTAACAGAGACGCAAACAGATAAGTGAATAACCCTGCTTGTGAACTCATGAAGGTGTCAGCAATCAATGGGCCAGCAACAGAACCGATGCTGTAGCAAAGCAGCATGATTTGAGTTACGGAAACCAAGTAGCTTGGATCTAAGTTACGACAGCCTAAGTTAATCGCAATAGGGTACAGTGCAAATGTTGCCATGCCCAAAACGAATAGGCTCATACCTAATACGTAGAAATCACGATTCAAAGTTAGCACTGCAATACTTGCTACTCCTAGCAAGCAGAACAAAGCCATCAATAATACTTGTCCGATGTGGTGAGATAACCAAGTCACCATTGGCTGTACAGCCATGCCACCCATGATTACCAAAGCCATCAAACCTCCGATGTCTTCGTGCGCAATGTTACGCTGCGCTAATTCTACTGGCATCAAACCGTAAATAGCACCTAGAGTAAGCCCTGATACGATGCAACCAATTAAAGCGCTGTGGCTCAATTTGCTGATCTGTTTTAAAGACAAAGACTTTGCATCGTGGATCTGTGGAGGTGTCGCTTGGCCGTACATTAATACAATGACCGCACCGAATAAAAGAGTGAACATTGCAATGAACGGCACGCCACCTGTAATTCCAAGGTATCCAATACCAAGCTGACCAACGGCAGAACCGCCGTATAGCGAACACATGTAAACCCCTAAACGTTTCGCACGTTGGGATTCGTCCCCGCTCATTAGCCAAGACTCTACAATCACAAAGATCCCTGCGACAGACACACCCGCAACAAAACGCGCAAGTAGCCATACGGCTTGATGTGGGAGCAATGGCAACACAAGGATCGTTGCGATAAATACGCTAAGCGCCATAACGAATGCATCTTTATGGCCAACACGAGCAATCGTACGTTCGATCAATAGCGTACCCGCGAGAAGACCCGCATAAAAGGCACTCGCCAACCAACTCGATAGGTTACTGTCTAAGCCATACTCAGACAGCATTAATGGTAATGAACTCATTAAGTAGCCTGAAGCGATCGCGTAAAAAGACAATGCAATAACAGGAACAGTTATGCGAGTTGTTGGTTGGAT
>PJEL010005188.1_pt1 | contig 10543 bp, 8 predicted proteins | sample 1853271 | NCBI WGS metagenome assembly PJEL01 (sample SAMN08108733, study PRJNA415343) | Invertebrate metagenome, whole genome shotgun sequencing project. | host: Globobulimina | place: Sweden: Gullmar Fjord | collected 2015-08 | reverse complement strand
CACTTTCCAAAGTGCGGACCCACTAGGGTTTATTGCTGCTACACTGGTAGCACTGGTTTTGCAAGTGAAGAAGTGTCACTGGGTACACAACGAACAATGTCTTATTGCTTAAACTAGTTGTCCTACTTTTCTGCACACGTTCTTACTGGAACAGTCTATCCTCTTGATAGATTACTTGAGATGATGCGAAGGAGATGAGAAGTGAGAGGGAGGTCTCTCTCCAAAACTAAGTGCAATCAATACGGTACTAATTCTACCGGGACAACTAATATTTCTAGGCTATTATACCTTCCTGGGACTTTTATACTAGACCGTATCTACGTCCCAGGGCTATTATGTCCGGTGCTATTTATTTGATTGAACTTTTCGGTTTAACATTGTTTAACATTGTCACAACCTGTGATGTAACATCCTATAAACCTATCTAGTGTACCACGACCTACTGTGGTGCGTGCACTAACAGTTAGGGTTAGGCTGATTGGCAATACTGTGTGATTTTTACTTTCTTTGTCAACTTTTCGTTCTTGTCATTCCTGTTGTTGTTTGTATTCTGGCCAACTTGTAGTCTTTGACTTCCCCCATGAAGTAAGCCCGCGTGTGCTTTGTGTAGAGGCAGTGCACCAATAGCAGAGTCAAAAGCAAATGAAAAAGAAGGCTGCTACACGAGCTGCTAAGAACTAATGCAGAAAGTAAAAATTATTTCTTGACAGTGGGAAATGCTAATTTGTGATCAACTATATCTGGTTCTATAGTAGAGCACATGACAGGACAACTGTACTTAATATGAGTGAGACATTCAGCATTTCAAGCAAGCCCCATGCTTATTTTATATTCGCTTTAAACAACTGAGGAACACTGTAAGGGTATTGGCTGACCATAACAATGCACACCGTCACATACAGGTCGGGTGCTTTTCTTTTTGCTACATATAGCGCATATGTACTACTGATACAGACAGCTACGCAGAACAAATAAAAGCGTTTCAGGTGAACTGAGGTGAGCACAAATGATAACAATTCAAGAGCTCCTGACTTACTGATGTAGATATATCTACGGTGGGTTTGTTGGTTGATGACCCCACACACTCATTCAGACATATATAAACCCACACTCCCACTGTGGAAATTTCGTCATAAATCCCTCAACCGTATGGTGTATCTATTTTGGGACTGGAGATAAAACAAAGAGTCAGTGGGCCATGGTGTGATATTTTTTAACCAAAACCAAAATATATCATTCCAGTTTTGGTTAAAAAAATTAAAATGAGGTCGGATCCTAGAGAATGGGGATGGTGGCTCCTCCTATCAACTCTCTCAAAGAAACCCTAACCCAAACCCACCTGAAGTATTTGTTGCTCGTAGATCCTCTACCAGTTTCCTGCCCGATGTTAAAACCGTCCCCATCAGGGTTCTCTTTTACACCATTGTTGAGCATCTGCACGGGGGGGCAATCCAAAATACCACCAAGAGTTAGTTAGTTATGCGGCGGCGAATAAGCTGTTATCCGCACAGCTATTGAGAGAATGATGAATCAATCACAGCTGCAGATGAGATCAGTGCTGGAAAAAAAGAAGTTGTTTCAGTTTCACAATAGACCCTCATTCTCGTACCAATCGATAGCTTGCGGAAGTAGTGTACATGGCGTGTCGACTTCTATTAATGCCTAAACAGGAGAGATCATGGTAACCAACCCATTACGCATTGCTTGCGCATGTACAGCACACACACAATTGGCATTAAATGTCGTCTTGTTTGGACACGTGTTTCAACATACCTCCAAGCGGGAAATGATCTTTCAGCGTGCGGTCTGTCAACAAAGAATTCATATTTTTTATAAATGATTAGGTGTCACACATGTGGTAACAGCACTTGCTATCTCGAACGCCTTACATGGGTTTATCACAGTGTTGTCACAGCGCTTAGAAAGGAGAGCGGATTATCAGAGAGTCTCAGTGAGCAAGCGGCGGTGGGGTATGCTGTAGCTTGTTCGGGTCGGGTAAAGTTGGGGATAAATTCCGCTTACTTCGTTGTAATCTGGAGGAGCCCTCTCACCACCATGGATAGTCAACTTAGCAACCTGCATGTCGGGTTAAGGTTATTAGAGAATAAGTGTTCATAAGTAAAGGTTGTAACCACAACTTAACTTGACAATACAACAATTCTAAAGGTATGCATGACAATAGTAGTAGTTTAGTGGAATGGAATTATCCTGCGCCACACAAAGATGACTTATGTAACCATTTTGAGTAAAATGATTTTTCAAAGATATGGGTGAGATACTGTCTACCCCTACTCCAAGCGCCTAGCGCTGCTGCTGTACCTTGATGGGCTTTGTTTCCCATCGTGCGGTTGCATCCTCAACTGGCTCAGTACAGGGATTCTCCTAAGCAATGCAACAATAAGTTCACATTTGCTTAACTTGATACTCATACGTGAGAGCCGACAATGAGACAATGAGCTGAATGGGTCGGGTCGTGGTCTTGCCTGCAGTTGAACATACATACAGAACTCGAAGCCATCATTGAGAGACTATTGTATTGGTTGGGGGAGAGGAGTCAGGAGAAGAATAGTGGAGCACATATAATATATATTCTACAGGACTGCTCAGGGGATGACCTTTTACATTTTTCCTTACCTTCAAAGATACTTGCATATTGTGAAGCTGTGTTGTCGTGCGTATATCTCAGGTCAGAACATGAACGCCGCTTTTGTGTATCACTGCCAGTGAAATCATTCACCTGATAGTTTGGGTCTTCGAGCCCATGTTTGTCTTTTCCAATGGCATCCAATGCATCAATCATTCCTGCAGCAGAGTGTGTAAGAAATATGTTCAAAGCCGGGCCCCTTTGTTATCAGTGTGCCAACTCTGTTCTCATCTGAAGCTTAGCTACTTCGTTTGCGTCTCTAGCAGCCTTGCAATGCATCTATCTTTGTGGCATTCATAAATCCTCAATATTCAATCATTACACTTACTCAAACATATTGTGTTTTCTGCTCGACTCGTAATATGTGGATGGATTATTTACATCCCATATAATTCCAAAATTCAACTCAAGCAACAACCTAACCGTTGCACCATGCCCATATAAATATAGGGTTGCACGGTCCTAGACATCCAACTATATTTGACAATACCGCAGAGGTAGTTGGTTGCTCACCATCACAGGGTTCCCAGTGGTACTAGAACATTGGTGTGCAATGACCAATCGTCACCATATATTTCAATGTCAGAAGAAGATATAAAGGATGATTTAAATGTTGTTGAAGATTGATTTGGGTTGGGTTCAGCTTAGCATTAGAGGGAGAGAGAGAGAGAGAGAGCAGTTTAAACGCGAAGTACAGCACTGAGTTTGAGTCAAGGGGTTGAACTTGGGCAAAATGCACATGCACATTTATTATATAACCTTCATTGCTTTTCCCTCCCCAAGTTTGAAAGCACTAGCTGACCCGTATGTATACCGTAAAGGATTTAAAAGAGCTGGAGATAGAATCCTGGCAGGTGAATTGAATTGCGTAAGGCATGGACAAGACATAAGTCTGGTTAAGATGGGGGCAAACTAGCCATACGCAGCAGCTAATATCACAGCCACTTACTCCAACGGAACTGGTGATTCAGTCCCATTTAAGCGTATGTACTTATATTCCGTCACATTCTATTGGAAATGGAGTGTGACGGAGCAAGTAAGTTGAAGTTAATAAGCCGGCCGCCTTTGTATTTCATTCCATTTATGCAGTGCTCCCTAGGTTGTTACCTTTGCAAAGAAAATATTGTAAGGATTGGACCTTAGATGAAAGGAGCCAAGCTGCGTTTAGAATTCTCGTGCACCAGCGGATGGATCATGAATGGGGTTCTTTTCTTACCCTGGGCCATCGTCCCCACCCCTTATGCTGATAGCTCTCAAATCTACTATTCCACACTCCTAAGATGATGGAGGGTGGGTATACATTCAGCGAGCTACAGCTACATAAATTATGATTATATATTGATGTGAACCACAGGAAGTTTCCACCACCAACGTATCTACACTAAAATAGGTATTGGATTGCTTTGGATGAAAGATGTGATAGTCATCAGAGGCTGCTGTCTAGGTTTGGATAAGGAGGGCGGCGGCGTTGTAACCTGTGGTGATACGAAGTCCCAGTCGTAGAACAATTTGCGTCCTTCCTGGCCATTTGTGAGGGTAAATGAGTGTGTGCTTGCCACTAAACAGATGAAATGTGTGGGATCAGAATCATTTATGCAATCAATCTATGCACTACCTTAATCTGAGCATAATAAGGGTAGTGTGCCACTTGGATGCGGTCTCTAAAGCATTTAGAGTCTTTATCCTGCGGTGATGGTTATGATTGAGAGAATATATATATGTTCCATGGCAACTGAGAAATGAACTCAAACTAATTTGTCACTGTGCAGTGCGTGCAGTCGTCGACGTGTCAAGTAGAACGGATAAAGGAAATGAGGAATATATGTATAGCTATTCTGGTTGCAGCATTATTACCATAAAAATCTTCACACCAAGTCCACGAATTCTAGTATCGTGTGCATCTCTGAGATAGGGGGGAGTGCACAAGTTTCCATATTAGTTACCAAGCAATCCCGAGTAGCATGATGAGTTACTGATAATCAGCGAAATATTTTTCTTATTCTTACGCGACATTGGCATTAACCTGAGAGGCAGCACGCAGGAAACGAAACATAACGGTAGTTTTATTGATATGACGGAGATATAAGCAGCACCAACAATGGGGGGTCAGGCTAGTTTAAATTGAAAATTCTATTTTGAGAGGACAGTATACGAGCTAGTAGCCACCATCCTAAAGTCGCATCATGGAAAATCGTAATTAAAAAATGCAATACATCATGGCTCGGTGCCACTGGGTGTATTTGAGGGAGAAGATGATACGGAGTTTAAGTAATAATAAGTTGGGCAGGTAGATAAATGAACCATCAAAGGATTAGCGGCTTTATGAGTAATTAAACTATAGTAGTACGAGAATTTACCTCGCCACTGAATCTCACAATCGATTCCCAGCTCTTGCTCGGATGTCTAAACAGCCCCACGCGGGGAATACCTTCGGGGTAGCAAACACAATAATATTCTCAGCAAGGAATAATAGCACTAGAGGAGGATGATACGATTAGCATCAGTTCAATGAATAAATGTGGTTTTGAGAAGTAGTACAAGTATGTGTGACACTCACTATGGGGCAGAGAGTCTGCATCCAAAATCTTAAAGGTAGCACTAGTTGCAAGCAAGCAGTCGGCATGAATGAGTCAGTAAAATGCTGGGTGAGTTTATGAGGAGGGGCGGTCGGGCTATTCACATATATATATATTATTTGAATTGGACGAAGGGTGGTGGTGCTGTCGTGCCGAATTCCATGCTTGTGGTGATGGGATTTGATCTAAAGTTAGCAGTAGTTCCTACCTTGCACAAGTTTGTCCCTTCCCGTGAACTTGCTTCATGGAACTATAAAAGCACCGTAAGTGTGTTTACAGTCAGTTGTTTTGGAGTCAGTGACGAAAGCTTGGAAGCAATAATACGGTAAAATGCTGCTGCTGTTCTTGGCTGGAAACGATGAGGGTTGAGAGAGAGAAAACATTTTGAGCGTATAAGGCCGGAAGGTAATGCAGTTAAAATATACTGTACCGTCTGAGCATTGGACAATAGGGACCATCAAAACCCTTTCTATTTGCAGGGGGGCTGTTGTAGGTGTATCTGATATAACCCACACATGTAAATAGGGTTAGGTATAGTCATCACACATTTAGATGGAGTAATAGTTCAAGTGAAGTCTCTTCGGGTTGCTTGCTTTCGAAGTGCTAAACGAGGAAAAGCTAAGCTTGAATTAGGAGTAGGTTAATTAAAATGATGACGGGGTGGTCTGGTTGGTCTGAGTATACAACATACGATGTTGAGTTTGTGCCCTCATCAGGCTCTTTCGTAGCCCCTACAAGCTTGCAACCCTAACGGAAGAAGAAACTTAGTCAGGGTCAGGGTATATAATGGGTGCATGAAGCAGCATGCGTCGTACGTCTTATGTGGAGTAGTGCTAGAGCTAGTAAATACAATGGTGATGAATGTCATAGCATATCAGGCAAGCGTCGTCATTGAGGGTGAGGACATCCTCATTATGCCCAGATTGGGGATAGTAGTAGCATACTGGTTGCATCAAATTAGTTGTTATGTCCAGCTTAAGTGTGATGCTTCCATCATCTAATATTCAGAGAGGCGGCCGGCCGGCACAGATCAATGTAGCAGTAGACAACGTACCGAGGAACTGTATGTTCTAAAAGGTTTTTTGCTTTTGCTGAAAAAAGAAGGAATTGTTGTTGTTCAAATGAGTGCGACGTCAATACCACCAGGGCACAAAGTTCAACGTCGTTGGTATATTTTTGCGATGGATGGGCGACTTACGTGCAGCAGTTGGGCTTGCCAGTCTTTTTACATTCAGATACTGGAATGAGCAGAGCCAGTGTTAAATGTGTTTGAATTAAAAGATAAGAAAAAAATTCGAAAAATAAAGGTACCCTAACCCTTGCCATAACACAAACCCTAACAGTGGGGAATAGGGTACGTACGATTAATTCAACTAGAATTGAGATACAAAGCAAACACCGCAGTTTCATATGTATCGGCTCTGACTTTACTCTTTTGTTATAGAATATTGTACGTACTGGTGTCATAGTTTTGCTCACGGAGCATGTAATGTGCGAGAGTCTAAGAGTTGAAGTGTGAGAATATGTCGGGTGAGCACGACTAGCATTTATTCAGCGTGCAGCAGCACTACTAGAATGACAATGAGGAACACAATGAATACAATGAGTGGCAGGAGGAGCTTGAATGATGTTTGATCTATGCCACCGTAGCGACCATCACCTTGGCCATCTGTGGATAATGAAAGATAAGAAAAACACGTGAAAATTGATGATATTATATACGATATCAATGCTATCAGCAGCTCGTACCTCTTCAATAGCAGTAATCTCTTCAGGATCATCAAAACCTTAACAGCGACAGCTAAAGTTAGTTCCTATAGGCTCAGTCATGAATTTGTGGAACAACTAAGGGCCTGAAATTTGACACATGGGCGGCTGTATGAATTTGATGACTGTGACTATAGTCATCATACCATACTCCATGCCAAGATATTGATCACATTTGTGGTTAGGGAATATTACCCCAGCAGAATTTCTTGACGGACTAGGAATGAGATTTCTCAAGGTTAGAATGGGTTTGGAGGTGCCATTCATGGATTGCTAGAAAACCACCACTTTGAGGATGGTTTGATGATAAGGTGATCGATATAATCGTAGTGGCAATTGGATTTGATGGAAGGGCGGGCATGCACCGTTTTCTCATATCATTAGCCCTGGACAGCTTCACCTGCGAATAAAAAAATGTCAGTGTGGTAGCTGGAAAGTTCCAGTAAAGTAACTCAGAAATATATTGCACGTGTTGATGAGCCACTAAATACAATTTCACATCTCACGAGTGCCACAACCTGCCAGAATGCAGGTGGGCATTTGGGATCTGCAGCATAAGTTATGGATGGGATATTTGCCTTTGGAGTGCGAATCTCAGGTCAGTAAAGCTAGGAGGTACATGCTCATCTCCAGAGTAGTAACAAGCATATTTACATTACCCCAAAGGGACAACCCATAATAGGTGGTGGTGACAAATATTCACACTGTAAGTAGGGAACACATTGTGAGGTGTTGTACATGCCAAGGCCATGGCGGCTGAAGCTGAATTATTGAGTGGAAATAAATAACAACTCTGAATGATCAAAGTGGTGCATGTATCACAGTGTCTTGACTGGCCTGGGAGTATTCGGGGGTTATCTTTCTGCAAATCAGACCTTCCTGCAGTTAACACAAATAGTAAATAGCAAGAATCAGAACCAACTTCTACTTGGCGGATTTGAAACGTATGTATGTATGGCTAAATGTGGTAGAACTAGAAAAATAATGACCGTAGATACCGCGCAGTGTAGCATTGGACCTTTCCCCCTATTTAAAGGTATGTATTAGCCAGTAGCCTGTCATGTGTTTCATATAGTGTCCTTCTTCCCCACACCGAATGCATTGAAATATAGTAGCCATGTTCAACCTTCTCTACACATCCCCGTTTCTATCATTGCTCTGCCAGAACTTTATAACAGCCTAGCCTTATGATAGATACACGTACCTCTCATGCCCCCCACACTCGTCATAAAGTTTTACTGCGCATTTTAGAGAAATGGTTAAGCTGGTTGTAACAACTCCAACATTGGGCAACAATCATTATCTAAGCATTAACAGCATTAAACTGCAACCCACAAATATTATATTCTTTTTTGGGTTCTTCGTATTTATTTCCTTCATGCTGTCTCAGTCTCCTAGAGTCCTCATGATTGCCGTTTTTAATATTTTCATTGCTGGCATTGCGGTAGTGCACTGCACTTATCCCCAACACGAACACTAAAACCCACGTCGCGATGAAATTGGACAGTGCCATAGCTATGCGGTTCTTCCAAGCTCCTGGACCAAAACGTGCAACGAGTTATGTCGTTGAAGGCAGAAGTGAGTCGCTGGTTCTCATTAAAGGGAGCTAGTTACTACTCAATGGGCGGGCTTCAGACCTATGACCAACCTCAGGGTTAGGGTTAGGGTTATTCAAAGAGTTGTATGAGGCTCAAGCAATGGTAGTGGCGTTGGAAGTCAGCGGGCCCCTGAAAAGATCTTTGCTAAGAGGGTGGATATGCTGATAGAGAGAGTGATGATTTAAAACTATAAATTTGAAATTGATTTTTTTTTTAAATTTGAATTCACATATCAGATGATATTTTTCAAAATCTTCGCCGGCAGATAAATCGTTGGTTAGTTCGGTTAGTGTTAGTGAAAAGGGCTTAAAGGGAACTCCTGTATACTACAGTGTAGCGGCGTAATGGTGACAGTTGATAGGGAGATGAAGAGAAGGGGATAGAAGTACAAAGAAATAAGAAGCCAATCATTATGAAATGGCATACACACAATAGGTGTAAAGCTATTAGAGATTGCACGTCGCGACGCTCGGTCGTCGTATTGAAACACGCACCCCGTGAGTGATTGCTCCGCTTAGATTAAACGCAAAGAGGAACTAAGATGTTGCTCTCGATGTGTGAACCTTCCCGTTCCTTCACGATTAATCACAATATATAAGTGTGCCATTCTCCTTGCTACGGTAGAGCCGAATTATCACATATTGTGATAATTGGCGGTGTCGTAATAGGGAGAGAAGGGGATAACAGAAGAAGTGTTTATTTTAGATTAAGCGGCATGTATCAGTTACATCCACGATTCTAGGGGAACACATTTGTTCCGTTACGCGCTTAGCCTGAAGCGGAACAATCATTCATTCGGGATCGTTCCAATACGATAGCCGAGCGCCGCAACGTGCTATCCACATTGGGTTTACACCTACGGTGTGTACGCTATTTCACAATTGTTCCATCACGTACCACCCTCTCAACATAACAATAGCCCACCTTCCTTTTTCTTTCAATTCAATACTTAGCTTGAACTCCGACGATGACACCAAGGATGTTAACTCCGCTGACCACTTTCGATTTGTACCTTAACGATGTCCAACCACCAAGACAATGATGATGAATACGGCCATGGATGGTCTCATTATCGTAATTAATCACTCACTACTAGTAGGGGCATTAATGATCCATATTCAAGCCTAGTAGAGATCCACTCTATCCCTTTTCCTAGTGCTCTGCGAAGCAAATACGGTCGATTTGTCTATAACTCGGATATTCAATTTCTGTTCTTCCTGTGGCTTCTTCTGTGAAGGCTTCCGCTGATGTTATTAGAAATGTATATCACTCAAAATAAGAAAAAGGGGGGCACACACACACTTCACGCACAGTTTGTGTTTTGTGTGCGTGTGCTTTTAATGAAGACACGTGTGGAGAGAGGACTATACGTATGTACACCGAAATCGGTGTACTAACTATCCCTGATTTGGCATCTTTTCCACCCCATTTTTGTAATCAGTTATGGATTTAGAGTATTAGGGGGAATCATCGGCGTGACATTTTGTAAAAAAGATGCCATACGTGAGCCACCATTTTTTGGTGGGCACCTAAGCGCTGCTCTACTCTTCATGACTGAAAAGAACATCGGGCATTTTGTTAATGGCAGTGTAACATCAGCAGCAGGGGCTTACATAGATATAAACCACTTGTACAATGACTTGTGCTTGCATATTGCATTACTCGTAACATTGGTAGAATAGTAGTATAGTGAAACGTAATAATAATATAACAAGGAAACGTGGATGATTAATACAGTGAACAAAATTGCAATGCAGCATGCAAACAGAACGATTTGACCACTTCAGCAATGACGAATCGGGAAGAGAAGTAGCGCTAACTTGAGCCCATCTATCACCGCTCGCGTTTCTCACTCCCTTTTACTGGGAGCAATCTTGGCTCTGGCCAGCAGGGGTTGCATAGCTGTTATGAATGCAGTATCGAAGGCGGAGTGGGAGAAGCGCAGCGTCGAATCTCTT
>PJEL010005187.1_pt1 | contig 10543 bp, 6 predicted proteins | sample 1853271 | NCBI WGS metagenome assembly PJEL01 (sample SAMN08108733, study PRJNA415343) | Invertebrate metagenome, whole genome shotgun sequencing project. | host: Globobulimina | place: Sweden: Gullmar Fjord | collected 2015-08 | reverse complement strand
AGGATCGGATTACTATTTCGGCGAGTATTGGTGTTACCCTCTATCCACAGGACGATCATGATGCAGATACATTGGTGCGTCACGCGGATCAGGCGATGTATCTGGCAAAGCAGAAGGGAAAGGATTGTTATCATCTATTTGATCCTGAGCAGGACAATCTTGTCCGCAGTCAGCACGAACGAATCTCGCGAATTGATGAGGCGCTGATGAATGATGAACTGATTCTCTTCTACCAGCCAAAAGTGGATATGCGCAGGGGCAGGGTGATTGGTGTTGAAGCGTTAATTCGCTGGGATCATCCTGAACGCGGGCTTATCGCCCCAATAAATTTTTTGCCCCTAATCGATGATCATGAACTGATTGTAAAAATTGGTAAATGGGTCATCAAAAAAGCCCTAGCCCAGTTAGAATTATGGAATTCCGAAGGGCTTGATATCTCCATAAGTGTTAATGTGGCAAGTCGCCAACTACAGGATTCTAATTTTGTCGAAGAGCTGAAAGAGTCACTGGCAAAACATCCAACGGTCAATGCAGCAAAGTTTGAGTTGGAGGTGCTTGAAACTGCTGCGTTGGAGAATATTGTCAGTGTCTCTAAAATTATTGAAGATTGCCGTAATATGGGCATCTATTTTGCGCTTGATGATTTTGGCACCGGTTACTCTTCACTCACCTATCTAAAACGTCTACCAGCAACCACTTTAAAGATCGATCGGTCGTTTGTCAGGGACATGATGGGGGATCCGGAAGATCTGACTATTGTCCAGGTGATCCTTGGGTTAACCAAGGCCTTCCAAAGAAATGTGATCGCGGAAGGTGTCGAGACTATCGAGCAGGGACGGATGCTGTTACAGATGGGATGTGACTATGCTCAGGGTTATTGTGTGGCAAAACCTATGCCGGCTGAAGAGATAATGGATTGGACTGCTCGTTGGCAACAGCCTGATGAGTGGAAATCTATTAGAAAACTCTACTGGGAGGATGCCGATTTTCCGGTCCTGTCGACTGCGGTTGCGCATAAGTACTGGATAGAGCAGTTAATACATTTAGTAGAATCTGATCAGCCAGTTTCGAATAAAAAAATTTCTGATGACTATCATGGTAGTTTTGACGAGTGGTACCATAAACGTGCACTCAATCTTTACAGGGATATGGCTGGTTACCAGCAAATTGAACTACCGCACAAGCGGATACATGAGATCGCTGGGATGATGGAAAAATATCAGCGAAACAGTGAGATTGAGCGATCCAAAGCGCTCATTCCAGAGCTACGCAATCAACATGAACTGTTTCAAAATGGGTTAGCTAATTTGAGTATGGCAATTGCCTTTAGTCACGATTCTAGCCATGATGAATAAACGATGGCAAGATTAATTATTTACCGGTTGTAGCGGCGTTTACCTCTTTTGTGGAGGGTTGCCTTGAGTGCCATGGGTTATCAAATTTTATTGATTGGGCAGTTACCACATCAAGTCTTTGGGGATCTGAAAATCGGCATATGGATCATCATCGGAAATATCCGGATCAGTTTCAGTGGTATGCGACGGCCCTCTGACAATCACCCTATTTTCATCCCTTTGAGCAATTTTCTCGGCCACTGGACGGGGAACAACCGCGTAACTGTCGGCCAATGTAACAATTGCCACCCGCCCACTGCCCAATAGCCTTTGTACCTTTTCGGTAACATAGATCCGTTTGACGACATTCCCATGGGTGAAGTTGTAGGCAATATCACCCTCGTCATTTAAACGGTTAACCTCAATGAGCTGCTTGATCTGTGCAGTAATGGCTGCCCTTTCAGATTTCTGTCTCCTTTGGCCGTTGAGCTGACGATCACGATCTTTTTTCAGTTTTTGAGCCTCTTTGGCCAACTGTTTTCCCTGATCTTTCTCCCTGATATTGCTATTGCGCTGCATACGCTCTTTTTTCTGTTGCTTTTTTTTAGCCTGTTGCTCTATCTTTTTGTCGACCAGCCCCGCCTTTTTGAGTTGATCCATGAGGGAGTTTGTCACGATATGACCTCTAAATATCGGTGAATATAAAGGTCCAGAGAGGACCGGTTAGGCACATTCTGGCAATTACCAGAGATTAATCCTGTAAAAAAAGTGAGAACTGTATTCAACGTAAACTTGCGTTAATATTTTCTAGGGCAGCACTACCCGGACACAACTCATTTTCAGTAAGCCTGTTAAGCGGTTTATTGGTGGTATTCATTATTTTGTGTAGATCCTGACTCTCAGCATCCATATATAACAATCCTGTCAGAATTTCATTTTTCGCAGCCGCATCAGCCACAGCATTTAAAGCCGATTGACGGTTAGTGGGATCCCACTCTTGATTCAATTTTTGTAAATGAACGACTGAACCATCATGCATGGTAACTTCCTGCGTCGCCCCAGCATCATATTGTGTTGTGATCTCTTCCTGTAAAGGAATAAAATCCACTGTTGCAGTCGCCTCCAGATGTTCACGTACATAATTATATGCCTTGGTAGAACCCGGTGTGTTATTAAAAGTAACACAAGGTGACATTACATCTATAAAAGCAAAACCAGGGTGCGACAATGCCGCCTTGATCAGAGGAACCAACTGCTCTTTATCACCTGAAAAACTACGTGCTACAAATGTTGCACCTAACTGCAAGGCGATGCTAACTAGGTCGATCGCCTCGTAAGGATTAACTGAACCGGCTTTACTGGTGGAGCCAGAATCTGCGGTTGCAGAATCCTGCCCTTTAGTTAAACCATAACAACCATTATTTTTAACAATATAGGTCATGTTTAAGTTACGCCGCGTCACATGAACAAACTGACCCATGCCAATAGAGGCAGTATCTCCATCACCAGACACACCAATATAGGTCAATTCTCTATTTGCTATATTGGCACCAGTAGCAACAGAAGGCATACGGCCATGCACCGAATTGAAACCATGTGAGTTACCTAAAAAATAGGTCGGTGTTTTTGATGAACAACCAATACCAGAAAGCTTGGCCACTTTATGGGGAGGCAATGATATTTCAAAACATGCCAGCATAATCGCCGCACTAATAGAGTCGTGACCACAACCAGCGCACAGAGTTGATATCGCTCCCTCATACTCCTTTTTGGTTAGGCCAAGCTTATTGGTTGGCAGATCAGGATGGCGAAATTCCGGCTTAAAATAACTCATGATGCCTCCTCTGTTTCTGCACACAAGGGTGTGATGCTATCTACTGGATGCTCTTTTCGGATCATGGTTTTAATCATTCGAGCGGTAATAGGCATACCATCAAAGTTTAAAATTGGTATCAACCGGGACGGCGTAAAGCCGCATTCATTAATCAACAGGCTGCGCATTTGTGCGTCACGGTTCTGCTCAATAACAAAAACCTTTTCATGATCTTTAATAAATTGTTCAACTGTATTTTTAAATGGGAAAGCTATGATTCGCAGTGCATCCAGCTCAATACCTTCTGCTGAAAGCTCATCTAAAGCCTCTTCTGCCGCCTGAGTGCTTGTACCATAAAACACAACAGCATAATTGCTTTTGTTTTCCTTTTGATAAATCTGAGGTTCAGGGACATACTCTTTTGCTGTTTCCCATTTTTTAAGCAGGCGATTCATATTTTTAACATACTCTGTGCCATCTTCAGTATATATAGCATATTCATCGCGTGAAGTACCGCGTGTAAAAAATGAACCTTTGGTTGGGTGCGTGCCGGGATATGTACGGTAGGGAATACCATCACCATCTACATCAAGGTAACGACCAAATTTTTCAGTCATCGATTCAAGATCAGATTCAGTAAGCACTTTGCCACGATCATATTTCCGATTATCATCCCACTCGAATGGGTCAGATATATTATCATTCATACCCAAGTCCAGATCGATCAATACCATGACAGGTGTTTGTAAACGCTCAGCAAGATCAAACGCTGTCGCCGTTTGATCAAAACACTCCTTCGGTGTGCTCGGAAATAACAGTAGGTGTTTTGTATCACCATGAGATGCATAGGCACATGTTGCTATGTCAGATTGTTGCGTACGTGTCGGCATGCCGGTTGAAGGGCCTGCACGCATTACATTAACTAACACTGTTGGTATTTCGGCAAAATAGGCCAACCCCAAAAATTCAGACATTAATGAAGCGCCTGGTCCTGATGTTGCTGTAAATGAGCGCGCACCATTCCAGCTTGCTCCTATTACCATACCAATAGCGGCAAGCTCATCTTCTGCCTGTACTATTGCATAGTTATTTTTTCCTGTCTCCGAATCTATACGTAAACGTTTTGCATAACGGGAAAATGAATCAATAACAGATGTAGAGGGTGTAATTGGGTACCATGCAGCAAACGTAGCGCCTGCATAAACCGCGCCCAGACCACACGCAGTATTGCCATTAACCAGAATCATTTTATCGACAAGATTACGCCGCTCTACGCGAATGGAGCAGGGACATGCATAGTGTTCATACGCATAATTATGCCCTAACTCAAGCGCATGTATATTTGGCGTAATCAATTTTTCCTTATCTTTAAACTGTTCTGAAATCAGACTGGTGCACACTTCAAACTCAATATCCAGCAAGGCGGCCAGCGCACCCACATAAATCACATTTTTAAAAAGCTGTCTCTGACGAGGATCAGTAAATTCCTTAAGACACATTTGAGTAAGAGGGATACCAATATAGTTAATGTCATCACGAATATACTCTTTATGTAACTGTTTGGTATTATCGTAAATAAAATATCCACCTGGCATTACCCGGGCAATATCTTCAGTCATGCTCTGTGGGTTAGCGGAAACCATGATGTCTGTTGCACCGCGACGCCCGGTATAGCCTTTTTCGCTTACCCTTATCTCATACCAAGTAGGCAATCCCTGGATATTTGAAGGGAATATATTTTTTGGTGATACAGGTAGGCCCATGCGAAAAATAGCCTTGGCAAACAGATTGTTTGCACTGGCTGAACCGGTACCATTTACATTGGCAAATTTGATAACAAAATCGTTTACCGATTCGATATTAGGCATTATGACTGTCCTGCTTTTACCACGTTGTAGAGAAATTTTTGCATATCCCAGGCTGACGTTGGACAACGCTCAGCACACAAGCCACAGTGCAGACAAACATTTTCGTCCTTTACCATGATATGGCTAGTTGGTAAATTTTCAGAGACATAGAGATCTTGCGCCAGATTGTTGGCAGGACCCTTTAATTTGCCACGAAGTATTGATTCATCATCTTCATTAGTGGTAAAAGTGATGCAATCTGTAGGACAGATATCGACACATGCATCGCATTCAATACATTTGCTTCTGTTAAATAATGTTTGCACATCACAGTTTAAGCAGCGCTGAGCCTCTTTATAACCTTCAAACTTGCCAAAACCCAACTCAACCTCGGTCTTGAGATTTTTCAGAGATTTGCTCAGTTCTTCAAGTGGAACAATATAACGCGCATCACTATTTACACTATTATCATACGACCACTCATGAATCCCCATTTTCTGGCTCATGATATTCACAGCAGAGGACACATGCTCAGCCACATCTTTACCGGATAGAAAATTATCGATAGAGATTGCTGCCCTGTGTCCATGCGCAACAGCTGTAATTACATTTTCTGGGCCAAAGACCGCATCACCACTAAAAAAGACATGCGGTAGTGATGACTGGAAAGTCACCTTGTCAACCTCGGGTATATCCCACTGCCCAAACTCGATACCAATATCACGCTCAATCCATGGAAAGTTGTTTTTTTGACCAATGGCGATCAAGATATCATCACATTCCAAAGTTACCACTTCACCTGTTGGAACCAGTGATCGGTTGCCCTTGTCATCATACTCAGCCTCAACAAGCTCAAAGCGCATAGCGACCAGTCTGCCATCCTTAACTACAAACGCTTTGGGGGAGTGGTTATCAATAATCTCAATGCCTTCATGTGTGGTATCTTTTATCTCCCAGGGAGATGCCTTCATATCATCCAATGGTGAACGCACTACAACCCTGACATTGTCGGCACCCAAACGTAGTGCCGTTCGGCCACAATCCATCGCTGTATTGCCGCCGCCGAGAACCAACACTTTTTTGCCAATTATTTTAGTGTGATGAAACGTTACACTGGCAAGCCATTCAATCCCAATATGAACATTGGTTTTGGCCTCTTCTCTACCCTCTAATTTGGCCAAATCACGCCCTTTAGGCGCCCCCGTTCCCACAAAAACTGCATCATAATCCTTATCAAGGATCTCTTTAAAGCTTGAAATATAGGTATTGAATCGAGTTTTTATCCCCATATTTAAAATTCGATCAACCTCTTCATTCAAAACAGTATCAGGGAGGCGGAATGAAGGGATTTGACTGCGCATCATACCGCCACCAACTGGCTGATCATCGTATAGCTCAATTTGATAGCCAAGTAGCGCAAGATCCCGAGCAACGGTAAGCGATGCCGGGCCGGCGCCAATTAAGGCAATGTTTTTACCATTACTTTGAGGAACTTTCGGTAATAATTTGTTAAGAGCTTCATCATTTTTATTATCAGCAGCAACCCGTTTCAAACGACAAATCGCTACAGGCTCCGCTTCAACACGACCACGACGACAGGCAGGTTCGCATGGACGGTCACATACACGGCCAAGAACACCTGGAAAAACATTTGACTCCCAGTTAACAGCATAGGCTTCGGTGTAACGCTCAGCCGCAATCAACCGAATGTACTCAGGAACAGGGGTATGCGTCGGACATGCATATTGACAATCCACGACTTTGTGGAAGTATTCTGGATCTTTAATATTTGTCGGCTTCAAGGTTAATTTCCCGGAAAATTTTCAATAAAGATGCTTATGGCAGCGCCTTCTCATTTGCCCAATAAAAAACAACTTTCAGGGCAGATATCAAACCTGTTCGTGATTGTTCCATAGCCACAATAAAATTTCAGCATTAATTAGAAAAAATGTTCTACTAAACCCTACACATCGGCAGGTTTTTTGGGGCTGAGATCCCTTTCCACCCACAAAATCGGAGAGAAGTCCTCAATCTCCTACTCTTTTGAGTCACGCTTTTGCCTATCCATATGGCTGCGAACGCCGCGGTATAGAAAGGGTGCAATTAAACTGGCGAATGTAATCAACCAGGCAATGAATAAATTCAACAACAGACCAAGAAAATGTCTTGGCATAAAAACATCTAATCAGGTATTGTTAGGAATCAACCCTCAAGTTGCACTTGTGAATTGAATCGACGATTCAATATATTCAGACAAAACGCCAAAGCCGAATAAATCAGGGATAACCACATACCGCTGTTGAGTCTCTTTTTGCCAGGATTGCACTATGGGTCAAAAGAGAGTTTGTCCCCCGTTCCACTGATAAAGTTGATGAGAGGAGAGCGTGAGAAAATCGGACATCTTTGCTGACAAGCAGCGCCATTTCATCCAAAATGGTGGCTCTTCACATCAGATCACTGGAATACAGAGACAATTTTATGAATCTTCATGAGTATCAGGCCAAAGAGATCTTTTCCGGCTTTGGAATTCCTGTTCCGCGGGGACAGGTTGCCAGCACTATTGCCGAGGTTGAGCATGCCGCCCAGGCGCTGGGGGGTGTGCGCTGGGTGGCCAAGGCCCAGGTTCATGCCGGTGGGCGGGGCAAGGCGGGTGGCGTCAAGCTCGTCGATTCGATGGAGGCGCTGACCGATTTTGCCAACGCACAATTTGGAACGCATTTGGTCACCCATCAAAGTGGTGCTGAGGGTCAGCCTGTCAATCAACTGCTCATTGAAGAGGTTGGTGATATTGCACGCGAGCTCTATTTGAGTGTCGTTGTTGATCGTGGCAGCAAGCATGTGGCCTTTATGGCCTCAACCGAGGGGGGGATGGATATCGAAAAGGTGGCCGCTGAGAGCCCAGAAAAGATCACCACCATCACCGTCTCTCCGGTTGCCGGATTGCAGCCCTATCAGTGTCGCCAACTGGCATTTTCATTGGGACTCGAAGGTGACCAGGTGAGGGAACTGACCTCCATTTTAGGCGCCATCTATGAGATGTTTATCAGTTGTGATGCCTCACTGGTGGAGATCAATCCACTGGTGGTGACCGGAGAGGGCCATTTGATTGCCCTTGATGCCAAGGTCAACATTGATGATAGTGCGCTCTATCGTCAGCCCGCGATGGCACAACTGCGTGACCCTTCACAGGAGGATGAGCGTGAGCATCAGGCCGATCAGCATGGTCTCAATTATGTCCGCCTTGATGGCTCTATCGGCTGTATGGTCAATGGCGCCGGCCTGGCGATGGCGACGATGGATCTTATCAAGCTCAGGGGGGGCAACCCTGCCAATTTCCTTGATGTGGGTGGCGGTACGACCGCCGAGAAGGTGGCCGAGGCATTTAAGCTGATCCTCTCGGATCAAAAAGTGGAGGCGATTCTCGTCAATATCTTTGGTGGTATCGTCCATTGTGACCTGATTGCCGAGGGGATTATTGCCGCAGTGCAAGAGGTCCATACCCGGGTGCCAGTGGTGGTGCGCCTTGAGGGGACCCATGTTGAATTGGGGCGCCAAATGCTCGCCGACAGCGGTCTGGATATCATCGTATCGAATGATTTAAGTGAGGCGGCAACCGCAGTTGTTGCAGCAGCAGGGGGGGCAGTCTGATGGCTATTTTGATTGATCGTGACACCAGGGTGATCTGCCAGGGCTTTACCGGAAAGCAGGGTACCTTTCACTCTGAACAGGCGATCGCCTATGGGACCAATTTGGTGGGAGGGGTGACGCCGGGTAAGGGCGGTACGACCCATCTGGATCGTCCCGTATTTAACACCGTGGGTGATGCGGTTGCAGCGACCGGTGCCAATGCAACGATGATCCATGTGCCGGCCCCATTTGCAGCAGATGCAATCCTTGAGGCCGAGGATGCCGCTATCGAGGTGATTGTCTGCATTACCGAGGGGCTGCCCGTTCTCGATATGTTGCGCGTCAAAGAGGTGCTGACCCGTAGTGAAAGCCGCCTGATCGGCCCCAATTGCCCCGGAATTATCAGCCCTGGTGAGTGCAAAATCGGCATCATGCCCGGCAAGATTCATCAAAAAGGGCGGGTCGGAATCATTTCACGTTCAGGAACGCTTACCTATGAGGCGGTACATCAGACCACATTGGCAGGTCTGGGACAGAGCAGCTGTATCGGCATTGGGGGTGATCCGATCCAGGGGATCAATTTTATCGATACCCTTTGTCTGTTTGAACAGGACAGAGAGACCGATGGCATCATTATGGTCGGCGAGATTGGTGGCAGCTCCGAAGAGGAGGCCGCCGAGTTTATCAAGCGCCATGTCAGTAAACCGGTCGTCGCCTATATTGCCGGAGTAACTGCACCTCCGGGGAAACGTATGGGTCATGCCGGCGCCATTATTGCTGGCGGCAAAGGGACTGCCGATGAGAAATTTAGCGCCCTTGAGGGCGTCGGCGTACAGGTGGTACGTTCGCCCGCAGAGATGGGTGCCAGAATGGCCGAACTCCTGGGATAACGCTCCGGCAGATTGATCTCCAGGAGTCTGTATGCTGAATGTGGTGATGGCTCAAATCTCTCTGAGGGTGGGAGATATAGAAGGTAATGCAGAGCGGATCATCGACAGCTCGCTCAAGGCAAAAGCGCTGTTTGATCCTGATCTGATCCTCTTTCCCGAGCTGACTCTGACAGGCTATCCGCCCGAGGACCTACTGCTGCGTGAGGAGTTGCACCAGCGAGTAAAAAAGTCACTTAAGATGATTCAGTTACGCTTTGCTCAAGATGATCTAAATGGCATGACGGCAGTTTTTGGTTTGCCATGGCATGTTGATGGCGCGTTATATAACAGCGCCGCCATCGTGCGTGCCGATATGCCGCCAGAGTTTTACCACAAACAGCAGCTTCCCAACTACAGCGTCTTCGATGAAAAGCGCTATTTCAGAGCCGGAAACACGCCATATCTAGTGACAATCAATGAGATCCAGCTTGGGATCACTATTTGTGAAGATCTCTGGTTTGGCGAGACTGTGGCTCAATTAGGGAGGGCCGGTGCCGAGGTGATTTTAAACCTGAATGCATCACCGTTTGAGTATCAAAAGTATGCCACTCGTCAGCAGTTGGTCGCCCAGCAGGCAGAAGAGAGCGGACTGCCTGTACTCTATCTGAATCTGGTCGGTGGGCAGGATGAGCTGGTCTTTGATGGCGGCTCTTTTGTGGTGAATCACAGCGGAGAGGTCTCGCAACAGGCCCCTCACTTTGATGAGGCATTGATCCCCGTCATGCTTGAACGCTGTGACGGGAAGGTCGATGCCCACCGCGGGTTTGTTGATACCCCCCTTTCTGATACGGCGCTGGTCTATGATGCGCTGGTTATGGGTGTGAAAGATTATGTCACAAATAATGGTTTTAACGGTGTGGTGATTGGACTCTCCGGTGGTATCGATTCGGCGCTTACCCTGGCGATTGCGGTTGATGCGTTGGGTGTCGGGAATGTCGAGTCAGTGTGCATGGGGTTGCCACATGTACATCCAGGCGTGCGGCGGCTTGCCGC
>PJEL010005186.1_pt1 | contig 10548 bp, 5 predicted proteins | sample 1853271 | NCBI WGS metagenome assembly PJEL01 (sample SAMN08108733, study PRJNA415343) | Invertebrate metagenome, whole genome shotgun sequencing project. | host: Globobulimina | place: Sweden: Gullmar Fjord | collected 2015-08 | reverse complement strand
TTAAATATGTGGATCGTCACCAATCACGAGAATTCTTGAGCAGGGTTTTCTAGGCTGTAGCTAGATTGAGATAAATTAATTGAAATTTTTACGTCAAAAGTCGTGAGAAAATTATAAAAGACGCCACAAAAAATAAGGAAATTTAAAAAATCCAAAGCTATGTCTTGAATGATCACTTATAGCCAATTGCGGACATTAGCTTTTGAGTTAAAAACGGCAGATCAGGGACCCTAAAGTTGTCGTTTTTATATAAAAACTCACATCCATTAACAATTGAAATTGAGCCGAAAATTTTTGCACGGAATTAGATCTAAAATCCCCAAAGCGGACATTGAATTATGTAAGCTTTGAATAAATTTAGAATATTAACTCTAGCTCACTTTCGCCCCCAAAAAGCGCTATAGATATGTAACAGCTTGTCGCACTTCAACGTTAATACTAAGAATTATTTACTCAAAGTCAATTTCGTTTTCTTTGCATCAATAAACGTAACATTAGGCAAGGAAGCTGCTTGGACAATAGCCAATGCATCATTTTACCCGTCTTTTGATTTTTTCTAACCGTAGCGACCAACTTAGCAGAGATTAAAAGTGCATCATGTCCCGTTTTAATCGCTTTTTTACAGTAATTGGCAGTACCACAGGCTTCAGTTATCATCGTTCCTGGTTTGTATTTTGAAAATACTTACAGACTACGTTATTGATTTCAACAAGAATCCGACATTGACTTGTCCAATTATAAAAATGCAGGAACAGTTGAAGATAATAATCATTATCTTCAATCAATGCCTACATTGATATATGTACTTAGGTTATGTTTGAAATGCATAACCTTTGCCTATCATCCTCCTAAGGATTGTTCAGTGAAAATTAAATTATTGAAGTTGGCATTAACTATTTCGAGCGCCTAAACCCTAGAAATAGCAGTACCAATAACCCGTATATTGCACCACCTGACGAAGTACTTGTAGCAGCTGGCTCACTTACCGTTAAATGGAAGTTTCCCTGCGCCATGAGGTTATCTGTATCAATTGCAACAATATCAATATTATAACTACCCGCAGTTGATACTGAACCGGTAATTATTCCCTGTGCAGAAATCTCTAAACCGCTAGGCAAATTTTCTCCTGAAAAAGTTATGTTGTCGTTCTTATCAATGTCAGTGAAATAACTACTGGCATCGAAATTAAATGTCGCATCAACATTAAGGTGTTGTGCCGGTATATTTGAACTTAAAGTGGGGGCGTCATTAACATTATTCACAACAATAGAGAACGCTTCAAGTTTATCATCATAGGCGTTATTGCTGGCCTGTATAATGATGTCATTATACTTACCAACATCATTATTTTCTGGGGTGCCGATTATTGCCCCCGTGGTATCGTTAAAATCAGTCCAGGAGGGTTTGTTAGTAATGGTAAAAACAATTGAATCAATATTCCCTGAGTAATTCACGGTTGGCACAAAAATATAAGGTTGGTCTTCCATTGTTTCTAATCCCGGGAAACCGGAAATATCTGGTGCTGAATTTGCGAGTAAAGGATTGCTGTCAGCCCCATCAATGATACCGTCTCCATCGGTATCTGCATTATTGGGATCTGTTTCAGCCAACATTTCATTAATATTCGTTAAACCATCACCGTCATTATCTTCTTCACTATCATTTACTAATGGGTTTAATTGATGTTGAGTTTCATAACCATCAGGCATACCGTCAGTATCCGTATCAGGAAGTAATGGGTTAGTTAGATAAATATGCACTTCATCGCCATCACTTAACGTGTCGCTATCAGTATCAGGATTATTTATGTCTGTGCCATAAACGACTTCGTCCTCATTAGTCAAACCATCATTATCACTATCCATGCCTTTTTTTGACAAGCGATATACAAAAGTGGCACCAGCCAAAGAACCTGCGCCAGGCTGTATTACTAATTCACTGCTACTGCCATTGATAGCGTTTCGATAAACTGAGTTCCCTGCTGTGACGAGATAATAACCATCACCATCTTTTATCATGCCGGATGGGCCAGAAACGGTTGCCAATTTTGACTTATAGGTGCCGTTACTTTTGTTAAACACTAATATAGCATTGCTCTTTTCAGAGGAAACTAACATATCATTTTGATTAAATAGAATACTCCGTGGTCGGCTTAAACCGCCTGTTTTAGGTATCACCACTTCCGTTGCTTGTTTAGTAGTTAAATTAACTTTTACGATGTTGTCACTTTTCCAGCCAGGTAAATAAAGTGAACCATTTTCAATCACAATGCCGACATCTATGCCGTCGAGTAGCGCGTTACCAGCAGGTAAAATAGTATCGGTAATTTCCCAGGTTTGTGTATCTATTTTAACAACATTGTTTTGAGTGAAACTCGCGGCGTACATCATGCCTTGTTCGTCTATTATTGCTGAAATGGGATTCGGTATATAATCTTTCCCGCCGCCGGGGCCAAGTAAAATAGAACCGGTAGACAATGTATCTCGATCAAACTTTAGCATTCGACCATTGGTCTCACTAATAACTAAAACGTCGCCATCTGGCGCTTCAAGAATCCCTAACGGACCGTCAATTAATCCTTGGCTATCTAGGTCCTTTATATATTCACCGCTACAGCCATCATATATTTTTACGTTATTGCGGGTCCAACTACTAACAAGTAATAATGAATCACAATTATCACCTCCTAAGTCCTGAGCATAGGACAAGTTTGGCAAGGAAATTAAACTTAATGCAGCGATTATTGGAAAATTTTTCATATGTATATTTCTCAACGTTATGTGTATTTAATGTGTTACTAAACATACATAAACCATTGATATAAAAGCCTTCGGATAAGTTCCTATTTTCCTCCACAATTCATCCTTTTATCGTTATACTGAAAAATAATCGAGTTTTAGGTGTTTTTTATATTCATGCAACAAGCAATTCAGCCCGCGATTAAACAACCCTGTAAAATAGGTGATTGGCAATTTGATCCCTCCGATGGGAGGCTAAAGAGTGTCGATAAATCCGTGAAGTTACAACCTAGAATAAGCCTATTGCTTGCACTGTTTATTGCAAACGCTAATGAACTTATCACGAGAGAACAACTTACGGGTATTCTTTGGAAAGATAGGATTATAAATGAGGATGCTTTATCACGATGTATTGCAGAACTTAGATCTGCTTTAGGAGACGATAGACAAAATCCTACGTTTATCGAAACAATCCCCAAAAAAGGCTATCGCTTTATATACTCGTTAAACGAGCCTCTTAAAAAATACAAATTACCACTATTTACCGCGATACCTGTAATCATTATTATTGTCTCATTACTTTTTTTTAATGGATCGTCCATTCCCCAGTTTGATGGTGTTTTACAAAAGGGGCTAATTAGCGCTGAACGCCTCACCACAGACAATTTATTGGAACACACGCCTGAAATATCACCTGATGGCAAAATGACCGCATTTACCTCTCGAAGTAATAAACGACTCGTTGTTAAAATTGTAGACAACGAGGGGAAAGAGTTACATACAATTGCAGATGACGTTGATAATATGATGTCACCTTCCTTTAGCGCTGATAGCAAATCATTAACCATTGCTGCAGTGTCAAATGTAGCAGCTTGCACAATTTGGCATTATGATTTACTCAATAAAAGTCGTCTCAACATAGGTGAATGCTTATTGCCAAACCGCTCAGGTATTTTTAGCTGGTCTTCTGATAATAAATTTTTGGCTTTTGTGGCCAAAGATCCCATTAGAAAAGTTGCTACGGTATGGTTATATGACAGAGTTCAACAAACAAGAAAACAGTTAACGATTCCGCATAACAATGGGTATTTTGATACTCGCCCACGATTTTCCCCTAACAATAATAAAGTAGCCTTCACCCGAGGAAGTCAATCAGTCAGAAATCTCGTTGCGGTTGACTTAAACAATCCTAGTGAAGTTTTTCAGATAACAGAGCATAAAAATTATGTCTCTAGCTTTACTTGGTTAAAAGACAATAAGCATCTATTATTTGACAGTGATAAACGTGGCGACAGAAACTTATGGCTCATTAATACTGTGACTAAAAAAGAAACACTGTTGGGGGCGAGAGATGCACAATCCCCGTCATTAAACCACGACAATTCAATTTTGACCTTTCTAGATGTTCGCTATAATGCCAATATTTGGTCAGTAAATTTATCTGACAAAAAAGACCAATTATTACCTCTGACCCGTTCGATAAAATACAATAACATGCCTAGTTTTTCTCCAGACGGTAGCCAAGTTGCTTTTACTAGCAATCGACAAGGCAAAGGGGCTATTTGGCTTTATTCACTAGCCACAAATAAGCAACGTAAATTGTTTAGTCTTGATGGTGAAAATCTGATATTACCCAGTTGGTCATCTGCTGGTGACAAATTACTTGTTAGTTATAAGAATGCCTTTGAGTATGGCTGTTACCAATATGACATTAAAAATCAACATTATGAATCGGTTGGTAAACTTGAAAAAGAGTATTATTCATGTTTGTACGGGTCCAAGGGCGATATTTTTGCGATGACCAAAGAAGAAAATCAAAACTCGCAAATTATTAAAATTACAAGTGACAAAACCGTTGAACAGATGACTACTGGCGGTGTAAATCAAATGAAGTTATTAAGTGATAACGTATTAATTTACTCGTCGAAGAATAAAGATGGTCTACAAAAAATGTCTCTTTCAGGGAAGAAATTAGGGCGTGTTTTACCCGACTTTTCTCCGCGTCTCAACGAACATTGGACAGCTTATGATGGAGCAATTTATTATCCTAAGTTAGAAGGTAAAAGAGGGATGTGGCGCTATAACGTTAATTCAGGTGAAGATACATTTGTGAGCGAACATCTACCAACAGCAATAGGTAATACGCTTGCTATTTCACCAGACCAGAATATGCTGTTGATTTGCCGAACCGATAGCGTAGATTCTGATGTTTTTATCAGTATATTAACTCATGAACAAGAATGATATAGAATTAAACATAACTGCATACTGGAGTGTAAGTAATATAACGCCTTCGTTAATGGGCAAAATATTGTTGAAGAAACACAGGCATCTATATTTTTTCCTAATTTAACAGCTTCTAGTTATAAGAAATTGGAAAACGGCCTTGAATCGATTTATGGTTGAATTTGAAAACCGTTTAATGAAGTGACCCCATAAAGTTGGCAGTTACACAAAGTTTGTTACAGGCTCGGGATCTCAAGGCCTATTGATAAATAACTCAATCATTAGTAAAAAACTATTTCTTGAATCTGTTCATTTTCGAAATTGTATTGACTATACATTCTATGGCGCTATGCGCCTTAGAAGCATTAAACCTTTAATGCACGAAAGCCACGTAAATCGGTATTACTCTAATGTCCGCTTTCGGTGCTTTCAGTAAAAATTGAGTTTTGATTATTCAAGTCTTTATATGAAGTATTAGTACAACTTCAATATTTAATTTATGGCAGCAATGTCAGATCTCTTGTCGTTTGATAAGGATAAGCTAATGTCCGATTTCGTATCTTTGTTAACATTAAGGTAGTGATCATTAGATACTTCTTCAACTAGTCAAAAGTGGAAGTAAGCTTTTGAGTTAAAAATGACAGTTCAGAGATCCTTAAGTTGTCGTTTATATATAAAAACTCACATCTATCCATAATTGAGATTGTGCCGAAAATTTTTGCACGGAACTTGATCTCAAATCCCCAAAGCGGACATTGAATCATGTAAGTTTCAAATGAATTTAGAGTATTAACCCTAACTCGCTTTCGTCCCCAAAGTGCCAGAGAAATTATTAATTAGTGTTCAATGTGAACAAGCCAAAATATACAGCCCTCATGTTTACTCCTGACTTTTTATTTATGTTTCTTTAAATAAAAAATTTTGAATATTCTTTGTATATGTATTAAATATATAATTCCTGCCTTCCCGCCATCGAATTTTATAAACTTGAATATGCAGAGAATAATAATTAATTTAAAATTTTAGCTGTTATTCACTGTTTAATTGATGATACTGAACCATTACGCCTTGGTAAATATTCATGTACGGCGTGATGTGCGTATTGCAAACTAAAGTAGAATGAACTTGATGAATAAAATATTAATAATTGAAGACGATGATCATATCCGCGAGATGTTACTTTATATTCTACAAAAAGAGGAATATACAGTAACAGGTGTTGCCAGTGCAGAAGCGGCGTTGTCATATCGTATGCAAGAAAAGCCCGATTTAATAATCCTTGATATTGAATTACCTGGAATCAATGGTTATCAATTTTGTGAGCGTTTACAAAAAAATATCTCTAATGAGATGCCAGTAATTATTATGTTAACCGATCAAATAGATATAAGTGATATGGAAAAGGGTTTAGCAAGTTATGCTGATGATTATATTGCTAAACCTTTTAATCCTCGTCTCCTTGTGGCGCGCATAAAAGCGAATTTGAGGCGTCTATCAGGATTGACGGAGCCAATAGCTAGCGAACGACTTTCATACTTTGGCGTTGTTATTGATATAACCTCTCGGCACGTAACTTTAAATGATGAACATATACAGCTTCAGAAAATGGAATTTGATATTCTGTATATGTTAATGTCATCACCCAATAGAGTATTTTCTCGAGATGCCATTATCTCTCACAGCAAAGGAGATAATTACTATATTGCAGATCGTGCTATTGATAACCAAATCTATAAGCTACGGAAAAAACTCGGTGAGGCCGGAAAACATTTAGAGACAGTATCTGGGATAGGTTACCGCTTCTCTGATTCGGTTACTTAACAGCCAGTATCGCTTGAATAGCCGTGTGTAACTCACTAAATGCAATGGGCTTGGATATGACATCGTTAATGATCGCTAATTTTTGTGCATCCGCAACTTGCTCAGGTGTTGCGGTGATAATAATAACAGGTTGTTCCGCTGCTATGGTTTGTATCTTATTGGCAAACTGTATGCCTGTCATTTCTGGCATATTCAAATCAGAAATAACCACATCAAATTTTTCTGGCTCATTACAAAAGGCAGTTAATGCTTTATTACAATTGCTAAATGGTATCACTTGATAGCCCAATCCTGATAACCTCCTTTTGACTAAAGTCAGCACTGACTTATCATCATCAACTAGCAATATGCGCTTGTTTTGTGTTAGTTGAGCACATTCTGTATTTTCTTCAGCTTGTTGCTCAATAGCTCCAGGCCTTGGCAACCACACATTAAAACAACTACCTTGATTCAACTCACTGGTAACGTTGATATGTCCCGAGTAACTTTCAACAATGCTATAACATAAAGATAACCCCAGCCCAGTACCACCAAGCTGCTTTCTGGTAGTAAAATAGGGTTCAAAAATTTGTTGCTGTTGTTGTTGACTCATGCCACAACCGCTATCTTTTATCATCAGACAGTAGCCAGCTTTCTCAAGATAACTCTGCTCACAGATATCTATGACCAGTTGACCAGGTTCTGTTTCTATCGCTTGTAGGGCATTAGTACAGAGATTTAATAATACTTGATAAATTTTTGTTGGATCAGCAACAATTCCATAGCACGTAAGATTATCGAATTGTTTTAATATCGTAATGTTATCTCTAATTGTCGGTGCGATAGATAACAGCAACTCATTTACTTCGTCTTTTAGATCGATTAATTCTTCTTGATCAGAAAATTTTTGTTGCCCGCCTATAGCCCTTATTTGCTGTGTTAATCGTTTTGCTCGATATGAAGCGTCTAACACTCGATCAAGTGCAAATTGAATATCTGCTTTTTTTGGTTCTGTTTTTGCTAGTTCAGCGTAGCCGATAATTGAAGTGAGTATATTGTTAAAGTCATGACCAATTCCGCTGGCTAAAGTACCTACCGCTTCAAGTTTTTGTTTTTGATACAACTGTTTTTCCAGATCACTTTGTTGTTGGAGTAAAATAACACCACGACGAAAAATGGTTAATAACGTTAATAACAACAAAAGTAATATATAGGCATAGGCATCTGCGTTTTGATAACTACTATCTGTTCCCACCAAAGGCCCGCTCACTTGATTTACTAATTCTTTAAGTGGCTTCATGCTTTCTGTACGCCAATAATCAAGGGCAAAAACGTCAATCAACAACAGAACAACAATAAATTGAACCCGGCGAATATTAGCGGAATCAAAGGGTTTTTGTACATCTACTGTAACAAGCATGCGCCGGAGAGTACCCAAAATGGCGAGAAATAACATAGAAGTGATTAATGATATAGCTGAATGTGTTAACCAATGGGTTTCATTATAGCTGTCTAAACCGGGGATCATTATTTCAATTGCAAGTCCAGACACTATGGCTGTAAGTAGAGAATCAGGTACCCCGCCCAGGCCAAATAGCTTAGCCTGCCCTAGTGGCCACCAACTAAGAAAGTCTAATCCCCAATACATTACACCCAAAAAATTGACCGACTGAACTAAAGTGACCATAGCAACAAGGTAAAAAATGCTAGTGAGCACATAACGTATTTTAAAGTCCGGAAGTTTTATTAATTTCATTCAATCGCCCAGAAAATTTATTGCAGGCAAGCATACTCTAATTTTAAGTGAAGAAAAAATGACAATAAAAAAATATTAGGGTGAACTCGGGTTTATATACTTTTCTGCACTTTCTGACTGCCTTGATTCTTGTGTTCAATAATTATCATGAGCAGCATTAATTAAATTTTTAATTTTACTTTAAAATAGGATGCACTGTGAAAAATTCAATAATTAACAAAACTTATCTGACAAAAGGCACTAGCTCGAAAATTGCCATAGCTTGTAGCTCACTGCTACTAGCGTTTACTGTAGTGGCCAAAGAGCCGGTAGTAACAACATATAACCTAGATACAAACTCAAAAACAAAAATTATAACTTCAATTATTGATGAATTGGAACAGGGCTATGTTTTCCTTGAAAAAGCCGTAAAAATTGGAAAAATATTGCGTCGCCACCAGAAAAAAAACAAGTATAAAACCATTAGCGATGCCAATGAATTTGCGGCAATCTTGACTGAGCAATTACAGCAAGAAACTGGCGATAAACATCTGCAAGTTGAATTCAGTAGTGAAATGATACCTACAGACACTGATACCAAAGCACAAGAGGCTAGAGCTGCATTTGAAATGGAGATGTGGCGTGCGCATAACTTTGGCTTTGAAAAAATTGAACGAATGAAATTCAATATAGGTTATTTAAAATTAACGGCATTTGGCCCCGTCAACGAAGTTGGCCCTTTGCTTGCCTCTGCCATGAACTTATTAAATAACACCGATAGCTTGATCATTGATCTTAGAGGTAATTTCGGCGGTAACGAACAAACGGTGCAGTTGCTTGCCAGTTATCTATTAAACCAACGTACTCATTTACTCGATATGGTTAAACGCAAAGGCAATCGTACAGATCAGCATTGGAGCAGTGATTATGTTGAAGGACAACGTTTTGGAGAAGAAAAAGATGTATACATTCTAATTGACAAAAACAGCTTTTCAGCTGCCGAAGATTTCAGTTATACAATGAAAAATCTCAGCCGTGCAACTTTGATCGGTGAAACTAGCGGTGGAGCGGCGAACTCTGGCGACACGGTGAGATTAGATGAGCATTTTAATCTATTTTTACCTACCGCTCGTGGCGTCAGCCCAATAACGAAAACAAATTGGGAAGGCATCGGCGTAATCCCTGATATTAAAGTCGCAGGTGAAGGAGCTCTAAACAAGGCACAGGCAGTGATATTAACTAAATTGATGGCGAGTGAACAAGACCCTCGTCGAATTGAGCGAATAAAAGCTAAAATTGATGAACTTTAATATGTCAGCAAAGTACCTGAGAAAATTCGGAAAGTTACACCGACTAATAACTAACTAATAAATGATCGTGTCACCCACATGAATAGCGGGTGACGTTAAACATGGTACTTGGTGACAAATCATTTCTTTGGATATTTGTCATCATTTATTTCTTTAATTATTTTGAAAAATCTATGCACTTACTAATAAAATGGTGAGAATATACTATGTTATCGTGACTCAGGGTTAATAACATAAAGCAGAAGTGAGATTCACCAATTAATATTGGTGAGAAATTTGACTTGTTACAGCTTGAGCCATTTAATAATTCATATTGAGGGAAAAAAGCTAACTGTATTATCAGCTATTTAAACCAACAGTAGCAATTGGGATTTACATGACATTAGCTCCCAATTAGCCGTATAAACTAGCATGAAAACCTATCTAGCTAAGTGCCCCGAAGCGCCACAGAATTTAATACTTAAAATCATGTTAATCTAATGTCCGCTTTGGTGTTTCCTAATCAAATTAGAATTTTTGACTTTATAAATTCCTGATGAATTTAGAACAATTCTCTTATCTAACGCAGGGCTGACTTTCATCGGTTTAAATGTCGTTAGATAAACCAAGGCTAAGGTCTTCTTTCGTATCTTTGCTGACCTTATTGGATCATTGACGAGTTACAAAAATAAACTGAGGTGTAACTTAAATGTTAAATTACCTCATCGTGTGACGCATTTCTTATTATTTGTGACGATCC
>PJEL010005185.1_pt1 | contig 10549 bp, 6 predicted proteins | sample 1853271 | NCBI WGS metagenome assembly PJEL01 (sample SAMN08108733, study PRJNA415343) | Invertebrate metagenome, whole genome shotgun sequencing project. | host: Globobulimina | place: Sweden: Gullmar Fjord | collected 2015-08 | reverse complement strand
GGATTGGAGAAGCTGGACAACGCGACGATCGGCGTCTCAGACCAGCGGCTCTCCGAAGAGACCTTTCGTGCAAACTCGAAGCCGTTCATGCCGGGCATCTCGATGTCGGAGATGATGACATCGAAGTCCTCACCCGCATCGCAGAGTTCCAGCGCAGCGTCGGCCGACTCGACACAGACAACTTCATAGCCGGCAACCGTCAGCAGAGGCTGAAGCAGATTGCGGAAGAAGGGGCTGTCGTCCACCACCAGAAGGCGACGTCCACCAACACCTTCTTCGGTTGTATCGCGCTCGTTGACGAACCAGTCGTGGAACGCCTGAGTGAGGAAATAGCCGGCATCGATAATGTCGGTGGCTTTTTCGCCGATCACAGCAGTGCCGACGTAGCCTTCGCGATCGGACGACAGCTCGATGTCCATGCGGCCCTCGACAATGTCGACAATCTCGTTCACCACCAGGCCCATCGACCTGTTGCGGTCGGAGAATACGAGGACCGGCTGGCGGCCTTCAGTCTCAAGCTTCTGGGAAGCATCCATCTTGACCAGCGGCATCAGCTGGCCGCGATACTGCACAACGTGCTGCCCGTTGGAATACTCGATCTGCTTGAGATCGATCTCTTCGAGGCGCGCCACCAGAGCCAAGGGGACAGCCTTCGGCGTGTCGTCCACGGCGCGGAAGATCAACATTGCGACGCTGTCGGAACTTGCCGCCGTGTGACGGCCCCTGGAGTTATCTTCGTTGTCCTCGGCGACAGAAATCTCACCGGTGGCGGCTGCGATCCCATTCGGGTCCAGGATCATCACCACGCTGCCGTCACCAAGGATGGTGTTGCCGGAAAACAGCTGAATGTTGCGCAGGATCGGCGCCACCGGCTTGACCACGATTTCCTCGGTATCGAAGACGCGGTCGACAATGATGCCCATGGAGTAGTTGCCGATCTGCGCGACGACGATGAAGACCTCTTCATCGTCGGCTCCCTTGACGGGGATCTCTTCCGCCTTGTCGGCCTCAGCCGGAACCGCATCCGACACAACCGGCTTGGCCGACTCGGCTTTCTCAATCGGCGTTGCCTCGATGTCGACGACTTCGTCCCCACCCAGTTTCAACAGATGACGCAGATTAACCAGCGGCAACAGGCGGTTGCGCAGGCGCAGAACCGGCGTTCCGTTGATCCGCTCGATGGTGTGTTCGGTATGGGCGGAAGCCCTCACCAACTCGACCACCGAGAGCTGCGGAATGGCGAAGCGCTCCGAAGCGCACTCGACGATCAAGGCCGAAACGATGGCCAGGGTCAGCGGGATCTTGATGACGAACCTGGTCCCGCGGCCTTCGACCGACGTCAGCTCGATGGTGCCGCCGATCTTCTCGATATTGGTGCGTACGACGTCCATTCCGACACCGCGACCGGAGACCGAAGTCACCTCGGCAGCCGTCGAGAAGCCGGCCTTGAAGATGAACTGCTGGATCTGCTGCTCGGGCATCGCATCCATCTCGGCTTCGCTCGCCACGCCGTTTTCGATGCACTTCTGCTTGATCTTTTCGGCGGCGAGGCCTTTGCCGTCGTCGGCGATCTCGATGATGATGTGACCACCTTCATGGAAGGCGTTGAGGTTCACGGTGCCGATCTCGGGCTTGCCCGCTTTTAAGCGGTCGGCAGGTATCTCAAGGCCATGGTCGGCAGAGTTGCGGACCATGTGAGTGAGCGGATCTTTGATCAGCTCCAACACCTGACGGTCCAACTCGGTCTCCGCGCCCTTCATCACCAGGTCGATCTTCTTATCGAGCTCGTTAGCCAGATCGCGGACGATGCGGGGCAGCTTGGCCCAGGCATTGCCGATCGGCTGCATGCGCGTGGCCATCACGCCTTCTTGCAGTTCCGAAACCACATGGTTCAGGCGCTGCAGCGGCGCGGCGAACTCGCTCTCGTTCTGACTGCGCAGGATCTGGAGCAGCTGATTGCGGGTCAGCACCAGCTCCGAGACCATGGTCATCAGATTCTCGAGTACGTCGACGCTGACGCGCAGCGACTGGTTGGCGACGGAGCCTTCCTTCTTGGTCTCCGCGGCCTTGGCATCGGGCTTAGGCTGTTTTTCGGCTTTCTTGGGCTCGTCGGGCACCGCTTCCACGGGTGCGGCCTCGGCTTCAGGCTCCGGCACGGCTTCGTCCTCGGCGGCTTCACCCGCCGCAGCTTCCAGAGCTTCTTTCTCTGCAGCCAGTTCCGCCGGCCCCTTGGCCGCCGCGAAGGCTGCTTCCAGCGCCTCCAGTTCGGCGCTTCCGGTGCTGCTGACGATTTCGGGCGTTCCGTCCGCTGCCGGGGCCTCTTCTGCCGGGGCTTCTTCTGCCGGGGCTGCGGGCGCCGCTGCTTCTTCAGCAGGGGCCGCGGCGGCGGCGGGCGCATTGCCACCGTCGGCGAAGGCGTTCAAACGTGCGATGAGTTCGGAATCATCACCTTCCGGTTCGGACTCCGTCGCTTCCAACTGCTCCAGCAAGGCGCGGATGCTGTCGAGGCATTCGAGGATCAGGGTGACCGCGTCCGGGGTCACGTCCAACTCGCCGTCGCGCACCTTGCCGAGAACGTTCTCGCCTGCATGGGCCACGCTCTCGAGACGCGGCAACCCAAGGAACCCGCAGGTCCCCTTGATGGTATGCATCAGGCGGAAGATGTTCCCCAGCAGATCTTTGTCGTTCGGGTTCTGCTCAAGCTGAACCAGTTCGACATCGAGTTCCGCGAGGCTCTCGTTTGTCTCGGTCAAAAATTCGCTTAGAAGATCATCCATCGCCGAAGTCCCACTTTCACACATCGATCAGGCGCTTAGTCCGGGGTGATCGCCGTAGTTAATCAACGCCCCCGAAATGACGGTGAACAGTGCCAAACATAAATTAAGAACCCCTTACTTAACTCCCAGTAACGGCAAGGGAATTGCCGCATAGAGGGCATTTGAAGCAAAGCCGAGGAGGCGCATTATTGAGCGAATTCAGTGCTCCGGCGAAGGGTGGCAAGGCCGCGAACCTGAGCGAAGCGACTAGACGATTCTCTACGGTACCGGCAGGACGGACGGTCAAAAGATGCCCTGGCGGGCCCGGTCGCTTACCAAGATCCCATCGACCTGTTTTCGTCCCCGCGACCTTGCCGACAGCGCGTAGATGTGAGACAGGATTGCTAATAACCAGCTATCGGCGGTGAGACGATTGCCCAGCGAACCCTCGCTATATCAGCCTCTCGATCCCAGCGGCGCGCTTGACCGGCGGGTAGGGCGCAGCAGCCTGGGTGCCGGACGACGGCGTTGGGGCGCTCTTACCTGGCTTTCGATGCTGGTGGCCGCGCTTTTCCTCATTCCCGTGGCCAGTGTGCTCTTCAGCCTGACCCAGACAGGCGGCGGCACTTGGGCTCACCTGGCCACCACCGTCTTGCCACGCTATCTGTTCAACACCGCGGTCCTGGTGGCCGGTGTGGGGGTTGGCGTACCGGTGATCGGCGCCGGGACCGCCTGGCTGGTGACGATGTGCCGCTTTCCCGGACGTCGCCTCTTCGAATGGGCACTGATCCTGCCCCTGGCGGTGCCGGCCTATGTCATGGCCTATGCCTACACCGACTTCCTGCAGCCGGCAGGCGCCGTTCAGGTCCTGCTGCGCGATATCACCGGCCTTACCTATCAGGAGTACTGGTTTCCGGAGATCCGTTCGCTCGGCGGCGCCGTGGCCATGCTGGTCCTGGTGCTCTACCCCTACGCCTACATGCTCTCGCGCACCGCCTTCCTCGACCAGTCGGTCTGCGCCCTCGACGTCAGTCGAACCCTCGGCTGCGGCCCTTGGAGCAGTTTCTTCCGCGTTGCCCTGCCGCTTGCCCGACCGGCGATTATTGCCGGCACGGCGCTGGCGCTGATGGAGACCCTGGCCGATTTCGGTACTGTCTCCTTCTTTGGCGTCCCCAACTTCACGACCGGCATCGTACGCGCCTGGATCGCCTTCGGCGACCGCACCACGGCCGGCCAACTCGCCTCGATCCTGCTGATTTTCGTGTTCATGGTGTTGATGCTGGAGGCGCAGAGCCGCGGCAAAGCACGGTTCCACCATGCGACCAACCGCTATCAGCAACTGCCGGGCAAGCGGCTCCGAGGTCTTGCCGCCAGCGGCGCCTTCCTGGCTTGCTTTCTGCCCCTGCTCCTCGGCTTTCTGCTGCCTGCGGGGATTCTACTGTCGATGGCCCTGTCGGCCGGCGACCAGATCTTCGGCAGGCGCTATCTGGAACTGATCGGCAACAGCGTCACCCTGGCGGCGGTGACCGCCGTTCTCGCCGTCGGACTGGCGACGCTCATGACCTATGGCCGGCGCCTGCAGGGCGGCAACCTCGTCCGGGTCGCGAACCGACTTGCCGCCATGGGTTATGCGATTCCCGGCACCATCATCGCCGTCGGGGTCCTGGTCCCCTTTGCCGCCTTCGACAATGCACTGGACGGCTGGCTACGCGCCCAATTCGGCTTTTCCAGCGGCCTGCTGCTGACCGGCAGCATCGCTGCCCTGGTCTTCGCCTATCTGGTCCGCTTCCTTGCGGTGTCGCTGAACACGGTGGACTCCGGCCTCGAAAAAATCCGCCCTTCGATGGACGATGCCGCCCGAGCGCTGGGCGCGCGCGCCCTGGGCACACTGGCAAGGGTACATGCGCCGATGATGTGGCCCAGCCTGCTGACCGCCGGGCTGGTCGTCTTTGTCGACGTGATGAAGGAGCTTCCGGCCACCCTGGTCATGCGGCCCTTCAATTTCGATACCCTGGCCGTCCAAGCCCACAACTTCGCCGCCGACGAGCGGCTGACCGAAGCAGCCACACCGGCACTGACCATCGTTGTCGTTGGAATTCCGCCGGTCATCCTGCTGAGCCGCGCCATCGCCCGCGGCCGGCCGGGCCACAAAGCACCGACCCGCGCCGCCAAACGCTAGAACCCATCAGGAAAGCAAGAAGGGCCCCGCGAAGCGGAGCCCTTCCCTACCCGCCGGAACGTCCTGTCCCGGCCGAATGAACTTTTGTTTCGGCTAATTCCAGCCGACGCTGTCGAAGGTCATCTGTGCCTTCGGCTGATTTTCCCCGTAGACCGAGACGTTCACCTCGTCCGCCTTGAAATCCCCAAGGGCCTGCAGGGCCTCATTGGGCTCGACACCCGGCGCAACGGGATACTCGTTGTTGCCGTCGGCGAAGTACCGCTGCGCTTCGGGACTAACCAGATACTCGAGGAACTTTACCGCAGCCGCCTTGTGCGGTGCGTGCTTCAACACACCTGCGGCCGAGACGTTGACATGGGTTCCGCGGTCTTCCTGATTGGGAAACACCCAACCGATCTTGTCCGCCAAGCCCTTGTCCTTGTCGCTCGGCTTGGTCATCAAGCGTACGAAGTAGTAAGAGTTGGCCACGGCAACGGCACATTCGCCGGCGCCGATGCCCCGCAGCTGATCGGTATCACCGCCCACCGGGTTGCGGGCAAAATTATCGACCACCGCCTGGGCCCATTCCTTGGCCGCGGCCTCGCCGTGCGCGGCAATGAGGGAGCTGAGCAGTGACTGGTTGTAGAGGTTGGAACTGCTGCGAATGCAGACCTTGCCGCGCCACTTGGGATCGGCCAGGTCCTCATAGGTCTTGATATCACCCGGCTTGATCGTCGACTTGTCATAGTAGATGAGGCGCGCGCGCGTCGAGAAGCCGAACCAGAGACTGTCCGGATGCCGTAGGTTTTCCGGGATCGCCTTTTCCAGGACCTCGGACTCGGTTTGCTGGAACAGGCCGGCTTTCTCGGCCCGCCAAATGCTGCCGGCGTCGACCGTCAGGAATACGTCCGCAGGGCTGTTCTGCCCTTCACTCTTAATGCGCTCGATCAGGGCGTCGCCTTTGCCCTCAATCCTGTTGACCTCGATACCCGTCTTTTCGGTAAAGCCTGCGTAGAGGGCTTCGTCGGTCTGATAGTGGCGCGAGGAGTACAGATTCAGCACTTCCTGTGCCTGGGCCGGCAGCCCGCTTGCCAAGAGCGCAACACTCACCGCGGTCGCCAGAACCGCGCGCCGGCATTCGTTCATCTTGTATCTCCTTCACATTCGGAAAAGCTTCAGGGTTTGACTCCGGGCCAACGGATAAATCGCTGCCAGGGACGGGAGTAACGTTATTAATTCTCAATAGCACAGTTAGTGCAACTCATTCGCATAAAGTCAAGTCCGTAGTCGCCCCTTTTCCAATGACATTAACCGCGCCGCTCCTGGGAAGAAAACCCAAGGAAATCAACCTTTGTACGAATTACCGCCACTTCATTTCGCTCGGAAAATCAAGCAATTAAGAAATCAACCTCTTCCCAGGTAACCTTAAGTTAAATCAACTGGTCTATTGACGTTCCCTTACACAAAGGCGTGAGCAGCAGCGAGCGTCTGTTTGAGGAACTTTATTGGAGCCAAGATGATGACTTCGTCGAACCTTTTGAAGGGGATCATGTCCGGCCTCGCGGGCACGCTGCTCGCTACGGCCGCCTGGGCCAGTGACGCCCATGTCGCCCCCATGACCGACTTTGCCAACAACACGGTCAAGCAGTGGATCAGCAACGACGCTGTGGTCCAGGCTATCAAGGCGCAGAACGCCAAGCACGCTGGCCTGAGCCAGGGCGATATCGACAACATGGATAAGGACTGGCGCGCCCAGACCGACGCCGGCAGCAAGCCGATGATCGATGCCGTGCTCGGCAACGCCCTGTCCAAGTACCTGTCCGACAGCAAGAACAGCGCCGGCGGTATCGCCACGGAAATCTTCGTGATGGACAACCGCGGCCTGAACGTCGGCCAGAGCGACGTCACCTCCGACTACTGGCAGGGTGACGAAGCCAAGTGGCAGAAGACCTACGGTGCCGGCGCGGGCGCTATGTTCATCGATGAGGTGGAGATGGACGAGTCGACCCAGACCTTCCAGTCGCAGCTCTCCATGTCGATCGTCGATCCGGCGACCGGTGAGGTGATCGGTGCGATCACTGTCGGCGTCAACATCGACGCCCTGTAAGGCTTTCGCCAGGTAAAGCCACTACCTGCGAAATTAGAGAAAATCCGTCCAGGCAAGCTATTCCATGAAAGGTGGATTCAGTGACTAAAACGCAGAAACCACAAACTACGAAAAACCTCAAAACCGGTCTTTCCGGAATAAGCCTGGGCGGCTTCTCAAGCCTGTCCGTGGCCCGCAAAGTCATCCTGACCGCGGCGGCCACGGCAACATTGATCCTGATTGCCCTAGTGGCTATCAGCATCGGCCAAGCCAGCAAACTGACCCTGGCAACGGGTGAAGCGGGCTTTGCCACGATGACCCGCCTGATCGCCAACAACGCGGCCGGCGGCATCCGCTGGAACAAGGCACCCGCCATCGAGACCGCCTACATCGACTTCGCGACCGCGGGCGACTCCGTGATCGCCAACGTGGTGGCCCTCGGCAAGGACGGCGAGGAGCTGATTCGCTTCAACCACGAGACATTGACGCAGACCGACCTCACCGCCTTCATCGAAAAGGTGAAGGGCTCGGAAGAGCGTCACATGGAAGAGCACGCCAACCACGTCCTGGTTTCCAGTCCCGCCCTCAACGCCAAAGACGGATCCTTCATCGGCACGGTGATCATCGCCTGGTCGGTCGAAGAGCTGAAAAGTGAAATACAGTCTGCCGCCATCCAGCAGGGCATCATCTCGGTCGTCGCCCTGTTGATCCTGATCACCCTGCTCGGCTTCGTCACCAGCCGCCTGATCGGCAAACCGCTGGCGATGATGACCGCCACCATGGGCAAGCTGGCCGACGGCGACACGACGGTTGACGTGCCGGCGATGGAACGCAAGGACGACATCGGCGACATGGCGCGCACGGTGGAGACCTTCAAGACCAACGCCATCGAGCTGGAGCGCTCTACCGCTGCCCGCGAAGCCGAAAAGATCAAGGCCGAGGAAGAGAAGCGCCAGGCCATGCACAAGCTGGCCGACGACTTCGAGTCCAGCGTGCGCAGCGTTGTGAACAACGTCACCAGCGCCTCCGGCCAGGTTCAGTCGACCGCACAGTCCATGTCGCAGACGGCCGAGCAGACCACCAACAAGACGGCTGCCGTGGCCACGGCGACCGACCAGGCCGCCAGCAACGTGCAGACGGTCGCCAGTGCGGCCGAAGAGCTGACGGCGTCGATCCAGGAGATCGGCCGCCAGGTGGCGCAGTCGACCAAGATCGCCAGCGACGCTGCCGAACAGGCCCGCACCACCAACGGTGAAGTCGAGGCCCTGGCCGATGCCGCTCAGCGGATCGGTGACGTGGTCACGATGATCCAGGACATCGCCGAACAGACCAACCTGCTGGCGCTCAATGCGACCATCGAGGCCGCGCGTGCCGGTGAGGCTGGCAAGGGCTTTGCCGTGGTGGCTTCCGAGGTCAAGCAGCTGGCCACCCAGACGGCCAAGGCGACCGAGGAAATCCGTCAGCAGATCAACGACATCCAGAACGCTACGGGTGGCGCGGTGCAGGCCATTGCGCAGATCACCACGACCATCGAGGAAGTGCACGGCATCGCCAGTGGCATCGCCGCAGCGGTCGAGGAGCAGAGCTCCGCGACCCAGGAGATTTCCCGCAACGTGCAGGAGGCTTCGGCCAGCACCAGTGAGGTTTCCTCCAACATCAGCGATGTGACTGCTACGGCCGCCGAGTCCGGCGAGTCGGCCAAGACCATGCTGCACGCCGCCAACGAGCTCGCGGATCAGTCGAAGAGCCTCAGCACCCAGGTCGACGACTTCCTCGCGAATATTCGCGCGAGCTAAGCCGCAGGCCCAGTGCTTGTAAAAAGGCGCCGGCAGTGCTCGAGAGCATTGCCGGCGCTTTTCTTTTTGTCCTGACCCCCTACCCTCGCCGAAGCGAAAGCGACCCGTTTCAGGTCGACAGGGTCGCGCGGAACTGCAGCGTGTCGGCCGCCTGCGCCTCGACCTGAAGATCACTGCCGAGCCGCTTGGCTACGAGCCGGGTAAAATAGCCGTGCACGCCGCGCGGGCTGAGTTCCTCAAGATCAACTTCATCCGCGAGACCGGCCAGCACTTCAGGCCGCAGGTGCGCGTCCTGGCCACGCGCCGTGACAATGGCGTCTACGCCCTGCGCGTTGCTGGCGATTTCCACTTCCAGGCGGCCGCCGCGCGGCAGCGCCTCATCTGCCAACGCAATCATGTTGAGCAGCAACTTGGCGGTGCCGTCAGGCGCGCCTTCGGGCGCGTGCACTACCTGCCAGTCGAGCTCCGAGCGGGAGTGCTCCAGAAGCGCGGCGCTGAGATCGCGGATCGGGCTGTAGTCCGGGCCGACGCGCGCACCGGCCATGCCGTAGGCCATGCGGTAGAACTGCAAGGTATGAGATGCCTGACGCGCTGAGTTGGTGGTCAGCTGCATGGCATCCTCGGCCATACCGAACTCGTCGTCGGCCAGCAGTTCCAGGCCGTTGCCTACAGCACCGATAGGCCCCACCAGGTCGTGGCAAAGGCGCGAAGCCAGTAGCTCGGCAACACGCAATTCAATCTTCAAGTCCATAGTTCTGCGACCCCGCAAGAGATAGTAATGTCCCCGTCGACCCGGCGACAGTCTCACTGCCGGGCCTCGTTGGTAGCAAGCGTTTCTATCGCTCGCTCTTCCTTATACACTAAGCGTCGAGTTACACTAGATCAGCCGGCAGAAGCCGGAAGCACGCCCTATGACGCGGCAAGCGGACCCAGTGAAATGATCGGCACAGCTCACATGGCACCAGGTATGCGGGTGCGCCATCCCGGCCAGCCGGACTGGGGAATTGGGCAGATCCAATCCGTGGTGGCGGACCGGATGACCGTGAACTTCGAGCACGCCGGAAAACTGCTGATCGTCGCCTCGGAAGTGGAACTCGAGGTGATTTCAGACGATGCCTTCTAGCATGATTGGCGCCCTGCCCCGGTTCCTTGGTCTTTGCCTGATCCTGCTGTCTACCCTGCTGGGGCCCGCCGGTGCGGCGGCCCAGACCGTGCCCGACCAGGCCCTGCACCAGGCCGCGCGCACCAATGACGGTGAACTCGCCGGCTTCGCCCTCGAACGCGGGGCCGACCTGGGGATCCGGGACCAACTCGGCAACACGGCGCTGCAAGTCGCCGCCATGCACGGCAGCCCCGCGGTGACGGAGTTACTGCTGGCGAAGGGCGCCGACCCCGCCGCCGCCACGCCGGACGACCACTGGACTGCGCTGCACTACGCCGCCTATGAAGGCCATGACCGCGTCGCCAAGCTGCTGATTGCCGCTGGGGCACCGATCGATGCGCGTGAAGACGACCACGGCAATACGCCGCTGCACATCGCGGCGCGGCGTCTCAAGCGCCGGGTGGTCTCCGCCCTGCTGTCGGCCGGCGCAGAAATCGACGCCCGCGACCGAAGCGACGGCAACACGCCGCTCATCAATGCCGCCTTCGATCCCCTGGGAACCGCCATTGTCGCCGAGTTGCTGGCTGCCGGTGCGGCCCCGGATATAGCCGCCGACGACGGCACCACGGCCCTGATCGCTGCCGCCCGCGC
>PJEL010005184.1_pt1 | contig 10549 bp, 9 predicted proteins | sample 1853271 | NCBI WGS metagenome assembly PJEL01 (sample SAMN08108733, study PRJNA415343) | Invertebrate metagenome, whole genome shotgun sequencing project. | host: Globobulimina | place: Sweden: Gullmar Fjord | collected 2015-08 | reverse complement strand
TATCTGCTATACTTATCAGCACAACAAGAAAACTTTAATTTTAAAAGGAGGGAAATTTAGTGGAAGCTAAAGTTATTTGGTTATTTATATTCGTTGCTGCATACTGGTCTTACTGTATCGCAATGGGTATCAAGGGCGCAAGAATGGCAAAGAGCGCATCCGACTATTTTATAGCCGGTCGTTCTATCCCGATCTGGGTCTTTGTTCTCGCTGCAACTGCAACTTCGTTTTCAGGCTGGACCTTCATGGGACATCCGGGACTTCTTTATCGTGACGGTTTCCAATATGCGTATGCATCTTTCTACGCTATCACGATCCCGTTCACAGGAGTCATATTCCTGAAGAGGCAGTGGATACTCGGTAAACGCTTTGGTTATGTTACACCGGGTGAGATGTTTCATGATTATTTCAAATCAGATGCGATCAGGATATTGACCGTTATTGTTGCCCTGATCTTCTCAGTCCCTTATCTCGGCGTTCAGCTGAGGGCATCGGGATTCCTCTTTAACGTCCTTACAGACGGCATGTTCGGTGTTGAGACAGGCATGTGGATGCTTTCACTTGTCGTTTTCATCTACGTTGCATCCGGAGGACTGAGAGCTGTTGCTTATGTTGATACGGTTCAGTGTCTCCTGCTGGCAGGCGGTATTATCGCGATAGGTTTCATCGCACTAGATGCAGCCGGCGGATGGGCAGCACTTAACGAAGGTATCGCGAAACTGACATCACCAGATGCAGTTGCCGCTCTGGGCGGGGAGGTGATGGATAAGAAGCGAACGATGGACGGCTTCAGTCACTATATAGCTGTTCCGGGGGTTATTCAGTTCATCCCTGCAGGAACCAAGGCTGTCGGTGGCGCATGGACAGGCATAATGATCTTCAGTTATGCACTCGCCCTTATGGGCATCCAGTCTTCACCTGCATTCTCAATGTGGTCTTTCTCAAACAAGAACCCGAGACCTTTTGCACCCCAGCAGGTATGGGCGTCTGCATTCGGTATCGGCGGAATACTCATCTTCTTCACAGCCATGCAGGGACTCGGCGGACACCTTATCGGTGCTGACACGAGGATGCTTGAGGCTGGTTATGCAAAAGATATCCTTGGCCTCGGCAAAGACCTCATGGCTATGCCGGGTAAACAGGGTATGATAGTTCCCGCTCTGATCAACCTCCTGAGCACGACCGCTCCATGGGCGGTTGGCCTTCTTGCTGTCTGCGCGCTTGCCGCGATGCAGTCAACAGGCGCGGCATACATGTCTACAGCAGGCGGTATGCTCACAAGGGATCTTTACAAACGTTTCATTAACCCGACAGCATCACATGCTACCCAGAAGCTCTTCGGTAGGATCGGTGTTGCTATCATCGTTGGATCCGCTCTCATTGTTGCTACCACATCCAAGGACGCGCTAGTTCTTCTTGGAGGCCTGGCTGTTGCTTATGGATTCCAGATGTGGCCTGCACTTATCGGTATCTGCTACTGGCCGTTCCTCACCAGAAGGGGTATTACGGTTGGTATGATACTTGGACTTATTGCGGTCACATGTACCGAGTCTATCGGAACTAAATGGTTCGGCATAACCTCATGGGGACGCTGGCCGTGGACGATCCACTCTGCAGGATGGGGTATTATCTTTAACCTCGGATCTGCAATAATCATATCTGCAATGACGCAGGACTCTGAATCGCGCTCTCACAGGCAGAAGTTCCATGACTACCTGAATGAGCATGCAGGACTGTCTGAGTCCAAAAAAGGCCTTGTCCCTCTGGCCTGGATAATCGTTGTTGTATGGTTCATGTTCGCACAGGGACCGGGTGCTGTGATCGGCAACACGATCTTCGGTAACCCAAATAACGCTGCTACCTGGGTATTCGGTATTCCTTCCATCTGGGCATGGCAGATAATCTGGTGGGCTCTTGGTGTAGGGATGATGTGGTTCCTTGCATACAAGATGAACATGTCTACGATCCCTGAGACAGAGATCACAGTTCTCGTAGATGACATCGGTGACACATCAAAGGCGCGTCTCGATACAGACAAGCCATGATCATGTAGTGTGAGTTAGTTAATAGAAGGGGGGAGATATTGATCTCCCCCCTTTATTTTTACTGAGAAATCAGATACATTAGTATTCAATATCATCTGCCATAATAATTAGTATTGATACAAAACGGAGGCAACTTGAGCACTGAACTATATATATGGAAGTGGGTCTCTACTATTATTCTTGCCGCTTTACTTTTCAGGCCTGCGAAAAAATTCATTCTTGCCCAGAGGGTAAATAAGGCAGAGCGGAAAGAGAAGAGGCAGCTTACTGAAGAAGAGAAGCAGCTCCTTGAGAAGAGGACAATACCCATGACCGCGTTGCTTGTTGTGACATTTGCACTGGTCTTTAACAATGTGCTCTTTAATAAATTCTATCTTTCACCATGAATAAGAACTTAATAATTCCTGCGATAGTCCTTACTGCCCTGGTTGTTTTTGGTTATTTCTATTTCCAGTTCATGGCGCATGAGAGCGTTCCGGGCGAAAACAAGTTCAGGCTTGCGAATAAAAATCTTGAGGAAGGCAAGTATGATGAGGCGCTCAAGATATTTGACGAGGTGCTGGAGTTGAACCCGGATTATAATGATGTTTATCTGAGCAAAGCGATAACATTTATGCAGATGGGCAGGTTTGATGAATCGAGAGAGGCTTATGATATTGCCATACGCAATGATGAGAGCTATGCCGCTGCATACGCAAACAGGGGAATACTTAATGACAGGACCGGCAGGTTTGAAGATGCTGTCAGTGATTACCGCAGGGCGATTGAACTCAACCCCAAGATCAATGAAGGCCCCGGGATGATCTGGAAATTTCTCCGAAACGTTCATGATAAACAGCATTCTCTTGAGGAGAGGGCTGACTATCTTGAAGAAGAGCTGAAGAAGCCCGAGTCAGAGCGCCTTCTGAGGGTGCCTGAAATAGATGCGCAGCAGAGGATGTATAAAAAATAATTAACAGCGGATTTTATCTATGCATGATAGATCGTCAGATAGAATAGATACAAAGATCGAAGTAGATATAGCTGTGGACGGTGCGCATTACTCCGGTCATATTGTGAATGTGTCAGAGGAAGGCGTAGGCACCCAGATCGTTGCCGTTCCGATATCAGAGGTGCTTGATTTTCATATTATTGAGAGAACCATTCTGGAGTTGAAAATAAAGGCTGCCGGGGTGGAGGCTTTTACACTTAATTGCGAGGTTAAGTGGACACGTGTCACAGACGACGATGAGAGCGATCAGATGCTTTATATGTTTGGAGCGGAGTTGATAAAACCGTCCGAGCGGTTCAGGCACATTATAAATAACCTCTCATAAAGGAAGCTGTTTCATTAAAGTATCAGCTCACCGAACTCACTTCCCACTATCTCCTGCAGTCTTGATATTGCCTTGAAGGCCTCCTTCAGCACCTGCCTGCCTCGTTGAGAGAGGTTGCCCGGGTTGAGATAATAATCGGAAGACCCTTTGCTAATAAAGTTCTCTGTCTGGGCATGCAGTGTATGGTGGAGGATTACCCTGTAGGCATTCTCAAAGTACTCTGAATCCTCAGGATTAATGACACCCTTCTTTACAAGCGCCTGAAGTCTTTTTATGGTTGAGGATTCATGTATGCCATGCTTCATCGCAAGGATACGGGCCGTCTCAATAATAAATATAAGCCCGCTGCGCTTCATATCTATCTCACCCCTGTGCCCCTTTTCGTTCTCTGTAATGAAGTTATTGAACCAGCCCAGCGGCACCCTGTGTTTCCCCTCTTCATCATCATGCATCATCCTCAGAACATTGTGGTTTTTTGATAGCTCATAAAAAGCGTAGTTGATATATTTATCAAAGAGAACGGTATTGCCGTAAACAGGGGCAGAGTCAAAGATGAGGGTCATATACCTGACCGTAAAACTGTCTGCCTTGTTAATACTTTTAGTAATAAATGTCTGCCATCCTGAGATGCTCTTGCGCCAGTCGGGGTTCTGTGCCATAACCTTTCCCGAACAATAAGGGAATCCTGCATCATTAAGGGCATCGGATATTTTTTGAGAGACGCCTTTGAAGTAGTTATCATACTCAGTATAAAGCTTATCGTCATAGTCATCAGTGATAAGGCAGAAGTCCTGATCCGGGAATAGAAGGTTCTCTCTTCTGCCCAGACTTCCGGTAACAAAGAAGCAGAAGTCAACCGGGGGAGGTGCACCATGTTCGCTCAGCGCCTTCTGGATAAGTTTTATATGTATCGAGCGGTTTACCAGCGATATCATCGAGACGATATCTACAGGGTCTGCATTTGAGGCTATTTTACTACGCACAAAAGATATCATTCCGTCTCTGATCGCCTTGAAATCGGCAGGGCTTTCAGCTGCATTGAGCTGTCCTATTATTACAAGGGGTTCAGAGTGGCGCACCTTCATGACCTGCCGCAGCGAGATCATGCCGATGACCCTTCCTGCTTCAATAACAGGCAGATGCTTTACAGAGTGCTTCTGCAGGGTCGAAAGCGCGTCAAAGAGCGTGTCATCAGGTGAAAGGCAGACAGGATCAGAGGTCATTATGTCAGAGATAGCGATATCAGGATTACCGCAGAAGTCGCTTGCAACCACCTTGCTGACGATGTCTCGTTCCGTTACTATGCCTACTGGCTTCATGTCCTCATCAGTTACAACAACCGATGATATCTTTTTTAAGGCCATCTCCCCGGCGATCTTTTTGACATAATCCTGAGGCCTGCAGCAGTAGACATCGTCTGCCATGATATCCCGGAGAGGCTCGCTGTAGCTGAAAGCGTCTATCCTGTAGAGTAAACCGCTTGTCTGAAGGTCACAATAATTTTTATTATCAAGATCTTCTTTGCCGATTTTGCGATCCATAACTTATAGTATATAATAAAAGTTCAGACAGTATAAGCCTTATTTTTTTGTATTATCAGCGGGTTAGCAATTTACGGCAGCGTTACTTTTTGTAACCTTAACGTGTAGAGATTACCATATGTAACACCCTCTTATATGCTTTTGCAGCTACGCGGGAAATCTGGTAATATTTCCTTTGTTTTTCAAGAGGATAGAGAGCCGGATGTTACGGTGTTATGGCATGCTAATTGCACTATTAAAATCTTTACCCAAATATTAATGTCTTAAATATAATTAACACATATAAAAGGAGGAACTGAACATGTCAGAAGAGAAGTCTATTAAGGTCTTATCGTCAGAAGAGAGGACATTTCCCCCGTCAAAAGAGATGAGCGAGAAGGCTCACATCAAGAGCATTGAGCAGTATGAAGAGATGTATAAACGCTCAGTAGATGACCCCGAGGGTTTCTGGGGAGATATCGCTGAAAAGAATATCTCATGGTTTAAAAAATGGGACAAGGTTCTTGAGTATGATTTCCACAAACCTGAGATAAAGTGGTTTCAGGGCGGCAAGCTCAATGCATCCTACAACTGCCTTGACCGTCACCTTGAGTCAGGGAGAAAAGATAAAACAGCGATTCTATGGGAAGCTGATGACGGCTCGAACAGAACCTATACATATGAGCAGCTTCACCTTCAGGTGAACAGGTTCGCCAATGTCCTTAAGAAGAACGGAGTGGCCAAGGGCGACAGGATTGGAATATATATGCCGATGATCCCTGAGCTTGCCATCGCCATGCTCGCATGCGCAAGGGTAGGCGCGATCCACAGTATTACATTCGGCGGATTCAGCGCACAGGCGTTAAAAGACAGGATAAATGACTGCGGGGCAAAGCTGGTCATTACCTCTGACCAGAGCGTCAGGGGCGGCAAGCATATCCCGCTTAAGATAAATGCGGACAATGCGGTCGTGGATTGTCCCACTGTCGAGAAGATGATCGTTGTCAAACATGTCGGCGACATAGATATGAAAGAGGGCAGGGACATCTGGTGGCATGAAGAGATGGCTGCTGCAGATATTGAAGACTACTGCAAGCCTGAAGAGATGGATGCTGAAGATCCCCTCTTCATACTTTATACATCAGGTTCAACAGGCAAGCCCAAGGGAGTGCTCCACACGACCGGCGGCTACATGGTCTATACGAACCTGACCTTTAAATATATCTTTGACTATCATGAAGAGGATATATGGTTCTGCGGCGCTGACATAGGTTGGGTAACAGGACACAGCTACATCATATACGGCCCGCTCTCAGCAGGAGCAACAAGTATCATGTTCGAGGGGATTCCTACATATCCAGACCCGGGAAGACTCTGGGATATGATCGACAAGCACAAGGTCACACAGATATATACAGCGCCAACCGTCATAAGGGCTTTGATGAGGTCGGGCGAAGAATGGCCCAACAAGTATGACCTTTCATCTCTCAGAGTTCTCGGTTCTGTAGGAGAGCCTATCAACCCTGAGGCATGGATGTGGTACTACAAAAATGTGGGCAGGGAGAGGATCCCGATAGTGGATACATGGTGGCAGACTGAGACAGGAGGCATACTTATAACACCGCTTCCGGGCGCAATGACGCTCAAACCGGGTTCGGCTAACCGCCCCTTCTTTGGTGTTGTTCCCAGGATTGTAAATAAGGAAGGCACTACAGCCGGTGTTAATGAGGGAGGATATCTTCTTATTGATAAGCCATGGCCCGGAATGATCAGGGGCACATACGGCGACCCTGAGCAGAAGCGCGTAAAAGAAGTATATTTCTCACAGTTCCCAGGCAGCTATATGTCAGGTGACGGGGCGAGAATTGATGCTGACGGTGACTACTGGCTTATGGGAAGGATCGATGATGTCATCAATATTTCAGGCCACAGGCTCGGTACAGCTGAAGTTGAGTCAGCGCTTGTAAGCCATGAGACGGTTGCTGAGGCGGCTGTTGTCGGATACCCGCATGAAATAAAAGGCGAGGGCATCTATGTCTATGTAACACTGAAGGAAGGACTGGAGCCGTCAGATGACCTTAAGAAAGAGCTTGTAGCACATATAAGAAAAGAGATAGGCCCTATCGCAACACCGGACAAGATGCAGTTCTCACCCGGCTTGCCAAAGACCAGAAGCGGTAAGATAATGAGAAGGATACTCAGAAAGATAGCAGAAGGCGCGGTTGACGAGCTTGGCGACACATCTACACTTGCCGACCCTTCAGTTGTTGACAGCCTTGTAAAAGAGAGACAGTAAACTATTGACAGCCTTTAGGCTGCTCATATGTTCCATCCCCTGTTGCGCTTAATTGCCGTAGCAGGGGATGGACCCCTTTTTTTCAGCTTTCAGTTGACATTCAGCAGCAGGAAAAATACTATAGAGACAGATGGATAAATTTATACTCAACCCAAAAGATGCCGTGCTTGTAGTGGTGGATATACAGGAGAGGCTCGTTCCTGCCATGAGCAAAAAGGAGAAGGTCTATACAAACTCTATACATATTATAGAGGCTGCCAAACTTCTCGGCATACCGATTGTGGTTACAGAGCAGTACCCCAAAGGGCTCGGGCCTACAGTAAAAGAGATAACGGAGAGGGTCCCTTCATATGATCCACTTGAGAAGACAACCTTTGATTGCTGTAAGGGGCCGGGCTTCATGGAGAAGATGGTATCTCTGGGAAAGAAGCAGATCATCCTGACCGGTATGGAGACCCATGTATGTGTGCTGCAGACATGCCTGAGCCTTCTGAAGAAGGATTACATAGTGCACCTTGTGAGCGATGCTGTCTGCTCAAGAAACAAGGGCGACTATATATCCGCCAGGGAGATGATGCGTGATGCAGGGGCTGTTGTCACCTGCACAGAGACGGTTTTATTTCAGCTTCTTGAGAAGGCGGGCACTCCCGAGTTCAAGGCTATATCTAAGAGGATCAGGTAAGCCTTTTCTGCATGAGCCAATAGTTTTCCTTAAAATAAGCAAAGCGCATTCTATACTTCTTTAAATAAATTCCAAAACCCAAATAACAAATCACAAATAAACGCAAAATTCCAATAACCGAAATTCCAAATTTTTTAGATAATCTGCTTATTCTTTATTGTTTGGGATTTGGTGCTTGTTATTTGAGATTTGATGGCATGACTTAACAACCTCTGTGAATGCTTTCAGCCTGCATCACCGCTATGCACCAGTTTAATAACCGTCACCTCAGGTGGTGCAAGAAAACGTATCGGCGGGCCCCATGTTCCTGATCCCCTGTTAACATATATCGAAGATCTCTCTGAGAGATTATAAAGCCCTTCGATCATCGGATAAGAGATCTGTACAAGGTAATTGAACGGAAAGATTTGTCCCTTGTGGGTATGCCCTGAAAGCTGAAGGTCAAAGAGTCCTTCTGACCCTGCCTCAACAAGCGGCCTGTGTTTAAGAAAGAGGGTGAACATATCTGAAGGAAGTTTTGAAAGGACCTCTTTGTCAGAGATGCCGCTGAGTATGCCGAATCTCAATCCCGCCGGGTCATCGACACCCGCTATATTGATGATGCCCCCTACGGCCTGCCCTTCATTTCGCAGTACAGTGAATCCGGCTCTTTCAGTAAAGGCAACAGACTCATCAACGCCTGCATAATATTCATGGTTTCCGGTTATGGCGAACTTGCCGTACTTAGTCTTTATCTCCTTAAGTATCTTTGACAGCTCCGCAAGGTCGCTTCTCTGCCCGTTTACAAGATCTCCGGTTGATACAAGTATATCCGGCTCTTGCGCCTTCACCTTCTCAAGGATCATATTGAGCCTTTCAGCCCTGACAATATGCCCAAGATGCACATCAGATATCTGTACTATCTTTATGCTGCCGACATCCTTCGGGATCTTGGAAGACTTTATCGTCACATGCTCAACCATGATATCCCTTGCTTCAAAATATCCGTATGATGCAACAGACAGGGAGATGAGCATAGGTGCGAGAAAACATAGCTTTGCATAGGGGCTGAGAAAAGAGAGCTTATTTCTGCTTATTGTCTTTGCGATAAAAAGCAGGAACCTGTAAATGTCTATCGGTAAAGAGTAGGTGAAGAATAAAAAGATGATGCCCATCCATACGTATCCAACATTGGCTGTCAGGTATGCAAAGGTCTCAAATCCCTGCTTCTCATATATACGCACAAAGAAGGGTGCGGATATCATCAGGATAAAAAAGACTGCAAGCAGTGTCAGGAACTTCTTGTTCTCAGGAAAAGCAGCTCTTGCCTTGAGAAATGCATATAAGTGAGTACCGCCGTATATGAGTATGAAGCTTATAAAGAAGAGAGACATCTTTAAGCTTAAGCTTCCTCTTTATAAATATGTACATCTCTCTGCGGGAAGGGTATCTTAACGCCATCAGCATTGAACCTTTTATAGATGGCAGAGTTGAGCTGATGTATGGAGGCTCCCCTAAGAACGGGTTCTTTTGCCCAGCATAAAAGCTCAAAGTTGAGCGCCGAATCACCAAATGCCCTGAAGCGTACGCGCGGCTCAGGATCTTCAACAATATTAGCGTTTTCAGTGGCTACCTCAAGCAGTATCTTTTCAACAAGGTCTATGTCGCTTCCGTATGCAACTGTGACCGGTATCTTTATCCTGAACTTGGGCACAGGCGCGCTCTCGTTTATTATCTTGTTATTTGCGATAAGTGCATTGGGGATGGTTATCAGAACATCGTCCCTCGTCTTAATACGGGTGCTTCTGATGCCTATCGCCACGACCTCACCCCTTTCACCCTGATCGAGTATCACATAATCACCCAGCTTAAATGGCTTGTCCATGAAGATGCTTATGCCGCCGAAGAAGTTCCCAAGCATATCCTTTGCAGCAAATGCCACAGCAGCACCGGCTATTCCAGCTGATGCTACAAGCGGTGTGATATTAATCTTCCATAGAGACATCAGCGCAAAGATCGCGGCTGCTATCAGGAGTATCTTTGAGATATTCTCTGCAAACGGGATTATATCTTTTTTGAGGCCGGTGGAATCCGCATCCTTCTGTATATGCCCCTCAATGACGAGGTTGCTTATCCTCATCAATGCACGGAGCCACATAAAGACGATGACTGTATAGAGTATTCCGTTTACATAGAAGACGAGCTTCTCATCAAACTCCAGGTATGAGATCGATAGGATTATCCCTATGAAGAGCGCGGTGGTAAAGAGAGGCTTGTGAATAGCCTCTATAGCCTTGTCGTCAAAGTCTGTCTTTGTAAATGATGTAAGCTTCTTGAGAAAGCGGGAGACAAAGATATCCACTATCACGGCCAGTATCACGAATGTGACTATCGTTACGAGGGCTTTGAGATATGGAGAGGTTATGTTAAAAGATTCAAGCAGTTCTGACATTTTTCTACTTTAAACTGAATGGGGGAAAAATTCAATGTGATAAGGAGAGATATGCTTTTAGAATCTAGAATGGTCGAGCGTATTTGAATGCATTAGGGTTTCAGTATTGATAACACCTAATTTTGGGTTCTTATTTGTTTTTATACAGTTTGTTTTGTACTGTGACCATATCTGCAAGTATGCTGTTTATATAAATTTTAAAGCCATCTTTAAATCTTTGCTCATCTCTTGGAATACGGATGTCAGGTTCTACATAATT
>PJEL010005183.1_pt1 | contig 10549 bp, 10 predicted proteins | sample 1853271 | NCBI WGS metagenome assembly PJEL01 (sample SAMN08108733, study PRJNA415343) | Invertebrate metagenome, whole genome shotgun sequencing project. | host: Globobulimina | place: Sweden: Gullmar Fjord | collected 2015-08 | reverse complement strand
GGAAAAAATTTCCCCGGAAGCGGCGGTGCCAACTATGTATCAAGAGGCCACGCTGGCCACCAGAAACCCGTCTCCTTCGAAAACCTCGCGAAACTTCAGTTACACGACCGATGATATCCTCGTTATTGATTAGATGCGCATCAACATGAGAATTATTATCGCCTTGGGTCTGAATGCCATCAGGCGATATTCCTACAACTCGATGAATTATGCGATCTTTGGTATTTTGATGCCGAAAGTATACAACATCGCCACATCTGATACAGTCGTCACCATAGGGGACGAATTCAAGTAAGTCCCAGTCCTTGAGCGTTGGTTCCATACTTGAACCAATAAGGATGATCTGTCGAAAAGCATTTTGATTTCTTCTAACCTTATATGCCTCTGAACGCTCAAGGGCCGATTTCTTGAGCCTAGATATCCCATTAATCTGCGAAGGCGACTTCAAAGATTCAGCGCAAGATCGACCTTTTACATCCCTGAGCGCATTTTCCATTTTCAACCAGAAACATCCAGTTTTGCTAACACCTAAGGAAAAGCCTGATACACAGCTGGAAATCGCTTGCGCAGCTTCGATAAGGCCAAAGTAGAACCGTCGAGAAACCCTTGATAGTGGATCACCTGGGACCACCCCTGCTATCTGAAGACCTGAATTTACAAGCCTTGACATTGTTTCTACGGGCTGTAATTGGGAAACACTGTCATCAGCGGCCTGAGAAAGAAAGAAAACTGCCCTAATTGGAACTGCAGCTTGAAAATTCCAGGATTCAGGATTGCAGTCAGGGTTTCTTGATTCTCCGAGGCGACTCCATGTCGGCCAAGGGTGAGCCCAATAGGTCAATTGAAAATCAGGCACCACCAGAGTGCTATCATCAGACTGGGAACGCCATGGTTTTTCCAACTTTGCACTGACAGTTGACTTCCCTATGCCGCTAGGTCCAGCCAAGACCACTCCGAATTCTTTTTCGCTGCGGTATTCCGATTCCCCCGCAGTAAAGCTAGCGAGCGCACCGTGAAGCAAAATGCCTCCACGATCCACGGCGTCACGAGCAATTATTGAAGAAATTTCTCGGAGGGCCGCTATTAGATCCGAAGAGGAAATAGGACGATGAAGGACACACTTGACATGTTTGTATCCGTCAATAACATTCAGAAAAACTCGAGAGAATGGTTTTGGATTCTCTGAATCCACGGCAACTCGAAGAATATTTCCGGTGCCTTCTCCCGGCCCCAACTGCATCGCTAAGGCAAAAACTGAAACGATTTGCTGAGCTTCCTCGTCCTCGGCACAGACAAACCACCGAACACCATTTGTAAACTTCAACATCACAGGATGACCATAGCTAAGTTGTGTCATGGTCTCTCCTGACAAAAACCTTTAAATGTCATACCACCTGAGCACTTGAAAAATTTTGCAGGTAAAACCGAGCCTCTCCATCAACAGAACAATTCAAAAGGACCAAGTCCATCGACGCCAGCCTATTCACAACAAGCCTGAGTGCTTTCATTGTTTCGGCAAAATCGAAATCTTGCGAAGGTTAGCCAAAAGTCAACCGACGACACCTCCGCCACTACAATTTCCCTGTGAACCAGATGCGGTCTGACCCAAATTTTGGCACAATCCGACATTTGAAAATCCCGGATCTGAACACTGGCCAGCAGCATCTGCTCCGTTGTGAAGGCACGTGTCTTGGCCAGCGCCAAAACCTGGCCCCCCCATCTTGACTACCTTGGGTGCCGAATACACTTGCTTGCCTCCCGTTTTCCCGCCAGTTTCCAAACGCCAATCGCTCATTATTCTCTCCCCTCGGACCCAAATGGTCACATCAAGAAATTTTGATACTCATCACTACCATAAACAATCTTAACACTTTCCGAGCTTCATATTCTCAATCGGCTTTCCGGAAAAACTCCTCGCCTTGCTGCCTCGGCACATAGTCTTCCAGGCCACACGATTCGCTCATCGTTGACATAGTTGATTGCCACACAACTTGTTCTGCAATGCTTCGCAAAAACACAACGACCGCAAATACCAGGGTAATTCTTCAGGTCATCCAATGCTTGCCTAAGGTCCTTCAACTTCTCGTTCGAAAACCAGATCTCTCTGATACTGTTCCTACCGATTTGACCATAAACAAGTTCTGGAATTGATCGACCTATCCCACAAAGAGCAACCTCACCTCCCCCAAGGATTCCCAAAATATTGCGTACGCCGCAATCGTTGGTTTTCCCCCGTGTGAGCCTCAGTTCCCGGATTGGACTCAACGCCGGCGGCAAACTAATTATTACATCAATTCTGGCACTTTGTCGAAGCTTCCCAAAGACATACTTCGCCAAAGCCAAGTGGTCATCAAAACCAAGCGCCTCCCCCTGCACATGCATCGTTTTCCCTCGACCGGCACTTATGACTGGGGTAAATTTCACCGACGCAGCACCATAGCGGGTGGCGAGTTCGACCACCGCATCAATCTGCCCGATGTTGCCGAGATGAGGACTCATAATCACCTGAGTGCCTTCGAAACCAGCGTTGCGTAGGTATTCGAGCCCCTTTAATGCGGCGGCAAAAGAACCAGGAACGCCTCTGAAGCGATCGTGGGTTTCGGCATTCGCACCGTCGATACTCACCGAAACGAATTCAACGTTTGTCTCCTCCTTAAGATAACGAGCTGAATCGGCAGTTAGAAGCGTCCCGTTCGTTTCCATGGTTAATGCCAGGTCCTCAGCCGTAAGCATATCAACGATGTTCATGAACCTGGGATGTAACATCGGCTCACCGCCAGTAAGCTTTGCGGAAATCAACCCAATAGTCTTCGCCTCGGCTACAGCTCTGCGCAACGCATCGACATCAATTACGTCACCGGGATCAGGCTTACCGTTGACGAATCGAGGAGTAATCCAACAGTGCCTACAGGCCAAATTGCAACTATTGGACATGTAGAGATATAATGAACGAAGCGGCGGCACACCCTCAGGTAATTCAAATGCCATCTTGCCATTTTCATTCAGCGGTTCTTCCTCAAAATCACAAAACGTCATAACGACCCCTCGATATCACTGGATCTACGACTTCTTGACTCTCATCTCTGTATTGGCGATAGCAATACCCGGGATCTCGTTCATTCAGCTTTCCTATCTTGGACATCACCGCTGCGGGACAGCCACCGGCGCAAAAACCTGTATATGGGCAATCGTGACACGACGGCAACGCACTCAGCGGTATCTCGCGCCTGTGACGTACGGCGTTAATTGACGGATGGTGGAGCCACGATTCTCTTAGTGGGTTGACTCCGGCGACACCCATTGAAAGGGTCGGCAATAGATTGCACGGCACCATAGTTCCATCGTGCAGAACAGCCATCTTAGAAAACACGCCACCACACGAACAGAGCGTACCCCGGCCCGGCGTTTTGGTTTCGCCACACTTCAATTGCCGATCGATTTCGGCGAACATCTGGGCTCTCGCAAGCGGCCCAGCCGTGGCATTGATCCGGCCCTCATACTTGGCACGGAGCATTAACAACGCCCCCATAGCCAGTTGCCGTTCCTTTTCTGTCAAGACGACGTCACCGCCGAAACAACGTGCCGTACCCATTTCTGCGGCTTCGTTGGTGCTGAAGCCCGGCAGCCCAACATCCTCCAAGAGCAATTCGGCAATGTTTTCCAAATCATCAACATTGTGGCGATTGATGGTGACCCGAACAGAAACAGGAAACCCGTGCTCCTGAAGGAGGCGCAACCCGCGCAAGGCCCTGCCGAAGCTCTGTGGGGGACGACTAAGATCGTGGACTTCGGCACGGGAGCCATCGATCGAAACCTGAATAGAATCGAGGCGCAGGCGTCGCTTTTCTTTTCCAAATGCCTCGATGGTTTTCTCGGTAATCAAAGTTCCATTGGTCAGCAAGCTGTAGCGCATCCGGTTGGCAATAACGCCATCGATCAACTCAAAGAGGTCAGGGCGTGTGAACACTTCACCGCCGGTGAGGCAAACCCGTTGCACGCCCAACTCACCAAGTTCTTTGAAGATCTTCAACCAGCGCTCGGTTGGCAAATCATTGAGAGCCGCCATCTCATCAGCGTAGAAACAGTAACTGCACTTGAGGTTGCATCGGCCAGTAACCGAGATATCAACCTCACGCGGGCGTTTCGGTACACCGGGAGGAGGTATCGTCGGGTCGTAGACTGGTGGCAATTCGTCTTCGATTTTTGGTTTCATGCCGTGCTTCTTTTCACCGATAGGACGTGCTCGTTACTTGGACCCATCATGCTTCCAACTCGTTCACAAAATCGGGCAACAGGTCCTTGAGAAAGGCATCGACGTCCTGGTCCACCTGCTCGGCAGCGCAACCTTCAAATGTTTCTAGGAGATATTGGGTGATCTGCGTTGGCGTGTGTGGTTCATTGATGAACTGCCAAATCGTCTTACCAGTCCCATTGATGATGACAGCATCATCGGTGTCGGGATTGAAGAGCACAGCACCTTCATCGCCCTCGTCGCCAAACGAAATCTCTGTATTGACCGCATACCGCTTTTCCATCTTCAATCTCCTGTCCATTCGTAACCAATGAATCCATCATCCGCGAGATCCTTTACGAGCTTGACGACATCCTCAGTCACCGAATTCGGAACTTCGTCGAATTGCTTTTCTACCTTATCGACGATATCAGCAATCGTGCGCCGGCCGTTGACCAGTTTCCATACGACAATACCGGTCGGATTGAGGGCCAGGGAAGACACCACATCAAGATTGACGAGAACCGCCCAACCATCTTCCCCCTCCTGAAACACTGTTGCAGGATTGGCTATCGGTACCTTTGCCAGTTCCATTTCACACACTCTTTCAAAATCTAAAAATCCATGCTATCTAAGTTCCTCAAACCAGTCGATCGTCATGCTAGCAGGCTCATGAATTCAAGAAAAGAGCCTTGCCCAACCATAGTCAAAACTAACCTAATACTTTCAAAAAGCATTATGATGATAGATGTAGATTTAGCAGGAATGATTCTCATTGTCAAAGTAACTCGCTTGATCCGTCACAAGAGATCCAGTTTCAGTTTCCAATCAGAATCTGAGGAGATCGACGCAATCGTGGCATTTTCGCAGACAAACTCAGACATTTCAGTGATGCGCTCCCCGCGATCAGTCGGTCTCGACATCACGTCCCGCTGCAATTTACGGTGCCAATACTGCTATTTTTTTGAAGACTCGGCACGCGAATACATCGAGCTTCCAACTGATGATTGGCTACGCTTCTTTCACGAACTTGGCGATTGTGGTGCTATGGATGTGACCATTGCCGGCAGGGAGCCGTTTATCCGGCCAGATCTCCGCGATCTTCTCGACGGCATTGTCGAAAATCGAATGCGCTTCTCGATTCTATCCAACGGCGGACTCATCAACAATGATGTTGCAGCATTTATCGCAAATACAAAGCGGTGCAATCACGTTCAGAGTTCGAGTTTTGTGCGGAATGTCAATATCTGCCACACTGCACCGGGAACTGCCCCGGTCTCGCTTATAATCTTGTCGGCAAGGTCGATCACCCGAGCCCCGATGCGTGTTTTCGACGTTTTCTCATGGATGGCGGACGCTTGCCGACTCTGCCTGTTTCGCCAATCAAACAATCACAATGCGGAGAAGAGCTTTGAGCCCAACTGAAACAACTGCCACAACCGAAACGGAAGCTCGACCAGTTCCTTGCCTCAACATGCTCTACCTCTACCTGACCGAAGGCTGCAATCTGGCATGCCGCCACTGTTGGTTAGCGCCGAAACTCGATGTTGACGGAACTAAGTTTCCAACTCTTCCGGTAGATCGGCTTGACGGAATTTTGGCCGAAGCCAAACCCCTCGGTCTCTCCGGCGTCAAGTTGACCGGGGGCGAACCGCTGCTTCACCCCGAAATCACGAAGATTCTCGAAATCACTCGCCGGGAGGAACTCGGACTTACGATTGAGACCAACGGCGTACTCTGCACTCCGGATCTGGCTGCGGAAATCGAAAAATCAGAGAAACGCTTTGTTTCGGTGAGCATTGATGGCACCGATACCGAGACCCATGAAGCGGTGCGTGGCATCAAAGGCTCTTTTGAAGACGCCTGTCGGGGTGTTCGTAATCTGGTCGCAGCCAACACATCTCCGCAGATCATCATGTCTGTCATGCGATCGAATGCTCATCAAGTTGATGACGCTGTGCGTATGGCTGAAGACCTTGGCGCCTCTTCAGTGAAATTCAACATCATCCAGCCAACCGCGCGCGGCGATTCGATGCAAAAGGCGGATCAAACGTTGTCGGTTACCGAACTTATCGAGCTTGGAAACCATGTCGATAAGGATCTCGCGCCAAAGACGGATCTGAGGCTTCATTTCGACCTACCCCTCGCGTTTCGGCCACTGAGCCGCATGGCGTCGCCAGGTGGCTGCTCTGTGTGCGGTATTTTCGGCATTCTGGGAGTGGTCGCGACGGGCCATTACGCTCTCTGCGGAATCGGGCAGCAAATTCCCGAATTGGTCTTCGGCATGGCTGGTGACGACTCTCTCGAAAAGGTTTGGAACGAGCATCCGAAGCTCGTTGAGCTTCGTCAAGGCCTGCCAAGCAAACTCCAAGGCGTCTGTTCTAAATGTTTGATGAGACACCGATGCTTGGGTTCGTGTGCGGCACAGAACTACTATCGTTTGGGAAGCTATTGGGCGCCTTTTTGGTTTTGTGAAGAAGCGGAACGGGAGGGTCTGTTCCCGGTTTCGCGCTCCACAATGATTGGCGGCGCGAGGGATACTTCAAAACCAAAATGACCAGAGAACTCCAGGACCGGGTCGCGGACTTCGAGACGACGGCAATCACGAAGCACCTCGGTGATTTGTTTGTTTCTCGTGATGGTGGCCCGGATGGGCAACGCGATATTCTTTTCGGAGGCCATCGGGGATCCAGCATGAACCCGACTCTGTGCGAGCTTGATCTCCTCGAAATCGCGGCCTATGGCGAGCGCAAACCGCGCGTTGGGGATATCATCTGGTTCGAATCGGACGCAACCGAACGAGCCGTTGTGCATCGGATTGTTGAGGTTTCCGATCGGGGTATCCGTACTCGTGGCGACAACTGCTCAGGCGCAGACGACTGGTTGGTTCACGAGAACGAAATCAGCGGCAGGGTCATCGCTGCTCGTAGCGGAAAGCGGCGGCGCCGAATTGCTGGAGGCACTCTCGGCCGGCTCAAAGCCGCCGCTCTTCGGGCGCGCAAGGCAACACTTCGTCTTACAGTACGGATCCTGGGGCCCACTTATCGATGGATGGGAGAACGGCGGCCTTCTTGGCTTCAAGTTCCGGCGCGGCTCAGACCTCGAACAGTGATTTTCTCTTCACCGGACGGGGGCATGAAGCTCACGATGGGAAACCGCCAGATCGCGCGTTTCGACCCACTTCAAGATCGCTGGATACTCAAACGGAGTGCGGGTCTTTTTGTCGATGAAGCGAAGTTGCCACGGCCGTAGGTGAACGTGTCCAGCTATTCTCCGAATTCGTCCAGACCGTAGCCAATAAACCCGCGACCCTTCAGATCGCTGACGAACGTGTCGATCTCGTCGAATACGCCTTCTGATACTTCGTCGAAGATTTCTTTGACCTCAGCCACGATCATGTCGAGGTCTTTGACGCCATCCATCATTTTCCAGACTTCAACGCCGACGGGGTTGATGCCAACAGCTTCGGCGGTATCTGGATTAAACAGCACGGCCCAGTCGTCGAATTCTTCGCGAAGTACAACGACTGGATTTACGATCGGATTTTTGTTCGCCATTTTGACTCCATCATGCGCCATTCGAGTGATGATTAATCATAACGTTTGAGTGAGCAAATCACCACCCAAGTGCTCTTCGCCTATGGCTGGGGCGACGAAGAATTGAGGAGCGATGGGACTACTTGCGGTTTTGAAGGCGCTCGATGCGGCTCTACCGAGCGCCTACGCTAGTTTTCCGAGAATTCTGATTGCGGTTTGTTCGTAAATCCTCGATAGAAATTGAATCTCTGCTTCTTTGTGTTACTGTGCGTTTTGATAGGTCGATTGTGGAGGAATCATGCCGAATACGATTGAAATCCTACAGCGCTGCAGGCTTTTTCGTGATCTTGATCTGACGATTCTAAAAATGGTTGCTGCGGCTGCCGAATATCGGGATTTTGGGGCTCACAGCGTTCTATTTGCCACTGGTGATACCCGCGATTTTTTCTACGTCGTTATCGAGGGTGATCTTGAGGTACAGATCGAATCGGGCGACGCCGAAGGTACGATCGTAGTATTAGGTCCGGGCGAAGGCGTCGGCGAGGCTGGTTTGCTTGAAGCTGGTTTACATTCGGCTTCGGCGCGGGCTGTCAGCGATGTTTCCGTGCTTGAGATCAACAATCAGGCGCTGCGCGGCGCATTGTTAGAAGATGCCCAGGCGGCGATGACCCTCTTCGCTGCAGTGTCGCGGGTCATGGTTCGGCGTTTGCAGTACTCGGCCTTCCGACGCGCTGGTTGGGATCGTATCTACGCGGAAGGCTCAACGCGGCGGGAACACGATCTGCTCGGCGAACGTGATTTGCCCGCTGATGCAAAGTATGGCATTCAGACTTTGCGTGCGATTGAGAATTTTCCGATCACCGGCATTCACCTCGCGCACTTTCCCCAATTCATTCGCGCTTTAGCAATGGTAAAACAAGCTGCAGCACACGCCAACCACAAGCTTGGTCTGCTCACGGATGAAGTCAAAGACGCGATCGACCAGGCGTGTCACGAGATCATCGACGGCCATTGGCACGGTCATTTCGTCGTTGATATGGTACAAGGCGGCGCGGGGACTTCGACAAATATGAACGCCAACGAGGTGATCGCCAACCGTGCGCTTGAGTTGCTCGGGCGCCAACGTGGCGAATACTCACACTGCCACCCAAACAACCATATCAACCTCTCGCAATCAACCAACGATGCTTATCCGACCGCCATACGGGTCGCGACCATCCTCAAACAACAAGAACTCTCTGATGGTCTGCTTGAACTCAGCAAAGCCTTGCACTCAAAAGCCGAGGAGTTCAAAGATGTGCTCAAGATGGGCCGTACACAGCTGCAAGACGCGGTACCTATGACGCTTGGTCAAGAATTCGAGGCTTTTGCAGTAACGACGCTTGAGGATATTTTACGCCTCAAAGAGGCAACCCAACTGCTGCACGAAATAAACCTTGGCGGTACGGCGATCGGTACTGGCATCAACGCCGATCCCCTCTATCCCGAATTGGCGGTGGCGGCTCTTCGAGAAATCAGCGGTCTCGACCTCTCTCTTGCCGAAAACCTTGTTGAAGCGACTCCCGATACCGGGGCATTCGTCGCTTTTTCCGGCTCGCTGAAGCGTATCGCAATCAAACTCAGCAAGATGTGCAACGATTTACGATTGCTCTCATCGGGACCTCGCTGCGGCTTCAACGAGATCAATCTGCCGCCAATGCAACCGGGTTCGAGCATCATGCCTGGCAAGGTCAACCCAGTGATTCCTGAGGTCGTCAACCAGGTTGCGTATCAGGTTATCGGCAACGATCTGACAATCACAATGGCATCCGAAGCGGGCCAGCTGCAACTCAACGTGATGGAGCCAGTGATGGCATTCAACATCTTTGAATCGCTCGATATGCTTGAGGCTTCGGTACGCACCCTCACTGAACGCTGCATTCGTGGTATCACCGTGAATATCGAGCATTGTCAGGCGTTGATTGAAGGCTCAATCGGAGTGGTCACGGCTCTGGTACCAGTGCTCGGTTACGAGGGTGCTTCTGATGTTGCCAAAGAGGCGTTGGCTACTGGAAAAGCAGTCCGCAAGATCGTGCTCGATCGCGGCTTGATTGAAGAAGAAAAACTCAACGAACTGCTTTCACCACGGGCCATGACCCAACCACGCTCGATGAGATAAGGGCCCTCGTCGTTCGCTGATGTCCGTCACTCGCGATCACGGCCTTCGGAGCACCACGGGAGTCCCCTCAGCGTCAGCTACAACCCGCCAGCCCGAACATACGAGATCGTACGGTTTCTTCCACCGAATACTGCGTTGGCCAGGCAGCCACTCACCGACAATCTTGCCGCGATGCAACAAGCGAACGATTATGTCTTCACCACAATGAAACCGGAGCTCCTTGATTTCAGGCTTCCACAACAACCCTACCAATCGATGTCGCTTCAATACCCTGTAAGGCCAAGCTCCGATCCTTAGAATACGGCGACTCGTTTTACGGAACCAGACGCAAAAAAGCCCCATTTCGCCAGACAGGACTCGCCTCTTTCTTCCTCGGCGTTCCCGAAACGCGACCCTACCTACAAACGACTCCGCGGTTACCAACTCGTGATCAGCAAATGCATTATTATCCCCCTGCATCCGCAAACCTTCGGGTGCGATCGAGATCACCCGGTGGACAATTTCATTGCTGTTACCCAGAGCTTCGGCTGATCGGTACGCCACCACATCTCCGACAGCGATATCTTCAAAGCTGGATTCGTCGAAAATGAGCAAGTCTCCCTGGCAAAAAGAGCCGGCCATGCT
>PJEL010005182.1_pt1 | contig 10552 bp, 2 predicted proteins | sample 1853271 | NCBI WGS metagenome assembly PJEL01 (sample SAMN08108733, study PRJNA415343) | Invertebrate metagenome, whole genome shotgun sequencing project. | host: Globobulimina | place: Sweden: Gullmar Fjord | collected 2015-08 | reverse complement strand
CAGCAACAAGATTGGGAGGAAGGGTCCTCAGGAATGCATCATCTGCTGTAGACAGTACCTCTCGCCTCAGCTCAGAAGTCAACGATACAACAAACGATGCGTTGTCAATGTCTTCAGCAAGCGATGGGTCCAACTGCTCTTCTTCCCTTCTCCTCCGCAATTCGTTTTCTAAAACCTCTTCCTGGAGTTCCGGTGGCAGAGCCGCAAGAACTTCAGGATCGAGTCCACTAGCTTCAATACAATCTGCTGTTGCGCCTGCACCTGCTGCTTGATCTACAACTGCAGCAGCATTGAGACCACCACAATCATGCAAGGGTTCAGCGGGTTGTAACTCGCTGTTCTGGAGAGAGGGAAACCCCGCATCATCTACTTGGTCCATTAAAGGTGGACGACGCACATTATTCGTGATGGTATCCAGTTCATCATTGTTCTCTCGTTCTTCCTCCCCTTCATCATCCTCACTAATACTATTCTGTTCTTCCTCCTCATCATCCTCGCCGTCATCTTGTGCTTCATCGTCATCTTCAGCGACTGAACTGCATGCAGAGGAGGAAGAGTCGTCATCAGAATGTTGGGAATCAGGAGGTGGTGGTACCATGGTATAAGAGACAGCGGCGGGTGTTGTGCCTCTTGCAGGATACAAAAGCAGACTCGTCCTACGTACACCATTTTCGTTACCACCAAACTCCCCTGTCTGATTTCCAGTTAGACCTGCTGCCGCTGCTGCTGATGCTGCAGGTTCTGTACTGGGTGGTTGAACACCACCATCATGAACGCTAAGTTGCCTAGCCACATCAGCATCAACCGATGCAGTCACATTGAAACCACAATGCCTCAAATGAAAAGGAACATTATTTCTATTACACGAAGGAAAACTATGTGTCACCACCCCATCTGAAGCAGAAGTGTCATCGCCGCTACGGGTCCATGCCAAAAACGATTGTGTTCCCATGCCACCAAAGGGGAATGTTTCGTTGATAGAATCGCCTAGTAGTGCTTGAAGGCGGGACTCGAAGTCGTCCTGTGACATTCTCCTCTGCCTATTTCCTCTCTGCCAGTGCTGATGGTGATTGTGCTGAAGCAGAGGGTGAATATTGGGCTGAAAAAAAATAGAGGGGGGGGGAGAGGGAGAATATCCTCTTTGAACTCCAGAATGACATAAATTTGATAAACCAAGTAAGTCAGAACAAATTCTTAAGGGTGATTGAGGATCCTCGAGCTGCAGAAGTAAACCAGAACCAGAACCAGAAGTGCTCAGGTCATCAAATCTCAACCTGCCATCATTCAAAAGGTTCCTGACAATATGAAACATGCTCGGAATAGTACCAGCAGCACCACTGGATATGTCACGATCAACAAGAATATCATCCGCTCTTTGAGCGTTGGTGGTCACATCATACACTTCACTCTCCTCGTCACTCACAATGTCATCATCTGCTTCATCACTCACTTCCTGAGCGTTTTCTCGACCACCAATCCTCACCCTATCACCATCTACAAATGACCTGGTGTCCACTCGGTACATACCTTGACCTGTATCAAAAGCTACTATTCCATCATCCACCAAAGCAGCCTCCAATACATCGTTTGATGGTACAAGACCACCAACATCTGAGCTCCCTTGACTATCATCTATTAGTTGAATTGTGAAGGGCATCCCCCCTGGAGCTATAGTGATACTACTGGAATGATGATCCTCTCTGTTTCTTCTCCTCCTCGCGGCGGTCTGTGATCCAGAATTGCCAGGGACCACTGCCACCGTCTCAGCCCTTGATGATTCCTCTTCCTTCTTTGTCTGCTGCATACGGTGGTGGTGGTCTAGCACTTTCCAACGGTGCCACCGCAACACATATTGCAGAGCATGCAACAGCGTCACCACAGCCGCAGGAGCAATGGTCTCCTGTAAATTTAGACGTGAAAAAGCATTAAACAAAGCCGAAAATAGACCTCCTTTTACAAGGTAATATCCAGGGGTTTCTTCTTCCCCTTCATGGCCCTGGCACTTATTTAAACGCAAATGTTCACCGACAATCATGAGGATTAAAGAGAGCTCACTCCAAGAAGCAAGAGGTACTAGAGCAGAATCGTTCAGCTTTGCCACATAATCTAGACCCTGACAACGAATAGCTTTCAGGAGCTCATTGCAGACACATCTGCAGATATTTACGGGCCCCTTGATGAGATTGAGAATTAGTAAAATTCCAGCTTGCACTGATTCAACTCTCATCCTCTGTAATTGTTTCTTCTTCTCACTAGTAGTATTATTTGAAACATGGGATCCATCCCCGCAGTGGGGAGATATAAGTTTGTGCAAAATGAAAGAAATGACAGATGGATCTGGAGGAATGCAACCTGGAATACAGTGGTTAATGGACTGTAACGTTTCCCGAGCTTCTTCAGAGAGCTCATTTTCACCACCCGCACTTTCGTGGCCACCGCAGTAGATGTCGTTGATCACAGTCGAGCAAACAGGGCCGCCAAAACTCATCATCTCTGACAGAAGCCAAGCAGCATCGACAGTAGAGATAAAGTGGTCATCAGGTGGTGCTTCTTGCACTTTGTTTGTACAGTGCACCGCATGCGTCTTCTGCTTCAACAGATAGGATGTGAGAGAGAATAGGGTGTTCTTCAGGATGGTCGAGGAACATGATGAGGAGGAGAGGCTGCCGCCTTCTTCATGCCCGTTGCAGCTTGCCTGCTGCTGCTGCTGCTGCAAAACAACGAAAATCCTATTTGATGGCTGATTCTTCTGCGACACTAGCAGCTGGGAACGAAGGGCTCTAACAAAAGTCCTTCGGTCCTGGGCAATTAAAGAGCCAACAACATTAAGGAGATCAGACAATCTTACACTTTCCCCTACCTCACCATTACGAACCCCACTAGTGGAATTGGGCATTCGAGACAGCAACGAGAATTTAGCTCTAATTTTTGATTCCATCACTGCCTGACGGTTACTCACAGAGTCGTCCTCTAGTAGTCCATGTAATATCACTGCAATGAGTGAGACGTGACCTTTAAATGAACAAGAAGATGGCAGGTACAGGAGAACATTCACTCCTTTCTCACCAAGCTTCTCCCGGAGGGCTGGAACACACTTGGAAAATTGTAAAAGTGAACAAAGAAGCTGCAGCATGGCTTGCATAACACCGCTTGGCGCAGGTGGTACACTTCCAGCCTGCATGAGTATAAGAATCCCGCCTAGATCCACCGTTAAGTCAACAGCGAAGTCCTCAATAAGCAATGTGGTCACCATTGGGATGGTCGATAGGAGGGGGTCCGGGGAAGCAGTAACAGATGGGTATTCAGGGCTGCTATTATTAACATCAGGCGATGACGACGACGACTGAGTGACTGTACTCACTGTTGACTCATCATCAACCACAAGAAAGGATACCATGCTATCCAGCAGAAGAAGGCAAACAGCGATGTGTGATGGCCAAGAAGGTGATCCATCAGAGCCACCACCACTTTGCTGTAACTGTAGAACCGTATTGTGTACTGACCTCAGAAGTGTGGTGTGCAAATTCAATTTCCGTAACTGTAGCTGATATTTTGGATTTTCATCATGCATCAGCAGGAGAAGGAGGTGAAGGTGATTGGCTACCTTATCTGTATGACTACTGCTGCTGCCACGACTTTCCAAGCCGCCGCCGAAGGAGGAAAGATGAAATAGCTCATCCGTAGAAATATTCACAAGATCTCTTATTATATCCTTCATCGTATCGTCCTGATTCTCAGCCCCAATAGTCATCGGCACCATGTTAGAATGATGACAGAACAATATCTCTTTCATGAGTCCAGCCACGTAAATGTTCCTCTCAGGGGTAATGCCCAGGCCTCCTATCCCCACAAGCCTGATACAAACTTCTGGGAGTGAGAACAAAAAAGCTTCAAGTTTTTCATTCGACATCTCCAGCCACTGCTGCCCAATGTCTTTAATGCACTGATTTTCAACTTCAACCTCGTTCTTCTTGCTGCACGATGATACTGCGTCCACTGAATCTGAGGTGGTAGCACCAGCAATATCTTCTTCACCATTCCCTTCTGATGACGAGTTCATAGGATGGGAGAGCAACCAATCCATCAGCACCTCAATTTGTTCAGATCGAATAGACTGATAGCCCCGAAGAATGTGGTCTCTGGTAAACCCGCATTCCATCACTGCTAACAATGTAGCTTCACTCAGCTGTCGCTGCTGCAGCTGACCCTCAGTTTCCGGCTCATTCAGTGCTGTCCTCAAACCATGAAATAATGAGTGTGAAGGGGATGACCCTTGTCTTCCTGCAACTGTCCTTGTACTAGTTCGATCCTGACTTTTAGGTGTAGAACACAGTAAAATAATGATACGATGGACACAACACAGAAATGGGTCCAAAAACTCTTTAGGATGAAGGCCCAGATTGGGATCAGACCACGTATCGAACACAGCATCGGCTAATCGAATATTAATGTAGTGTCTCATGATTGGTAGGTAACCTAGAGTATTTACACCACCATGCATATTGTAACCTTTATTCTTAACCAGCTGAAAATCACAGAAGCAACGTATAAGCGCTAGAGCTGCATCAAGAATAACACGGGCTTCTGGCCGCTGCTGTTTCACTTGGGCCGTCGCCACCACCTTACAACCATATAAATCAGGATCAGACACATTTCCTTCTCCACCACCACTTTCGTCGCAAGAGGGAACAGCAGCAACGCTGCTTTGCAAATCACGAAATACACCCAAGATACAGGCCGAGAACACCACATCCATGGGAAGGACCTTCCCTGGACAGGGTAAAAACATCCTCTTTCCATGTTGCTGCTCGTCACCACTGTCGAGAGTAAGAAGATCCCAAAGTATATTGACATTCACAGCACATTTGTTATCAAACAAGACAGCAGTGACGAACTTTATGGCACTCTTCAAAAACAGAGACGACTGCGGAGCTGGAGGGATTTCCAAGTAAAGGAAATCCCTTAGTGCCTCTGCAGCAAGCCGTGCCAAATCCATTCTGTCCTGCATGGCAATCTTGATATGATTTGGCGAGGAGGATGTAAGGACGTGCACCTTGCCAAGAACACCGACGACATCTGAAACTACATCCACTAAATTCTGTAGGACAAATAAGCCAGCTTCCCTGAGAGTAGCTACTGGATATCGCTTCCATGCAGCAGCAGTACTTTCAAGCAGCAGCCCATCACTATTACCACTACTACTAGAAGCCGCAGCCGATGGTTCAACTTCTGTGTTGTTCCTCCTCAAGTCAATCACCTCACAGATAGGGAACCTGCATCCTCCGTGGTTATATTCAGACACCCAGCCATATAATGTCCTATATCGTGTCACATCTGAATCCAACCTCACTCGATCGTACGCTGGTAGTGTTGTACCCATATCCAATGTGCATACCTGGTGGGAATGATCAGCGGACACTCCAGAACGAACAACTGCCCCAGCTGGACGCACAACACGTATGATGAACATCTCTGAGGGCACAGGGATACTAGGACAACAAGAACACTCTTCTTCTTCTTTCTCGTTACCCACCCTCTTCTTTTCATGATAGTGACACAGTTCAACCATTGCCGACCGTTGTATGTTAAATAAACGACCCAGAATCCTTCTGCCTCTTGGCGAGTTTAAGAATGGTGTTCCTAAAGTGCGACGTTGGTGAATACAACGACTAAGGGCAAGGTTGATCCATTGGACAAGCCATTCTACAAAAACAAGCCTTTTTAGCAATGCGGCATAGGATTCCAAGTAAACAGAGAGCAGTGGTGTGTCCTCCTCCCCACCTCCAGAGCCTGGATTTGGTACTGCTGCATGTAGTGGGACAGACAGGCAGTCAGGTGAAGCACATCTAAGGATACCCGCGAGACGACCCACACCCTTGGAAGAATCTGAAGAGGCACCAACACCATCATCACTACAGCAACTGCTGAGAGCCTCCATAGAGCGTTCCAGCGTGAAGCAAAGATGCTCAAGAAACCGGCCAGGATCATGGGCACACGCACTCTTAAAGACTACACCGAGAGAATGAATAGCTAGAAAACATCCTGGGAAATGGTGGATTCCACAGGAAGAAGAATTGGAAACAGTAGGCAGCCCCCTGCAACTTAGATTGGCCAAAAATGAGCGAGAAGGGAGAAGGGAAATGGGAAATAGTTCTGATAAAACATCGAACCCATGTTCGTTGACAAAGCTTCTGAGATGACATGATTTGGAAATCATAGGCTCCAAGAGCCTGGTCAGGTTCATTACATACTGGTGGACAAGATACTGGTCCTGGTCTGCTGCTGTGGAGACAACCCGCTTCATAACAGCCACTATTGCAGATATGCAATCCACTTTCAGCTTGGGGACATGGCGCATGAATTCCTCTAAGCCAGAGCCCACAATAGAAGGCACGCGCTGCTCGAGGCAAGAGCTAGAAGGAAGTACAAACTCAGGTTCCGCAAACAGACCAAGAAAAGAGTGCAGTGTATCTGGGCCCAAAGAAAAAGGTGGGGCAGCGCCGCTTGAATGCTCTGCCTCTTCTGGTTCTTCTGGTGGTACAAGGCAGAGAGCGCACATCATTTTAGGGATAGCCATAATAAGTGGAGCGCAAGGTGGCAACCCTGAATTCAAGGAGCGGATAAAAGAACCTGCAATACCACTCAATTTCACATGGCGCACGTACAGCGGGTCATGGTTCATGATATCTGAAACAAGACCCACTGCAAAAGCCGCAAAAGCCCCGCCACATGTATGTATGTTGTCAAACAGGCAAATAAAAGCATTTGTCATCTCCATTCCCTGAAGAACGTTGCACCCGGTAGGTTGCATGGAGCTTTGCGGGTGGACAAGTTCACTAAGACAGCTTAACACAGAGTGAATGAAATCCCTTTGTGCAAGTGAGGGCTCCATTAAGCTGCTGCTGCAGCCGTTGCAACTTTTTCTATTAATACCATCGCTGCTACTACTACTGATGTTACGATTATTACTCCATCTCTCATCACCAGAAGACATGCTGGGATAGGAAGAGGAGGAGGAGGAAGTACGGCAAAGACGTTGAAGCTCAACACTTAATACGCTAACAAGCACTCCCATCCCATCATCACCCCATTCATCATCGAAGGAAATGTTATCGTTCATCAAGGTTAGTTTGATTAGGTGGATAGCGCGAGCCATGAGACAATAGAGCGGTCGAGGAGGCGGCGGTGGTGCAGTGGTGCTGCTCCATTCGTTTTCTGATGACCCCTTACATTGAAATATCTGCCATTTTTTCAGCAACGTAAGCAGAGCTCCAAGGAGGCCACACTCTACGAGAGCCTCTGTACCATTATCTGTATCTACCACTGTATGCACGAGCGATAGCACTGATTCCATCCACTCGTAAAATAAAGGCCCTCTATTTTCATCTTTCCGAGACGACAGCATCAGCTCTGAGACAGAATACCTAACAAGGCGCATAACTAGGCCATCATATTGTGGACGGACCAATCCAATTACATCAAAAATGTTGCTATTCCTTGAAACGATTCTGAGGCCTCCTCCGTGGCTCCCTGATGCAGACAATATTATATCAAGGCAACGCGTTGCCAAAGATGATAAAATGTATGGCGCTAATTGACATGGAATAAATTGAACTCGAACTAGATCAATAAGCTCCTGTACAAAATCAGGGTAGGACTCAAAGTGGCGAAGAAGTAGAGGTGACAACGGATCAGCAAGGCTCAATGTTAGCAAGGCAAGCAGCCGACGTTCCACTACCTTTCGCCTCGTTTCCAGGGAGCCAAGTCCCACCGCAAGGCGAATGTTAACAAGCAGAGCAAATTGACGCTCGGAAGGGACGTTATAGGCTGACACGATGCGGTTGAATGCTTCAGCAGAAGTCTCTCCTGTTCGATGTAAAGCCCTTTCGGTAAACTTCAAATGCTGCCCGCACTCAAATATCAGATCACCAGCATGCTGAGGAAGCAGCGTCTTTGTACCCTCGATAGTAGTGCAGTCCAGCATTCCTACACCTTGAGTAAGCCCCCCCCATCCTGTTGTTAGCAATAACAGCTTATCAGCCCTGCCTTTAACGTTGCTCAGCCATGGGGCTGGAATTTGGAAGTCTGGAGAGATATCATGCCCCCCACGGTGTGGACAAGGAGGCATTGCAAGTGCGCACATACACCTCAGTGCCTCGTCTGCGAGAAACTCTTCTCGAGCAAACAGTATCACTTCCAATCTATCCACACTATTATAGATACTCCTACCCGTGCTATTGGAGAGCAACAACCTTGTGAATCTTAAGCACGCCTCCAGAATACCCACCCAGCAACTGTATTCCAGTTGTTCCAACCCTTTCCCTTCTTCTCCTAACCCTTTCACCTCCTCCTCCACACGTACCAATGACACTCGCGGAATACCACATTCCAGAGCAACATCTATACGGTTCAGAGCAGGAATCCAGTTCACAAGGTCCACCTCATCCTGAAACACCTCTTCTGAGGTGGATGTCTCCAGAACAACTTTCAGAGCTTGAACACCTACAGTCTCTGCAATCTTCTTTTGCAGATCTACTAGATGCTGCTTGTGAGATGGAGATGGTTTCTTGCCATCAAGAGGACGAGGGGATATTTTCATCCTGTCTCCCGCAAATATGCCTCACTCACTCTCCCTTTCCGGAGTAAAAAAACAAGGTTGATTGTTACCTTCCTGCCACTGTCTTGCTTGTACAGGGTATTTACTGCTTTGTTTGTCTGCTCAGCTGCACACGCTGGCTGAACATCTCCAATGAGCTAGCACCCCCATAACTACTGACTAAAGGAAAATCCAGTTAGGTTTGCACGTGGGGTCAGAGATAGGGAGCAGCTACGGCTATTGGCTGAAAGTCTGGGAAGCTCAAAGCTAGGTAAGGGCTCATCGTGTTCAGGCCTGGGTAAGTCTGGGTAGAATAAGATGAAGAATGCTGCGTTATGTTCTTGGATAGGGGTGTGGTAGTGAGTTAGGTTAGGACTGACAAGGTGGTTTGGTTTAGCAATAGGATTACACGGCTATTACAGTTACAGCTGGTGAGATATAGGATTAGGATTATGCAGTTATGGGCGGAAAACAAGAGTTTGGGGTGGTTATGGCTAGGGTTGAGACTTAGAATAGAAGCATTAATGTTAACATTCATTTTACAGATAGGGGTTGGGGGGGTTATGGCTGGGCTGCAGGATAATTCAGGTCGGGGTTACAGTTAGGCTCAAGGATTACGTGTAGGTAACGCCACTTAGGGTAGCAGCATTCAAGTTACACTTCCGCTAGGACTTCGGGATAAGGATACTGACTTCATTGCGGCGGAATAAGTTAAGAGAGGTTTATTGGGATAGGGCTTAGGGTTTATGGTTTATGGTTTAGGGTTAGGGTTAGGGTTAGGGTTTAGAGTTACGGGTTACAGCTACGGGTTAATCGTAGGTTTAGGGGTTACAGGGTTGGAATTAGTGTTAGAGGGTTGGAATTTGAACTAGGAATAGAGGGTTAGGATTAGGGTTAGAGTGTTAGGGTTAGGGTTAGTGCTTACCTCACGCATTCTTGGAGCGGGATTGAGTTCCTAACGGTGAGTAGATACTATTGCGTTCAATAATGAGACTATCCAAACTTGGCAAAAAAAGATTTCTTCATTTTTTTCCGGTGGCTTTCATAAACAAAATGTGGCCCAACCCCATTGGGGGGACCCCATTGGGGGAATTGGTTAGGGCTTTAGGGTTATAGCGATTTAGGGTTAGGGTTACCATCGGCGCATGTTTCATTGGTTTTCATACTTTTGGCGTCATTCTGGCCTTGAGTACGAAAACACTCTACCATTATCATCTTGTTTTCAGTTTCTTCTTGCTGTAGTGAACTGGGAGTAGGGGGAGCAGACGACGATGACAACAAGAGCAACAGGAACGAGAATATAACAACAGCGACAACGTGAACGACGATAACGATACTGACGTCAACCTGAATGCTGTGAAGGTTTAACGTGCAAGAACTATGGTATACTGGCAATGGTGCGTGTCAAAACTACATTGTTAAAAATGGTAAATATACGGGTGGTGCTGTGCTGTGCCGCACAGATTTAACTTGCTTGGATGGCAAGTGTCACTGCTAAAACTAAAGCCTGTGGAGACGACGATATCCCGGACCGCCGTAATGATTTGACGTGCTTCAATGTTACGTGTCAGCCCTCTCACTCTATTCTGGCTATTCCGGCCCCCCTGTTGAGATGATCACCCAAGCCGCTGCTGTGATGTGTGTGTTTGAATTCTCTGTGTGGCGCTAATCACTCACAGGCCTCTACCCGAATTCTGAACCCTCACCGCACTGTTGCAGCACACGATAGGGTAACCAGTCAATATCTTTATTGACAGGAATTTGCTTTATGTAGTTTAACGTAGAGTGAATTATTAGATGATACTTTTAGATTAAGTTCTCTATTTCCATTAAAATGGAACTTTGCACATACCCTCTATAACCTGCAGAAGTGGAAATAATTTCACGAACTCATTGTGAAGTGGTGCAGCTTATATCTGTGTCAAGCAGCTGTAGCTTGGGAGATACCTGATAGAG
>PJEL010005181.1_pt1 | contig 10552 bp, 13 predicted proteins | sample 1853271 | NCBI WGS metagenome assembly PJEL01 (sample SAMN08108733, study PRJNA415343) | Invertebrate metagenome, whole genome shotgun sequencing project. | host: Globobulimina | place: Sweden: Gullmar Fjord | collected 2015-08 | reverse complement strand
AATACAATTTGTTTATAGGGTTATGTTTTATTACTCCCACCGTAGCGGGGTTACCATATATAATATACTCTAACGAACGTAAATATTAACTAAAAATCTTCTTTACAGTAGAACCAACTACATCATCTAAATAAGATTTTATCTCACCTACTTTATATTTTTTGACATAAGTGAGTGTCGCATTAGCTCTAGTAATGCGATCTCCTTGGGCTGAATGAGATCGACCCAAAGAAGAGAACCAACACCCTGTATAGGTGTAAATCTCGGTAGTGCCATCAGGATTATCCCATCTTTCATTTATAGAAAGAGGGTTATGCTGATCCATTAACATAACTATACTAAAATTAGGACCCCAAGCATTCTCCATTTTTTTAGAATAGAGATCCAACCTTTCAATACTTATGGTCAATCCACCTATAATACCAGGAGCATTCTCAGATACATGACCTGGTCCTGCAGAGTTTATCTCATATATAGGTGTAATTGATCTAGTTTGTTGCGGACTCCATCCCTGTATATGACCTATTGTTTGACCATTTACACGGATGGATAAGGCGTGATCTGTTCTAGTTATAGTATGAGGAGCTGAAACACCCCTCTTCTTGCGGTCATTATCAGTTGCCACCTGCTTACCTAAAAGATCATTAACAAAATTAAAACTAGATGGCAATTTAAGACCTCAATTATCCAGAGATTTTTTCTTTTTTAGCATACATGATCGAAGCATTAACCTTAGTTATGCGATCACCTTGAGCTGAGTGTGTTCTTCCTAATGAAGTGAACCAGCAGCCTGTGTACTGCCACTTTTCAGTACTAGTAGTACCTTCAGCAACATTAGTAATACTAAGCCATTTTTCAGTTACTGTAAAAGGCTTGAACTGGTCTGTCAACATCTCTATGTAAAATCCAGGACCCCAGATAGTCTCCATACGATCAAGGTATAAATCATACCTGTTGATCCCAATGGTCAAACCGCTTATATTACCAGGGCAATTCTCCACCACTGATCCAGAGGGGATACCCTCTTTGGTAGGACCAATTTGATATACTGGAGTTACAGTAAGGCTCTGTTGAGGAGTCCATTCCTGTATATGACCGATGACAGTACCTTCGCACTGAATGGTCATAGCATGGTCAGACCTAGTTGCGGTATAAGGTGTTCTATGGGTTACCATTATTTATCTCCTTACCTATATAAATTATCCTGTGAAAAAGGGATTATCGACGCTATATTCACCGAAGAATCTCTTGGCCACATATTTCAAATTAAACCAATATTTAAAAGTATAACTTCTAGGATCCGTTGAATCCTGGAAGACCTGTATATCAGTAGTAAAATCTAGTTCACGAACAGTACCATCTGTATTTCTAAAAGGACCGATGGAACCAGCGTTAATCTGAGCTTTAATTGCAAGAGCAATCCAAGACTTAATATCAGTGATGAAATCAGAAAGATCATCTGGCACAACACCCTTAACATTAGCGTCAAGTATTGTCTCAATAGACCTTGTAACTGCATCTTTTTGCGCTGAAGAGGAAGGCTCCTCAAACTGTACAACCCCACCAGACTCAGTAGTCAATGGGTCTTTCATTTCAATATTTCCAGCCGTCAAGGTATTAACGTTAACACCATTATCAGCTAGTACATATCTCTCAGCTTGCAGATAAGTTGTAAAAGTACTATCAGCCAAAAAGCCTGTGATAAACTTACCTAAAAGCGCATCAGCCGGACTACCTAACGAACAGAATACTGCTGCATCTGCCGTAGCAATATAATTACCATCTAACTCTACCGTTACTTCACCGCCATCCTCTAAGGATAGCGTTCTAGAGCAATTAGCAGGAGCACAAAGTATCAGCCTACCACGCCCTGGAGACGTATTTCCAGGCTGCAATGTCTGAGTAGAGGCATATACAAAAGTATCCGGAGTATCAGGATCTCCAACAGCAGTACTACGCGGCATACCAAACCAACCTCGCCTGTACTTCTTCTCAGTAAGAGAAGACATACTGGACACATGGTTCATCAAAGAAGTCTGCGTAGCAGTAATTGAACCAGATACATAAGAAAGAACTACTAAATCTGTTAACGTGCTAGAATTCTCAGCACCATCAATAGCACTGTTAATCTCAGTTTGAGTAGGAGTACCCGCTAAGTTAGAATCGTCAACCTGGCAAACTATCAATGAAGAAGCGCCATTCTCAAATGCAATCTCACCAGCAATTGCCAGCTCGTTAAGGGCATAGTTAGACGAAGTTATTGGGGACGTATAGGTATACAACTGATCAAGATTATAAACCCTAGTAGGTGTCTCATAATCCGTTGAAGGCCTATCATAATCGTAAGAACAATAAAAAGCAGAACCAAACGCAGGCCTAGCCCCAACACCCGAATAAGAATAACTAACTACCCCAGTTGGGAAAGTTAGCAATGCGAACATGTTGGTAATACCAGTGTTAGTAGTCTCATAAAGAATTATTTCAGTAGAAGATCCGGTAGCTACTGGAAAGTTAGCAAAAGGCTTAGGTGCAGTAATAACAACAGTAGTACCCGATACCTGAGCAACTGCTCCAAAAGTAGGCCCGTATCCAGCCGTTATAGCACCAGCATTAGTAGCTAGAAACGTATTTATATCCAGAGCTATAGTAGCCGCTACAGCAGCACCATTAGTTAAAGTTACAGTAACCGGATCATTTCCGTTCATTGCCATACGAAATTCTTCATTGCCAGCACCTATAGCCGCCATACCAGCAGTACTATCCGTGGTAACCACAGCCTGAGCCGTAGTACCGACTATAAGCCAATCTAGAGTGTTACCTGTCTCTTCAAAATCAGTATCTTCAGTATAAGTATAAGCACCTGGAAAGGAGCCTACCCTAACTATATCACTCAGAGGATTAGTTGCGTCAGCATTAGCAAGTGCATCTGTTACTGAATCAACAGTTACATAATCAATTGTAAAAACATCTGTAGCCGCCCAAGAAGTTGCAGCAACTGTTATTATAGAATCGGCTTGAACACCAGCAATATCAGTCGGAGCCCAAGCACCGGCACCAGTACTTAACTCACCAGAAGCATCTAAAGCATCATTATATGACAGAAGAATCTTAACATCAGATGCTGAAGTAGTAATAGGTGAAGTCAAAGTAAGTTTATTACCAGGAGCCGTAGCAACAGCTGAGTAAGTCGCACCATAATTTGTAGCAGCTAAAAAAGCAGCATTAATCTCTGTCACAGCAGTAGCTATTGGAAGCACTGCGTTATTTGTAAGTACAATTGTTATTGGTTCAATACCATCCATAGATACAGTAAACAATTCTTTAGTACTTGTATCCACGGTAACAGTTGCATTAGCACTTTGCAAATACGCAGCATTAAAAGCCCACTCACCCAAAGGTAATGCTCTAGCATTCCTATATAATACAGCGTTGTTTCTGTCCCTATCAGCAGTATTAGATAAAGTTCCAATATGCGGAGCTGAACCAGCTATAGTAACTGTCTCTGTGTAAATTTTACCTCGGACCAAAGCCTCGTCAGTAACCCGCACAGTCCTAGGAGCAGTCCCGATTAAACAGAGAACTCGCTCGGCACTAACAGTTACAGAACCAGGTTGAATTTTCTCCCGAACATATACTCCAGGATCTACGTAAGTTGTAATACCTAACGGCATGTATTTTCTCCTTGTTATAAGTTAGATCAATACCTCAACCCATATTATAACTTATACTTTGTTGGGATCTTAAAGACGGGAATTATATACTATTTATAGTTAATTGACGTGGCGTAATCACCATCAGGAAAATCAGTGTCAGAAGACTCTGGACGCTCAGCATCTGGTGCCCCATAATCAGTCTCATACGTTCTAGTAGCCTCATCTATAAAAGCTGGAGACTCAAGTTCCTTATCTATGAAATCTTCTATAAATATTGGAATACTACCCCTAATTGCATAGACTTGATCATACTGCTCACCACCTTGACGAGCTTTTGTAACCTCTGCAGACCAATTAAATTGATTTTTCAATATTACATGAAACCACTCTTCAGGATCTATAGTCCTATCGAAATAGCTCCTACCAAATAATTGAAATCGTCTTTTTTCCATATAATACGAAAAAAATGAATATACTAAATCAGACAATTCTGTCCTAGTTGTTAAACTATCTGTAACAACATCTATATTAATAACCATATCAGCAGCTGAATAATACCGCCTTTTAGGTAAATTAGTAGTACTCAAATAAGTATCCGAATCACCTACAGTAAACCCTAAAGCAGTCAATAAAGCAGAAGTTCCACCAGTTATCTCAATATAATCAGCCATTGTATTTGAAGAACAAATACCTCCAGCAGATATTCTAATATATCCATCAGAAGTATATGACCAAGTTGAATATAATGACTGACTCCTATTCATAAATGCACATAATTCTGCAGCAGTTATTGCAGTAGGATCACTAAAATAAGTTGAAGGAACAGCTAGTGTACTAGTTGTTTCGCTAGACTCAGTCCCATCAGGCCATGTAACAAACTCTATAGACCAAGGGTCATCAGACCCTTGGTCTAAATCAAATGGTCCTGCAGCTGTTCCAACCACCGAAGGTGGGTATTGGACAGCTGCTACAACATTAGACCCAATATTCATATCTTTCTGCTTTACATTAGCAGATGTAATAGAAATCATAGGAAATTGGTCAGGAGTATCTGCATACGCCATTATAGTATTAACAACTGTCTGTAAGTCCTTTTCACCTGTTGAAGCACCTAATGCATACTTTTCTATATTAGGAACCTCTGAAATCTTCTCAGTTGCATCAGAAGTCTTATAATCGAAATATAAATCTACTTCAGCAAGAAATGCAGATTTGGCCGTCTCTACGAGTTGGCCAAATCTGGGTGGATCAGTAGAATCATAAGGCTCAGTTGCGACATAACCTCTATCTGCTAAATTTTCTGTAGCCATTTATATACCCCCTACCAAATTAACGAATATGGCCCAACTTCATCAGCTACCCTCATAGTAAATGTTTGAATAGTTACCATATATGCACCTGGATCGCTCATCTGCCAATCAGTCATTACATACTTTCTCTCATTAGCTAATGCACCATCCAAAAACCTAAAAGCTACCGAAGGACCCTCTAATAATTCCTCAGAACTATTAACAGTTAAAGACGAATCAAATGAAGCTAAACCCATCGTCCAAAACTTCATTGTATATGTAGGTAAATCCCCATGCTCACTCTTTAAATAATTCTGACGAGGCTTCTCGTTCATTACATATATCCAAGGACCATATTGAGAAATGCACGTGTCAGGCTCATCTCCAGATGATAGCCTGCTACCCTCTAAATCAATTGTACCAAACCTAGCCCGTATTATCTCAAATAAAGGAGATAATACGGAAGAAGTTGTTCTAGTTAATGTTGCCTTGAACCTTATTACTCCAGATGCTGGATTGTCCGATATTAATTCGGACATTGATTCCCAAGTTGAACCAGAATCAACCGAATATTCTACAGTTATATCTGAGGTGCTATCTAGCCTTATAAAAGAACTAATGTCATATTCCCAAACAGATCCTACTGAAGTTCTAGAAAAGGTTTTATCACCACTTTCTATTGTTCCAGACAAAGTACCAGCTGTAAGCTGGACTTTGGCTGATTTAAATGTAGTAGTAATTTCTAAACCTGTTAATGTAATATCTGAATCTGTAGCAGACATCCAAACAGTATCATGTCCAAACTTTGTATAACCAGGTACCAAGCCTATTCCGTGACAGGAACCACATTTCCTGTCAGCGGCCTTGTGAGCCTCATTATAACAAGCACATTGATTACCAGTTTCTACACCAACCCATAATTCAGTTCTTAAACCAGCAGACAATAATTTATCAAATAATAAAGCACGCTGCTTACCATATTGCTGCTCTGCAGCGATATGGTGATAGATGTCACGAGCCCATGATCCTGTAGCCCCACTACCTAACCCGCCACAGCCTGGACGATTCTTTAATAAATCACTTAATTTGTTATCACAACTCATAAAATAATCCTATAATTCTCCGTTTAACCAGGCCTCAAATAATTCCTCTAAAGACCTCTTCTCAGAAGTATCCTTTAATTGCTTTATAAAAGCATTCAAGATGTTGGCATCCAAGAAGTTTGCAAACTTCTGGTTGCCTTCATCTTGAGGATCCCACAATGTTACCTTAATTTCAGCCATTAATCAGCCTTTAATATGTTGACGTTGAAGGAATGGAATTCCTGAATAAGGCGCCGCTCGGCGAACTTGACAAGAGCATGTAGAATCCGTAGCCAATTGAAAATTCAGCGTTTATTGAGCCTGAGCGTACAAAATGTAATTTGAATTCTCGTATATCCTTAGCTAATTCAGCCGACAATGAATCACGAAGTGCTTTCATTGGAGGGGCATGGCTCAGCATAAAAGCTTCACCTTGAGAACTAAAACTAGGTATATCTGTATCAATTGCGAACAATGTTTGCGAATCGAGAGCAAAAACTAAAGCACACCTGCATAATATCTCAAAATAAGAATCAACAGGAAAAGTCTCTAAACTTGACCAGGCTGGATAAGGCTGTGCAGCATTTATCTTTGATAAGCCAGCTTTCAAGTAAATTGAAAGCTGGGCGTCGGTATAACCTAATGAGCAGTAAAGAGATTGGTCCACAATCTTAACTGATTTATCTAAAAGAAGCCTAAACCTTGGTAGTAATGACATAACCCTTGGAGAAACAATATCACACACTTGAGTTTGATAAATATCCTCACTTGTAGAATTCTGTCTTACATGCCAGCATATCAAAAAGGTACCAGGATCGTCTGTCTCTCCATCTTCCGTACCGTATGTAAATTGGTAACGCCCAGTACCAACTTTAGTAATCCTACGAGTATCTGGCAATGGCCTAGGCCAATAAGTCTCCTCATAAATTGAAGTGCCTTCAAGACTCAGTACTTCAACATCTAGCTCGCCAGAAGCATTACCAGAAGCGTCAACTGACTCATCTATATCTATAGCATTACCCTCACCATCCTGAAAAGTAATACCTAATACCCTCTTAGAATCAGTTCTAAGAAGCATAGGAGCACTTAGAACTGCTACTTCGGGTGTTTTCGGGGTTATGAGCATGTTATATTTTTCCTTCCTGTTACCAGTACAACGGGCCTATCATTTCAGGTACTATGTCCGGGTGAGCCCATTTACTCAAATTATCTTCAGACCAAAGAGGTTGAAAGTTCCTGTGATTCAGTATTTGCTTAATATGATCCTCGTCTGATATATTAATCGTACTTATTGGCACTACATGATCATAATGCCACTCACCTATGTTATCCCACGTCATCTCAGTACCGTCATCGCGCATGTAAAATTTAGCTTCCATCTTATAAAGGAAAGATTCAATAGTACACCCTAAATACTTATCAATATAGTAATTACTAGTACCTGATAAAAACCCCCTAGTAAAATTATTACGAAGTCGCATAATCGTCACATACGCAGGGTCTTCCATATTCCTACGATGAGCCTCACGTTTATTCCTATTCACCGTTTCCCTATTAGCTTCTACATAATCAGCAGCCTTTTGCCTAATCTTCTCACGATTTAATTCAGAATACGCTAATTTCTTCTTCTTTATTTCATCATAATTAGCTAATCTATACTTTTTACCTCTCTCAGAGATATGCTCCTTATTTTCCTGATAATAAACACCATTACATGTTTTACACACAGGAGTTAGGCCATCTGACCTACATTCTGATTTAGAAAACTGATCAAAAGGTAATATCTTCTCACACGTTGAACACTCTTTTAACTGTGCTTCCTCATCAATAAAGCGTATTACCCTAGAACCCGGATCAACACCACCATTCCTCAACATCCTAGACCTAGCAAGTGAATATTCACGTGTGCTTAAATAATAAGCTGAATTTCTAGCGGTATCACAGGGTTTACATCTTGAGAGCATACCATCAACCCTATGATTGGTTTTGGAAAATGCTTCCCAAGGAAGCATTTTCCCACATCCTAGACATTCCCTAGTTTTAGCATCATGGTCAATTGCTAAAAATTTTCTAGGTTTAGCCTTAATCTCACCACTTCTAACAGCTCTCTTTCTAACATTAATACATTCTCTGCATTGATATTTTAAACCATCTTTAGAGTATTTATCATTACCAAAACAATCCAACGACTTAACAACCTTGCACTTAGTACATTTCTTTTGTTTTTGTGTTTTTTCATTCATAATAGTACTATTATATTACACCAAAATGCAAAAGTCAAGCCATTTCTTAATTATGCACCTAAAATAACAACAGAAACAGTAGCAGTAACGGCATCAGCATCTACCGTTATAGCAGTTATACTAGCTCCAGACAGTAATATAAAACCATCAGCAGTAAGATTAATAGTACTAGTAGGTACTAACGTAATAGTCACATCCTGATCAGCGCCAATATATACAAGATCTGCATCTGCTATAGTCCCCAATGGGATCGTCGTAGGTCCGCCTGTTGGAACTGAATACGAATTAGATGAACTCTCAGTATACGTTACCTGAGGACCCGTTGTAGAACTTGGTGTGATCGTTGGAGCACCTAATACTGTTGAAGCACTAGGGCCACCTGCGGTAACATTGAAGGTTATGGTTCCTGCTATTGTGGCTGTTGACATTTTTATTTCTCCTATATGTTTTTTGTTTTAATTTCTTGTTTCTTGTAAGCCAAAGCTTAAGCCTACTGAAAGTAGCCCCCCAGCCAAAAGCCCGAGCGACAAATAAAGAGCTGGACTACGATACCACGAGTCTTTTTTGTCCAACGCCTTTCGAAGAGCACTAGTCTCTTTGAGCCTAAGCTCTTCGGAAGTCTTAAAGTTTTTCTGCCAGACTTCAGAAAGTCTGGCATTAACCTCTACTTCCTGCTGAGTTAAACTCAGCATCAGGTCTTGCTTTTTAATTTTAAGTTCAAGCTCTGGAATCTTCTCATCCTTAATAAGTTTAAGTTCTTCCAAATCTTTAAGGATTTTGGTTCCTACGTCTTCTGGGAACCAAAAACCTTTAACACCATTATGTTCTACAACTTCTGCTGACATAGCCTGTAATGGCATCAGCAAAATGATTATCACTGCTATAATAGCCTTAAGCATGATCAGTCTCTTTCCAGAACTTATATTGTTCCCAAAAATTTGATTCATCATACCAGCAGTGCTCCCACGTAATACATTTAAATTCATCCCCAGATTTCTCAGCTGAAGCCACTTTAAACATGAGTTGCTCCTCTAGACCACATAGCCGATTTTCAATCTCAGTACCAAATCTCCTAAAATTAGGATACGAATACCATACAGTACCGTCCCCTATATAGTAGTCACACGACGCGCTATAATTGGAATAGTGCTTAACAACCCTAATAAGATTGTTACGTGATCCTTCATAATTCTCATCATAATAAGTCTCTTCTTTTAAGAGCTTCTTATAACCTAATCTATGCATAAAATCTACAATTCGTTTTTTCATTTAATACCCCAACTTATTAAATCTGTCCATTTTCTGTTCAATTGTTAATTTATCTATTTCGGCCTTACGTTTAATAAGGTCTTTTTTAATAGCATCTAATCTATTATTAATTCCGTCTATTTCTTGCTTAGTATCTTTTTTACTATCTTGAAGAGCTTCTCTTTTATTTTCTAATGAGGCTATTTCTTTGAGACCCTTTGCAATATCTATTTTCTTTTTAGTAATATTTAATTGCCTTATATCGTTAATTCCCCAATAGAGGCATAATATTAAAGCTATTATACCTAATGTTATACTAAGCCATTTCCAATTATTTTTAAAGAACCGAGTTATCGACCTCAAAATCCTCATCATCAGATACCTCCTGGCCTAATTTAGCAGCTAATTTAGCTTTACTTGCTAGTGATACGGTAGCACACTTATAGAGGAATAGGCTTAGAGAGCCTAATCCTCCTCCAACTAGCAGTTTATTTTGCCAGGTTTCTTCTGGTAATAATAGGCCTCCTAGGAGGCCTAGAATTAGCGGCAAGAAATGAATGAATCTTAAGCCTAATATGGTTTTAAAAAACGGGACTTGTTTTTTCAAACCTTGTGTTATGAAGGCTATAATAACAGGTAAGCCTAAATAAGGACCATATTCTGTAAAAATTTCAATTATTTCTTGCATTATTTTAACTCCTTTTTTAAAATAATTATACGTTAGTTCCTATAGTTTCACATGCAAAGGTAACTTTTAAGACCATTGCAGCTTGTGATCCATTAACAAATTGGACAGCTATGGGAAATCCGCCTGTAGATTGATTAGCTGGAGCGCTAGGGGAATTTATTGGAAACGAGCTTGTATCTTCAAATACTAGTTGAGCAGAACTCACGTACTGAGCCCAAGTTCCAGTTGCATCATTAGCAACCCAGGTGTCTACAATCTCAAAAGTGTTAACTAAAGAGGATGATACTGTAAAAACACCATTATAATTTGTAGTTCCACTAATTGATACAGTATGTCCGTCTAATAAGGC
>PJEL010005180.1_pt1 | contig 10553 bp, 5 predicted proteins | sample 1853271 | NCBI WGS metagenome assembly PJEL01 (sample SAMN08108733, study PRJNA415343) | Invertebrate metagenome, whole genome shotgun sequencing project. | host: Globobulimina | place: Sweden: Gullmar Fjord | collected 2015-08 | reverse complement strand
GTCAGCAGTCCTTCTGTAGAATCTAAGCCTATTCTTATTGAAGCTCGAGACTCCACCCTTATTATCCCTCGTAACTCTCACTCATTGGAACTTGCTGCGGTACACGTGGAATATATTAGAGCCAGTATTGGCCAGCATCAGGGTAGCTGGCAACTCCCAAGAGATAGCATGAGTGTGGAACAGAGAGAGCGTCAGAGAAGCAAAGGGCAAGTGGTGGCAGCAGTAAAGGCGGCTACTGCTTCGGAGAAGGAGGTGAGGTATATAGAGCTACTCTGTTCTTGAGATTTGTGTAGTATGTACTATTGGATGATGTTACGTTGTTATTTTACTAGCTTGATCAAACTAACGCTGTTCTAATCATTATCAAGTCAAAAGAGGAATTACTGGGCCACCGTACTCCACAGCCAGCTCATCGGTGGCAATTTGATACAATCCAAATGGGTCACCCTACAGCACACCCCTCAGAGGCGGCGGGAGGACGAGGTGGTTGTGTGGCTACTACATCTTCCTCTCCCCGTGTTTACAGGTCCAGAGAGGGTTCAGACTCACAAGTACAAGACGATGACCCCTTGCTCCACCACCATCGTGCTTCTAGCAGAAGCAGTTTGTTGAGGGTTGCATCTGAAATATTAGATGATGACTCTAATTTGAAAGATGAGGGTGAAAATACGTCGTTAATGGGTACAGCAGACGAAATGCAGGTATTTTTTTTTATTTTTTTATTGAAATTGTTGTTGATGGAGCGGAGTGCATTTGACGAATTTGCTCATTGATAACAACCCCTAATTGCCGCTGCCCCCCCTTACTACTCTATAGGATGAAATATATTTCGTTGGAGACATTTGTAGTGATGATTTCTCTGAGGAATCAATGTGCAACATTCCACTGGACTCAAAACAAGTTGAAGGGCGTGAATCTATGGCCTCTGATGAATTCTATGATGCAATTGATGAGATGGAAGCGGATAATATCACCTTAATTGATAAACAGAAAGAAGAAGACACGCAACAGGAATTGTGGGGATCGGGATCGTCTCATCCAGTAGAAGGGTGTATTTCAGAAAGGGTAATGAAGGAAAGCAGCAGCACGCCGCGTGCTACAGAAAAACGGCTCTGGGGTGTGGATGAGGATGAGGACATGAGTGACGCCCCTCATGCACTGCTTAAATGCCAACGTGTGCGAGTTTCCTTCAGTGGTGTGTGTCTCTCAGTTGCCCTTCTGCCCTGTATTGAACAGATACCTTCCCCATCAGCTGAGGGTAACAGTAACAACATTTCATTCCAAGAAGAAGAAGATGAAGAGTGTTTCATGCCTCCGCTTTGCTCGGCCGTAGTTGATGGAGGTAGGGTTTATGAGAGTTCTCCTGTTTGTGAAAGAAGTTGTAGTATCAACAAGAATGATGCAGCAGCAGCAGCAGTACAGTCGTTGTCGTCAATGGCAGGAGATAATAGTATTGGAGAGTTAAAGCATGGTGGTGAGCCCCCGCCTGCTGATGCCTTTTATTCTCACTCCGCATCTCGTTCTTCACTATTGGCCTGGAAGCAGGTACACATAAGAGTTGTACATTGCATTGTATGCTGCTGCTACGATAATATTATCTGTCTCATCGTAGGTAGTGTTTTATATTGACACTCAATCAAACACCACTCAGGTCACACGTGAGCTTGTGGACCTGGAGCTGATTGTGGATGCGGGTAGAGATATTAAGCACCCCCGCATCCTACTGTCAATGCCTGAGCCCCCAGAACAGGAGAGGCCGAATGAGTGGTTGGAAGGACAGCGACCCAATGGCCTCTATGCTGACCTATCAATGTCATCCTACTATCTATTGCTTGCTCTGTATTTTGACAACTACTGTGAGCTCCCTACCTTTTTCAGCAAACTTGATACAGGGTACTATTCTGTTCCCCCCCCTCCTGCTCAATGGCCTGAATATGGCAGCCCGGAGATGCTACAAGCTGTATGTAATAGACTTCCGCTGTGGGAATTTGCAGTGACATGCCCGATCCTGGAGGTACTCTTGTCTGTGGATACAGAATATTTCCCTGATGGACCTCCCAGTGCATGGATGGCTACCGATATGGCTACCGATATGGCTACCGACAATGAAGAGATGGGAGTTGATGATGATATTAATGGCAACGAAGTGACAAGGTCGAGGGCAAAAGCAAAAGCAAAATTGGGTAGTAATGGAATGGAGAAGGCAGCATTACCAAAGACCACGACGGCTCTTCCTCTTCTCCCAGTAGCTAATGTACGAATGATCAATTCTGTAGTGAGCGTATCGGGAGGGGGCGGTGTAATAAAGGTGTTTGCTGCATGTGGTGACATGCTTGTACTCGATACCCGGGTCCCCATTCAAACGGTCCACCCGTTAATTTTTCATGCTGGAACGGCAGCTATACCAGAGCCTGGGATATGTCAACACTGGAGCAGCAGCAGTCCAATCATTGACCCAGCAAAGTTGTGCATGGGGTGGGTATCCAATCTTTCCTAACCCTCCCTTGTTCATCAGACAAACATAACCCCTGGCGCAATGCCTGCCTGCCTGCCTGCCTTGACTAAACTCTTGCACACGCATTGCGTTCATCTGTGGTGGTCTCCATTATCCCTCCCTAACTCTCCTTTCTTAATCTCTCTTCCTCTTCGTTAGTTACAATGTCTTTGACTTTGGAATGAGATGTCACAAGGGATGCATCTGTGAATCACAGGAACTTCAGCCCGTTCAGGCATCCGTAATACTGACTACAGCGGATCAGTGGTGCTGTGTTAACGTAGGAGTTCATGCCCCTGATATGTGCGCAAAGGATTTATCTATTGTTTGGCTTGTCATTGATATATTTTCATGGTTCCATAGGTAAGTTTTATTTATACTCTGCCTACTTTTTACATGCCATTGAAACCCACATATTTTATTTCGGAGATAACCCTAGAGTAGTAAATTAGGGGTGGTGGGGTAGTGGTAGCCAGCCCCATTGTAATGGGGCGGTCGTTGTCGCGCTCGCTCGCTATTCATCTCACGTCAGTAGCTAGCTAGCTCGTTCATTAGCCCATGCGATGAGTGGTAATGAGGGGTTCAAGATTGAAATGTAGTAGTAGCAAGCAATGCACACCGCACCACATTGCCCTCTGTGTTTTAAATCTCTCCAACTCTTGCGTATTTTGTGTCGGCTCGGCTCGGCACGCCAGGGATCCAAAGTACGGATGTCCTTTCCATGGGTATTACCCACCAGAGAAGGAGGAACCAATCCAGTTTAACCCTAATTCTGGCATCCTGATGACTGCCCCACGTAGTATTGATGTACATGTTTGGGTCACACGTCCTCACTTAGCTATGATTAAGACACCACTGTCCATGAGTACCTGCGCTGCTACAGTTGAGATGCCTGCTGGTGTGTACTATCGCTGGCAATGGTTTGCCATTCCAGAGATTATTTATATGGAATCAGTTATTGGTTCACTTGCCATTGTCATTGTTCGTGACTACTGTAGTCCTGTAAAACAAAGAGGGACACGGGGAATCGCTGGTAGTGGCCGTGGGGTTAGGACCCTTTTGGATCACTTCTCGCTCAGTTTGACCCTTAACCAGTGGTGGTCCGGAAACCAAATTGATTTGAGGTATGCATGCAGCACACGCGAGTGGTAGTGTATCTAGCCATGAAGAGATGGATGAGAGTCTAACCCTAAGCATCAGCGTTGAATGCAATATATGCATGCAGCATGTGTGACTGACCTGACCATGCATGTGCCCATTGTTGTTATTGGTTGAGGCTAAGCTAAACTGAGTAGTACATTGCATTGATCGAGAGCCCTTAAGAGATGCGTGTGACTACTCTCCATTTTGAATTCGGACTAATATATTCATTTGTGTTTGTGATGCTATCACTCGTAGTGTTTCTGTACCCGCAGACAAGAAAGATATCAAATACCAGGACACTGAACAGTTTGGCCTTAATGGCCCACCCCTTGACGTTGATGTTGGGAAAATAACTATCCCAGAGCCCCAAGCTGTCCAGGCTGCTGCGCATGGCTCTTCGTGTGTTACGGGGCCCTGCAGTGGAAGTTTATTTGCTACCTATGAAGACCTTTTATATGTAACGGCATCAATAGTGGTCCTTGTCGGTCCACGAAACGAAGACGTTGAGCCACCCCCCTGTGATTGCCGCCGAGGTGGTGCAGCCGTTGCACCTGCTAGAAACAATGATGATTCATTCAATTACATTTTGGATCATCATCCCACGGCTGGAAAGTTGCACTCGTCAGAAAAAGATGACGTCTCAGAGAATGAATCTGTTGATGCCTGTGTAACATCCATTGCTACAAATGGATATGGTAGCAATTCTTCTCCTGCCCCCCTAGTTTCCAAACGTCGATCTACAAGTATTGCACTTCATATGGGTAATGATTCAGACGAGGAGGAAGAAACAGATCTGGTGGATGTGGATGGAGACGGTGGTAGCATTAACATTGCTGCTGCCTTGACCTCGGGGCCCTCCCCCGTCACCTGGTTGCTTTCTGTGGATGATGAAGAGACGACTTGTTGTTCGAACTTTTCTACGAACGTGACATTTGAGAAGGACAATGGTGGTAATGAATTGTATATGGAGCAGCAGAGCGGTAGTGGTGGTGTCAGTGAAGATAGCCCTCAACAACCTGATCCACCGTTTACAATGACAGTCATTATCGTACTCACTGATCTTCAGGTCATGGTCGTGGATCAAGTGCTTGGACTTCATTTACCAATTTTAAAGTGTTACATAGGAAGTCTCACTTGCTTTGTAGAAAATAGGCTGGAAGAAGAAGATGAGATGCTGGAGGATTACCTTAGGGGTGACATTGCAGTTTACGGTGAAGGTTATAGTAGAGCAAGTGGACAGGGGGAACAAATTGGATCATCAATTTTTGATGATGACCTTGAATTTAGGAACAGCATCAATGATGGATTGAAGGGAAATCGACCTGTACACTTTTCACCTTGCCCGATGAAGACTGGTGGGGATGGATGCAGGAGCGGTAGCGGTGGCCGTTCACGAAGAAAGGGGTTAGCAGACTCAGAAGGAAATGGCGGCGGCCCACAAGAGATGAAAAGGAAAATGTCATCATCTTATTTGATAGATGGGGGGAACCAAGTATTATCTCGAAACCATCCCAAAACAGCTATGTCTGTTGCTGTCCAGTTTGATGTAAGGGTGGATTACTTTAACAATCTGCTGAAATGCTGGGAAACAATGGTGGAGCCATTCGCAGGGTGGGTGGTTAGTGATACATGCTTTTCTAGAGGTTCAGGTTTACTGTTTCATGCTTCATGCCCATTACGAGTTAATATTTCTTCAGCCCTTCTGAACACATTGAGTGATGTTTCACAGAGGATGGATTCATTTCTACCACACCTATCATCATCGTACATACAGGCTAGAATAGATGATTTGCGCCGAGTTCGGAGTGATGAAGGGGTAGATCTACCTAAAACGTCAGCAGCATTGAATGGTGTTGATGAATACGGAACAAGAACAAAGGCGGCAGCAAGCTATATTGAGCCTTTTTCTCATTTCCAGTCACCTAAGGGCCAGCATAAATTCTTACAGACTGAATCATCAGAGCCGATTGAAAACGGTGGTTCATGTTTTCAATTGGAGAAGGAGGCAGCATGTGCTGCTAGACCTCTTAGATGCTCTAAAGGGGTGGTGGTTGAAAGTAGTACAGCGGCACAAGGCAAGGAAATTGATAAGGGTGAAAGTCGTATAATCCGAGCAGGCACCAGACAATTTACCGCTTCACCAAGGCAGCAGTATTACAGGGTAGACCATCCTTCCTTTCATTATCCTCATTGTTCTCAAAATAGCAATAGAAATGAAGTGGAGGAGGAAGAATTGGTTTCCACCGCTACTTGGTATGGATCTCCAGAGAGGCCTCGCGGAATTGTGCTGAGGAGCAGTCCAAGGGATTCAGGATCCTCTGTCCCAACGGCGGGTAGTAGTTGTCACCCCCTCGCATCGTTCACCACAACCCCTTCACCTCTGTCGTCGCAGAACTACCTAGGGAATAGCCGCGCTTTTCATTTCGATGGGCAAGCCATCAGCAGAAGGTCACCAGATTCTGCTCTGCTGCGTGATAAAGAAGAGAATCATTTTGTAATTACTCATCAGTTCTGTGATTCATCACCACCAAATTTGGCTTTCTCTTTGCTAAATTCAACTGGACAGGAGGTTAGGTATTTTCAACCACTTGAAAATGACTCGACCCGTTGTCTTCAATACCTTCAGAACTCAACGTATGGTATGCTGATTTTTGGACCGACAATGACAACGATACGCAACGGCAAAGTGGAGGAGGTACCATTCCAAGAGCAAGCTGAAGTCATTGCAGATGGTGAGAACAATATTACTCAACCTACAATTGGACCGCAGGAAGAAGAGAAGGTTGAGTTTGGTGGAACGTCGGCAAGCCACACCTTTGCTGTGGAGGTATGTGGCTACCGGTGGCTGCCTTGTGTTTCTGCTGATCACCTTGGAATCAGGGCGTTCCCGTTGTATCCATTGATTGGTAGGCTCTCTGTACACTCCTTGGCACTCGAACCGCATGTTCAGATGGCAACAAGTCTTATTGCAAGTGTATATCCATTGAATGGAGGCAGACAAGTTTGCCTACGTAGCTGCTTCCGGTTGCTGAATGGCACAGACCATCCCGTAATGGTTGTCGAGGATACTTCTCCATCCATGGATTGGAGTACAGAGTATGATGGTTCAATGCGAGGAGGTGGTGTTCCTACTGGATGTAAGACGATTGAACCTGGAAAAATGCATCAATTTCCAGTTACGCTTCTTCAGAGAGCTATAGAAACGAGTCGGGGCTCATCTCTTGGGTGCTTTTGGTTGAAACCAGTGAAGAACGTGTCATTGGCATTTGGTTCTTCTTCTTCCCAGATAGGGGTAAAAAACCGAAAAAATCAAACATGTCCGCTTGAAATAGGCTTTTGCAGTGTGCCTGTACAGCTACTACATGTTGTGATGGAATCTCAAGGTCTTAACGGGGAAGAATGTATCGTTCAAAGGCAGGTTAGTTGCCCAGCAACCCACGAACCAATGGGGAAGCCACGTCCCCCGTTTAGCTACTGTCTCGAACTCAGGAGGCGAGAAGTCCAATGTGATATGGCAGGGCTTGTTAATGCTGATCCTAATATTAAATTGCTAGGCAGTAGGCCTAATGGGGATGATTTTCATAGGGTAGGTAACTATTCATGGAAGTCTCGTGGTGATGGGGAGCAGCAGCCGAACTCTCCCGCTAACTTGGGAGTTTTGTCACCTAGCCTCCGGAAGTCGACTACTTTTGCGGGAGGAATTATGCAAAAGATGTCATCAAATTTTTTAAATACAGAATCACAACAGAAAAAGGAAATTTGCGAAAAGAAAAATACCAGACATGGAGGGGTGGGGGGGAGGCTGAGAAGGAGAAAGATGGCGGAGGACATGGACAAACACCTCGTAGCCTACACGTATGACATCATTCTGTATCCTCCATTTGTTGTGGAGAATCTACTGCCTCACAGGGCTGAGTTTGAGCTTATTGACCAAAGTCAAAACCTGTTGTGGGGTTCCTGGTTGGAACCTGGGGAGTCCGTCGGCGTGCACACGATTGGCATGAATGAAATGCTGTTGCTTCTTGTAAATCTAGAATATGCGAGAAGTAACAAAGGTGTTGTTGTGCGCACCAGTGAATTGGGTGAGGGATGGACGGTGAACGGTGGGACCAAAGCAGGAGAAGTGAGCCACGGTGTCTCGGAGGACTACACTGGTAGCTATAATAAGACAACAGATGTTGTTACAAATATTGTGTTGACAGATACGGTTGGGCAGAAGCTCCAATTAAACATTGAGAACAGCATTGGGGGTAGGGGTCACCAGCACGTTTCTGTATACTGCCAGTTTTGGTTGGTCAACACTTCCAGTCATGCACTTCGGTTTAGGCAAGTTGGTGTTAGAGGATTCCCAGCAGGAACGGTCAGCAAATTTGGGGATGGATCCAGACCCTTCTTTGTTGACGATGCAGAATGTTTGGATGTGGAGAACGATAAGCCAGTGACCTTGCCATTCAGTATGTTTTCTGCTCCTGCTCATAATGTACGTAGTAACATGAGACCTAACCATGTATTTGCTGGAATGCCAGGACCCTTGAGACCGAGAGTAGAAGCAGCAGGTGCAATGAGGGAGAATAATGATCCAACGACTGCTCTTCATGAAATTTATGGAAATAGCTTTATGACTTCGACCCTAGCGGCAGTGCTCAAGGAAGAGCTAAGCCTAGAAGAGTTGAAGCAGTTTGCGTGCATGTTTAGTTTTCAGGATGTAGGTGATGACAACCACACGAGGCCAATTTGGGGCGAGAAGAAACTTCGAGTACAAGTGGAAGGCAGTATGATGAGCAAGCCTTTCAGCGTTGACAGTATAGGAATGAGCCAGGTTTTGTCCGTAAAAAATCCACAGCATGGCTTGTACGAGTTGGGTTTCAACGTGACTGTTCCACCGGGCCGGTTGGGTCAGTTTACCAAAGTGGTACAGTTCTGGCCCCGTTACGTCGTAGTTAATGAATTCGAAGAGCGCCCCATTAAGATTGTGCAGAATTCCAGCTTGCGCGTTGCACAGAAGGTTGTTTGCAGCGTGAAACCACTCGAGCAGCTTCCGTTTGATGTACCTGAGGTTTGGGGTGAGAAAGAGCTTCGTTTGTCCATTGGACGTGGTTGGGGTCTGAGTTCCTCTTTTCCACTTGACGTTGCTGGAGAATATAGCTTGAGATTCTCTCCTTATTTGGAGTGGCATACATTATCCCACGTGGACACGAGAGGGGATCCTGAATATGATGAAATCATTCCTGCCGGTATACTGGAGCTGGGAATTTGGTTTGAGACTGATTGGTACAGGCGCCAATTGATTGTGAAGAACATAAAGAGGGAGAAATACGCATACAAGCACACTGACATTCAGCGTGGGGATATGTTACTATGTGTCAACGGGAAGAGCACAGCAGGAATGACTTTTTCTGCAGCTATGAGCCTTATACGAGATAGCTTGCAGGATGCTGCTGCTGCTGTGGATGCTGCAGCTGATGCATTCTTGGAGAGAGAAACGCCCCTCCAATCGCGTCGCAGGTTACCGAAAACCGATGAAGTTCATCCTGGTACCCTTTTTCATTTTGGAACGATGGAGGAACGCTACCGACTGGTTCAGTCCAAAGCTTTAAAACAGAATGATCGTCGCAACTTTGATGAAAATAATAGAGAAATTGAGAGTTTACCTGCAGTTGGAGTGGTTCCTGGTGAATGCAATGCTCATTTGGGATTTTTGAATGACGTATTGCAAAGGAAACATTCTGCTGATGCCAACATATGGAAGCAGAATGTACAGCAGCAGCAACCGAAACGTTTACCGAGTGGTGAAAGCGAACAATCATCATCTTTATCTGGGACGCCGAACGTACTACAACTGCAAAGAGAGAAACATAATAAATCTGGGCCTAACGGGTTTTCAGAGGAAAAGCAGCAAAACGTCCAAAGTGGTAGCAAGCAGCAGCATCCAGCAGCTTCTCTTGATAGTAGCAGTCTCGCCAGCCCCACAGACATAGACAAATTATTTTCTGATAATACGCTCGACACTTCTGTTGTGGAAAAAGATCAGGAGGACCTCTACGTGCGTGTGGAAGTGCGGTAGGTTTTGCATTTGCATTTTGCAAACAGTGTCGTGCCTTGCTCGCTTCACACTTTCGCTCACTCACTTGCTCTCCATCTCTCCTTTGACCTCAGCCCTATTGCAGCAAGTCTAATGGTTGTCGTCTCGCCAATGCTCCCAGAGCAGGCTCCATACATAATTGAAAATGTGGATGCTAGACACTGCGTATACTTTAGACAGAAGAATGCTGACATTCACCCTTGGAATCGTATAGAGCCGGGACAGAAATGTTCCTATACGTGGGAGGAACCTATGGGAATACGGCGGCTTGCTGTACGTGTTGGTCCTGAGTACCTCACTGCAGCTGCGAGGTCACTGAATACTCCACGCGGAGGCTTGGTAAATGTTAGTCAAACCAAGGCATTTTCTACGCTGCAGCATTGGGGGTTGGGGAAGGTTAATAGTGAGCCAGAAGGAACAAACTCAGGTGGTACCAAGTTGATCAAACTCGATGGAGTTGGATCAGAAGAAAAACTGCCATTTCCCGAGTCTGAAGACAAAGAATGCGGCGGTGGGGATTCAGTGAAGGGAAATAAGCCAAGGCAACTTCATGCACGAGTTGGGGCTGAAGGTCAGAATCGAATTCTTATTATTTCATCACACAACAATGTAAAGGGAACCACGGCTTCTTTGCGTAAGAGAATGAAGATTCTCAATGAGCAGATTGTTCTGTGTCGCCGTGTTCTCAGCAAGTATCAACGTTATGCTAGCATTATTTCATCACTGGACCTTCCTTCAGATCTCTGCATGGTTGCCCTGCTGGTCAATGTGTTCCCCTCTTTCAGGCTCTTTCCTCAGGAATGTGTGGGATATGATCATGATTCTAATGATTTT
>PJEL010005178.1_pt1 | contig 10556 bp, 10 predicted proteins | sample 1853271 | NCBI WGS metagenome assembly PJEL01 (sample SAMN08108733, study PRJNA415343) | Invertebrate metagenome, whole genome shotgun sequencing project. | host: Globobulimina | place: Sweden: Gullmar Fjord | collected 2015-08 | reverse complement strand
CACAGGTTTTGGTTGCTTGTCCATGCTGCCATCATGCAGAATACGACAAGAAAAACCGTGCGGCCAATTGAATCAGAGTGCTACGTAAAACTCAGGTCAATTCAGGCCCACGAGTATAAGACGAATATTTCAACTTTGTGTAGCAGTTTATGGCAGCATCAATACTCTATTTCTGAACAAGATATCTTAAGCCCACCAATGGGTTACCTAGAATGTTGGGCAGCGTCGCCGCTGTCCGACCCGAGCATTCGTTGACCCAAGGGAACAACGCGTCTTAGATGACTTGACCCGAGGGGTGCGGCACTTGTTTTTGGATTTCAGTGGTTCTGAGTACTAAAACAATCCGGCGCGCTGCATTTGGAGACAACAACAGAGAAACCCAAAGGATTTATCGCCCATGACCACCTATACGCTGACCGGCGGCATCGCCGTCTACCGCAATCCCAACACTGACAAGATCACCAAAGTCGATCTGACCGGCAACAAGTTTGAGGTGGTAGTGCCGGATGGCATAAAGTCGTTCACATATTCCGTGGACCCGCTGCCGCCCGGCGACGAGACTGGCGGTGACGAGACCGTGGATATCTCTATTAAATTCAATACCTCGCGCCTCAACGGCGAGTCCGGGGCGCAGAACTTTGAATACAGCATCTTCAAGGTCGACTAGACCGGTAGCGGCGGCGGCGCCCGCACCTCAACCGTTCTGATCCCGTTCCAGAAAACCAACAACACCGATACCAACGTCGAATACATTTTTGTCATCGATGGCCACTCGCTGCCGAAACTTAACAGCCCGGCGAAATGGAGTGCCTTTGAAGCTGGCATTACCGACATTGCCGTGCCCACTGGCACCTATGGGCAAGGCAAACCGATCTTGCTGAAAGACCTGAACGGTTCGGTCAGCGAGAACGATGTCATCACCGGCAACAACAAAAAGAATGTCATCAACAGTGGCAAGGGCGATGACGTGCTCAAGGGCGGGGCTGGAAATGACACGTTTATCTTTTCCTTCGGCGATGATGTCATCACCGATTTCAAAACCTCCGGGACGGCTGAAAAGATCGACCTCAGCGAAGTGGCATCGATCAAACACTTCAACGATCTGAAAAACAACCATATCAGCAGCAACGGCGGCGATGCGCTGATCAATGATCTGAACGGAAATACGCTGGAACTGATTGGGGTCAATAAATCCGACTTGAGCGCCGATGATTTTATCTTCTGATCCCCCGGTCAGACGATCCGTATGCAGTTGTTGAGTATCTCCCCAAAACCCAGGTGTTTGATCCCACGGTTTGATGGTGCGATCTGTTCTTTGCGCCGTTCCTCACCGAAGGCTTAGCGCATTGCCCTGTTTCTTCTGCCATTATCCCTCAATCATACCGAGAGCTCTGTGTTATGTATATTCATTCATCTGCTCCTTCAGAGTTAGGTAGTCTCTGCAGGACGCTGAGAGCGTTTCCGGGGAGGTAGGTGACCGGCTACCTCCAAAGCCACATGTCGGATATTTATGCCTAAAAAATACCTAAACCGTTGCCGGGCGGGAGGCGGAGCCTGTAGTCTCGGCGTGATACTATTTCACCTTTCAAACGGAGAAGACCTTTGGCAATTTTTTATCTGACATATGACCTGACACACGAAGACGGCATTACTCATTATCAAAAACTGCGCGAAGAATTGACGCGCCTGCGGGCACATCAGGTTCTTGATAACGCCTGCCTGATCAACCTCAACACAGTTGATCCAAAGCGGTTGGTCGAGTCGCTGCAGCCGCTGGTCGAAGAAGCTGACCGTCTCTTTGCTATTCGACTTGAGCCGCGTTCATATTGGTATGTTAATGCCCGTCGGGACACCAACGACTGGCTCAAGAACAACCCGGCTATATCACTGGAAGAAGCGCAGGAAGCAAACAAGCCGCAAACGCACTGATCCAGGCCGCGGCCCCAAAAGCCGCGTCCACTTTCAGATCGCGTTTCAGTCAGACCCGAACAAATCGCGGGTAAAGACCTTGTCTGACACATCGACAAGATCACTTGAACTGCGGTTGGCCAGGATGACATCGCTCTCGGCCTTGAACGCTGCAAGATCGTGCATCACACGCGATCCGAAAAAGCTCTCATCCTGCATCTCGGGCTCATAGATGATGACCTCGACCCCTTTGGCCTTGATCCGCTTCATCACCCCCTGGATCGAGCTTTGGCGGAAATTATCCGACCCGGCCTTCATCACCAGCCGATAGACTCCCACACGCTGCGGGACGCGGGCCAGGATCTGCTCGGCGATGAAATCCTTGCGGGTCCGGTTGGCATCGACAATTGCGCGGATCATATTCTGCGGCACTTCGGAATAATTTGCCAGCAACTGCTTGCTGTCCTTGGGCAGACAATAGCCACCATAGCCAAAAGAGGGGTTGTTGTAATGCGTCCCGATCCGCGGATCGAGGCTAACCCCTTCGATGATCTGGCGGCTGTCCATGCCGTAGGCCATCGCATAGCTGTCCAGTTCGTTGAAATAGGCCACACGCATGGCAAGATAGGTGTTGGAAAACAGCTTAATCGCTTCGGCTTCGGGGGCGTCAGTATACAGCACCGGAATGTCTGTATCCAGCGCGCCCTGAGCCAGCAGACCGGCAAAGACCTCGGCCCGAGCCGATCGTTCCCCGACGATGATCCGCGACGGGTGCAGGTTGTCATACAAAGCCTTACCCTCGCGCAGAAACTCGGGGCTGAAGATGATGCGGTCGCCACCGATCTCGGCGGAAAGTCGGGCGGTAAATCCCACCGGAACGGTCGATTTGATCACAATCGTCGCGTGATCGTTTGCGGCCACAATCGTACGCACCACGTCTTCGACAGTGGAGGTATCAAAGAAATTAGCAATCGGATCGTAATTCGTCGGCGTTGCCACAATCACGAAATCAGCGTCGCCGTAGGCAGCTGTCGCATCGGTCGTTGCCGTCAGGTCGAGCGGATGATCGCACAAATACTGTTCGATTTCGTCGTCGACGATCGGGCTGCGACGGGAGTTCAACTGATCCACCCGCGCGGCATCGACATCCACGGCCGTGACAGTGTTGTGCTGGGCCAGAAGGACAGCGTTGGACAGCCCCACATATCCGATCCCAGCGATGGCGATATTCTTTCCTGGCATAGCGGTATTGTATCCTTGTGTTCCTGCCTCAGATTTCATCTAAACGGCCTTTCTTTGGAATGCTAATGGGTTTTTGCCAACCAGCTCTGGTTCCCGTTTGCAAGTTTGAATCAATCACGATTTGCGCATGATATCCCGATAGATTGTTGAGCGGCACCTCCCGATTGCGCCGAAGAATAGAGGACACCGCCAATCCAAAGATTCTTCTTGCGCAAAGGGGGATGTCCATACATGTCGCAAACTTTGTCGCGCGACGGAATGACTCGTGTCGTTGGACACAGTTATCCAGCAAGTGCCGCGAATTACTGGAATGCGGATTGGCCCGTCGCCTCGAATTGCCGTTTGCTGATCATGTGCGCGACCTCGATGCCTTCCAGAGTTGCCGAGGCTGAGCTGAAGGATTTGAACCCCTTCACTTGCCGTGTCAGCTTCTTGATAAACCTGTGGTCTTGCTCAATGATGTTGTTCAGATACTTCACCTGCAGGATCTCGATCAACCAGAACCACCCGTTCAAAATCAGCAGACAATTCATGTTCTGCAGCCCGGCGAGATTTGCCCCGCTTTTATCGATGACCAGCCTGTCGGAGAAGCCGTTGTTCCCAGTTGCGCGGGTGAAGAAAGCGGTTGCCGCTGCCTCATCCCGGCGTTTTGACAGCGTGAAATCAAGGGTTTTGCCGAATTTGTCGATGGCCCGGTAATAGTGGTCCACTTGCCTTTCACCTTGATGTAGGTTCTTTAATTGAGCGACTGCTCTCGGTGAGTTTACTCCAGTATCGACCACCCGCAAGGTTCTTTCCGATGTCATCCGTTTTGGCGCTTCATTTCGGCGTTCAAGGCTTCGACCCCCTAAGGTCTCATGCGCGGTCCCATAGGGCCGCATGTAGATCAAACGGGTTCGGTCGATTGCCTGCCGTGTTGGTCGGTACGGCAACTCGTGAGCAGATTTTTCGCTGCTTTTGTTTGGCTGATTATGCCTCCTTCGTTTGAAATGTTGATCCATTGATCCAAATGGCGTGCATCAGAACCGCAAGTTTTCGCGCCAGTGCAACAACCGCCTTTTTGTGGCTGGTTCGGGCTTTGAGGGCTCTGGCCCAGCTATGCAATCCCGATCCCTTCCCCGGCTTCACGCGATTGAGCAAACTGCTGGCAGCCTCGTAAAGGGTGGAGCGTAGCATGGCATCGCCCCTTTTTGATATTCTGACGCCATAGTTTATGTCGCCTGATTGGTAGCGCCGTGACATCAGTCCAAGATAGGCACCAACTGATCTCGATTTGGCAAACCGGCTCGGATCATCGATCGTGGCAACATACGTTACAGCGCTCACCGGCCCAACGCCAGGGATTGTCATGAGTCGCTGACAGGCGTCATCTTCTTTTGTATACTTGGCCACTTCTTTGGTTAACGCGGTAGCCTGACGAAGGGCAGCTGTGCGCAATTCCAGCAGAGGCACGATGATTCCCGACAGAATCTGCTGGTCCCGCAAGAGAATGTGAACCCGCTGTTCGTAGGTCGGCAAGTGTTTTGGAAGACGCAGCCCAAAGCTGGCCAGAAGTCCGCGAATAGTATTTTCGACATTCACGCGGGATTTCAGAGCGACTTCCCGGGCTTTTAGCAAGGCCCGGCGTCCCTGGGCACCCCGGCTTTTGACCGCTACTTTCTTGTAGAACCCGGTTCGCGCCAACTCTGCCAACATGGCTGCATCATTGGCATCGGTTTTGTTATGCATCTGGCTGAGCACAGCGTGCGCTTGTCGGGCATCGATGCAAACCATTGGCAAGCCCCGATCAGACAATTCGTTGTAAAGCCAATTTGCCATACGACCAGTTTCAAGGACCACACACTGGATTTTCACTTGCCCCCAACCTTGGACCACCTTGGTCTAGATTTTCCGGCATTGATCAGATTGGTGGGCTGAACTCAAAATTGCATGCTGTAACGGACGCTCTGAGACGCCCGTATCCTTGGTGTTGTTGTCGCTTGGCTATGAAGATGGATCAGCATTGAACGCGCTCCCGAATGTCCCTCAGAACTGAACGTGCCATGAAAAATTCAGAACGACGAGGGTCTATGTGATCATCCAGGATGGAACACCTAGCTTAAGACTCATGCAACAATGCCTTCCGGAGGCAGAACCGTAAACGTATACATATTCACCCAAAACAAAATCATTGCCTCTGCAATTTCGCAGCTATCTACGGTTCTTGCCAAACCGAATGTCGATAACTCTTCAAGTATGTAGGAATCAAGCTCTTCCAAGCATATTGGCTCACCATTAACAGCTGATACTGGCGTGGCCATTTCCGACATTTCCAAGAAGTCATGCAATGCATCTGTGCAGGCATCGGACATAATTTTTGAGATAGATATTGGCACGCCAGATTCTATAAGGTGGTTATAGCAGTGAACTCGAGCCAGATCAAAAAAGTTCGGGAAATCGACTCTCCCACCGAAGAAGTTTTCGACACATCCACTCGTTCGCAAGAGATCATTGTCCGTTAGAAATTTAGCCTTCTTGGGCGAAACTCCAAGTAGCTTACAAACATCAGGTCCTCGGAATGCAGTCGTATGTGGACAGAAGTTCATACATTTTCTCCTCCAAATACAGAGTCATATATATAAAGTACAAATTTTTAATTAAAATACGCGCTATTCCTCATCCGCGCACACGCGATTTTACCACAGGTTCCATGTCGTGTGGGTCACGAAATACCGCTACAAGGTTTTGCAGGGCCCAATGCGCAAGCGGATCAGGGAAATCATTCGGCAGACCTGCGCTGAAATGGGCGTCCATATCGTGCGTGGTGTGCTGGCGCGCGACCATGTCCACATGTTCCTGTCGATCCCGCCGAAGCTCTCGCTGTCGGATGTCATGCAGCACATCAAAGGGCGGTCATCACGGCGTATCCAAATGGAGTTCCCGGAACTGCGCAAGCGCTACTGGGGCAGGCGCTTCTGGCAAACTTGGCATACGCAGGAAAACCGTCTGAACAGAGCGCTGCATCTGGGCAGATGATCGGCGTCAGGCTTTTGTTGATCGTCTGTTCACGCCTGTCAGGCAAATGTTCTGCAAAGCGGTTTCCGGCACGATCAACCGCTGTCAGAACTGGCAATTGCCATTGGCTCAGCCCGCGCTTTTTCAACGCGCCGGTCAGCTTGTATTCACACCAGCGCAGGCGGGGCGGTTTGGGGTGGTTGGCCGGATCACGCTCATGTCGCACCCATTCACGACTGCCCTTCCGGCTTTCCTTGACGAAAGTCTCATCCACTTCGACGATTCCGGAGAGTGGCGTGATGGATTGCGACAGCACCTGCAGGATAATTTGTCGCCACCGCCAGGCTGTGTCTTTGGTGATGCCAAATCTCCGGGCCAGTTGCCGGACAGAGCTGGGGGTTGTCGCAGTAAGCATGTCCTCCAGCACCCTGTAAAACAGATCAAGCCGTTGCAGATGCGCGATTGAACTGCCGGTTCTACCGTTGAAGGTCTTGCCGCATAGGTTGCAACGATAACGTTGTGCGCCAGTCCGCGTGCGGCCCCATTTCTGCCTATTCAGGGATTGGCAGTGCGGGCAGCAAGCCTCTCTGCCTTGGGAGTCAACCGCAGTCTTCGCGGCGTTGTTCGCGGCCATTTCTTGGACCGACTGAAGCAACGTAGCCGCTTGATCAGGTGTAAGGCCGCGAAGCCCTTTCAGGATTCTGTCGAAGGATTTCTTTTTCATACTGCCTCTGATGTGTCGTTCAGAGGCGATATTGGCCTAATCCTTCAAATCGGAACCAACCAACACGCTATGCAGACATGGCTTAAGCTTTTGGAGGTATTTTTCCACAAGATACCGGCATTTTTACCTTTAGGCATCGTGCGTGACTCTGTGTCAGCACGACCTTGAACAGGACATGTCGCAATAGCTCTTCAACCTCACAAGGTTCCACTGTCAGGGGCCGCTGGTGCAAGGCCACCCATGGCAGCGGCCTCACCAGGCCTCATCTGCCCGAGCTCGGTAATTCGTCGATGAACGCTGCTTCGGTAATCTGTCCGATTCCGGGAATCAAATGTAGTAGTTATGCCTATGTGGCAACTGTCTCTTCGTGGGCAAGTGCATTTGTTGGGCGGACTCTACACAACACTGGAAGAGTTTTAAGCCTCAGGTCAGACTCTCCTTTTTTTTTGCGATTTGTGTCAAAAATAAGTTAACAAAAACTTATTTTAACTAAATGTTAGGTGAATAGCTTTTGACTACTTCAAGTATAACTCAATAACTTCCGTAAGAATATTCGATCTATGGTGAAGAAGAGGCGGGAGTTGAATGCGATGTATTCAATACATGATCAAACTGACTATCACGACGACATACAGGTATCAAGTGAACATTTCGGGGTGAATTTGGTAACAACTTTCAACGAAGAGTTCATTAAGAGCAGCTCCTTACTTAGCAACAATGTGAACAAAATGGGAATCAGCACGCTAAGATTCCCCGGAGGGTCGGCGACAGAGCACTATTTTGACATGCGTAATCCGAATGCTTCAATTTCTAACTCCCCTCCATACCAAGAGCTAACGCCAATGGATGATTTTTTCAGAGAATCCGGGATAATAGGTGTTAATGTTTCGCTCGTAATACCAGCTAAAGACGGGTTTGAAGATAGTGCTGTTGAGGCAATGAAAAACGGAACTTACGGAAATAGAACAGAGCTTTCCGAAAACTATGTTAGCAACGCGATTGAATATGTATCAAAAGCAATTACCGAAGCCGTGAAAAATGATGTCAAATTGATATCACTAGAAATAGGGAATGAATTTTGGGGCAGCGGGGAAATGACCGCGAGTGAGTATGGTTTCCTCGCAGGCACTCTATCTACAAGATTGAAAGCGTATTTAGACGATGTTGGTTTTCACGAAATTGACATCATTGTTCAGACCACGTCATCGGCCACTAGAATATACTCACCAAGGGACGATACAGAGATTTATATTGGTCAGGACGGAAACGGTATAGAAAAGGCCTTTTCCAAGTATGAGGTTGATCGCGATTTTGGGGAAATTGTGCCCGTCGGCTGGATAGCGGTGACTGTCCCAGGTCAAGGGAGTGCGAAGGGACAGTCGGAAAATATATTAGAAAAAATCAATCAAATATCTGGTGCAGCGGACGCGATAGATGGCGTGGCGCTGCACTATTACGTATCCAATGGGTTTGATAGCGTAGATACAGAAAAAGGCTTTGCCTTTGACCAGCTGAGTTACTTCGCGGACGGCCTTGACCGCTCAGCGTCGGCACCAGATATTGAATTTCATATAACAGAGTGGAATACGAATGCGAATGGTGCAGACAACAATAGAGGATTGCAACACGCCTCCATGATTGTGGAAGGCTTCTATGAGTTGGTTACACATGGTGTCAATCACGCACAAATCTGGCCGCTAGCGTTCGATACCTCGCAAGGAATAACTCTAGTAACTCCGGATGGTAATAATTTAACTATTGCTGGGGAGATGTATCGACTGATGTCCGAAAGCTTAGTTGGGTTGCATCCTGTGTTGGATTGGTCAGAGGTTGGCCAGTTGGACGTTCATGGTTTTAGCGACAATGATCGGTCGGTGCTGTTTATTTCTGAAAGAAGTGGGAGTGCAAATGAAGGGATAGAAATGGATGTTGAGTTAGTTCGAGATAAGAGCGATTATTTCCTAACTTACACTGAGCTTTCTGATGGAGGGAGCGGCGGATCGGATCATACTGCAAGTCCGGTTGTAAGTTATTCGAATGGGATAACTGCCAATTCTGATATCATAGAATTTGATATGAGCGCCTGGTCGAATATGCGTATTGAGTTGACACACATTGGTAATGGTAGCGATAGAATTATTGGGAGGAGTGGGGATGATATCATTTTGACCAAAAGGGGAGAGGATTATGTTTCTGCCGGGAGTGGGAACGATTCGATACGTGGTGGTTTTGGAGATGATACCATTCTCGGAGGTAGTGGAAATGATACCATTTTCGGAGGTAGTGGAAATGATATTATACGAGGCAACGCAAGAGGTGACGTTATTCACGGCGGGAATGGCCGTGACAGAATTTCTGGCGGCGGCGGCAATGATCTGATTATTGGTGGTGTGGGCAATGACACGCTGACTGGCGGCCCCGGAAACGATCGGTTTGTCCTCGCAACAGGTGCAGGCCACGACACGATTTCTGACTATGAAATAGGCAGCGACATCATCGACATTTCGAGCCATGACATCTGGGGTATTTCTCGGATCTTGGTCACCCAACTGGAGGGCGCTATTCAGCTGCACCTGAATTCTGACGACAGCGTAACATTGGAAGGTATTAATTTTTTGTCTCTGTCCAATAGCAATTTTATCCTGTCTGCCCAACTGGCACTTGTCGGTACGGAAGACGGTGAAAAAATTACCGGGTCTTTGGGCGCCGATGTGATTGACTCTGGTGCCGGTGAAGATTCAGTCCGGGGAAATGGCGGTGACGACTTGATAACGGGCGGCTCTGGCAACGATACCCTGTATGGCGATGACGACAACGATACTATTTACGGCGGATTGGGTAAGGACAAAATCGTGGGCGGCAGTGGCGACGACCAATTGGTTGGCGAGGGTGATAATGATCGGATATATGGTGGCACTGGCAGTGACGATCTAAACGGCGGCAGCGCTAATGACCGTCTCTATGGAAATGATGGGAATGACAATTTGATTGCTGGAAACGGCAATGACAAATTGTGGGGCGATGCTGGCAATGACTCGTTGTCCGGCGGATCGGGCAAGGATCTGATGAGGGGCGGCTCAGGTGATGACATTTTGTCGGGAGGTACCGGGAACGACCAAATGACAGGTGGAATCGGAGCGGATGAATTTGTATTTAGACCACTTATGCATTCTGATATTGTCACCGACTTTGAGGACGGTATCGACTTGCTTGATTTCAGCGGTTACGGCATTGACGATATCTCGGATCTGACAATTGCTCAAAGTGGCACCAGCACCCAGATCACCCTTGCGGCAGAATCCAGCGCGTTGCTTACACTTTGGAATACAAGCGCTGCAGATTTTAGTAACGACGACTTCGTTTTTGTCTAAACCGATATTCCCTAAGTAGTGGAGCCTTCAGGAAAGGTTAGTTGTTCCATCCCGGATGATCACATAGACTCTCGCCGTTGGGCGTTGTTCGTGGCAAGATCGATCCTGACGGAATTGCGGGAAGGGGTTCGAACATGCTGATTTCACTTCACAAGCAGGCAACGACGACACCCCGTGTGCGGGCTGCAATTCAGGCGAGCACGGAGCCAGCCTGGGTTCTGGCCGAGCGCTACGGGACCACCGAGCAGACAATCTGGAAATGGCGCAAGCGCGACGACGTGCAGGATCGTTCGCACACGCCGCGCCGTCTGCAAACC
>PJEL010005177.1_pt1 | contig 10558 bp, 7 predicted proteins | sample 1853271 | NCBI WGS metagenome assembly PJEL01 (sample SAMN08108733, study PRJNA415343) | Invertebrate metagenome, whole genome shotgun sequencing project. | host: Globobulimina | place: Sweden: Gullmar Fjord | collected 2015-08 | reverse complement strand
ACGCATATGCGGCAGGAATATTTCGACGGCAACGGCGTTTCAGACCAGGAGAGCCGGGAAAAATGGGCCGAAAAGGGTTCTCCGGACGCTCGAACGCGGGCTCGGGATATCGCAAAAAAAATACTCGCCGAAAAAGAAATGCCTCACATTTCGGCTGATGTGGAAAAAGCAATCAGAATGAAGTATAAAATACTTCTTTAAGCTGGAAGGCTGGGAGGCGATGAGGCTGGGAAGCGATGAGGCTGGGAGGCTTGGAGGCTGGGAAGCTTGGAGGCGATGAGGCTGGGAGGCTGGGAAGCTTGGAGGCTATAAGGCTGGGAGGCAGGGAGGCTGGGAAGCCTATAGGCTTGGGTGCTGGGAAACTGGAGCTGAAAGAGCGCTTCGCTTGAGGAGCGCTGCGCTGGAGTAAAAATAAAAATTGCGGATCTTGAAGACTGAATGAGAAGTCTGGGGGCTTGGAATTTGTGATATTGGGAAGTTGAGAAGTTCGGAAATATGGAGAGTTACTAAGCTTTCTGACTTTCGAGTATCCCAGCATCCTTGGCTTTCCGGCCTCCTGGCCTCCTGGCTTTCAGGCTTCCAGGTCTTTCATATCCTCTAACGTGAAACAATGTTGAGTTTGCTATGAAAACTGAAGTAATTCAATTCATCCATGAAGTGACCTGGAATGATTTCCCGGAAAATGTTCGTCACCAGGCCCGTCGCTGTCTGCTGGACACATTGGGTGCCGGTGTCAGCGGACGGGCTACGGAATTATCGCAAATTGTTTATGAGTTCGCTGCATCGGTTTTTGGCGGGCACGGCGCACAACTGTGGTTGGATGGCCGCGAAGTTTCACCACCGGGAGCGGCACTGGCTAACGGCATGACCATCGATGCACTGGATATTCATGACGGACATCCATTGACCAAGGGGCATGCCGGGGCCGCGGTTGTACCCGGTTTGTTTGCAACTGTATCTTCAGAGGGTGCGGCCGGGCTTTGCGGTGAAGAATTTTTAACTGCCCTGGTCATCGGCTACGAAATTGCCCTACGAGCCGGTTTGGCCTTGCATGACACGGCCTGTGATTATCACACATCGGGTGCCTGGAATGCGCTGGGCGTGGCTGCCCTGGCGGCCCGGCGATTCGGCTTGGATAGCGGGCAGACCCGACATGCCCTGGGAATTGCCGAATACCATGGTCCACGCTCCCAGATGATGCGTTGTATAGACCATCCGACGATGTTAAAAGACGGATCCGGCTGGGGGGCCATGGCCGGAATCAGTGCCACCCTGTTAGCACAGGCCAATTTTACAGGTGCCCCTGCTTTGACCGTAGAATCTGACGAAGTAAATGAAATTTGGCAGGATCTGGGCAGCAGCTGGCAGATCACCGGTCAATATTTTAAACCGCATGCGGTCTGCCGCTGGGCCCAGCCGGCGATAGAAGCAGCCCTGAAATTGCAGCAAAACCATCAAATAAACACCGCAAATGTAAAGCATATCGTAGTGTCGACCTTTCATGAAGCGGTCAGGCTAAATTGCCGGTCCCCCCAGTCCACCGAGGAGGCCCAGTATAGTTTGCCCTTTCCGCTGGCTGCAGCGTTGGTCCACGGTCGGCTGGGTGTTGCGGAGCTGACCGGAACTGCCCTGAAAGATCCGGTGGTTCTAAAGCTTTGTGAGCGGGTGGAAATGATGGAAGACGCTCAATTCAATCAGCGTTTTCCGGCCAGACGACAGGCACGGGTTGAAATAGAGACTGAAGATGGGAGCTTATTTAACTCCGGTGAGTTTGAGGCCAATTGGGAAGCGAGCAGCCCGCCTTCGGATCCAGCGCTGAGAGAAAAATTTCAACGGTTGGTTAACGAACAGCTGCCCGGTGAAAGAGCTGCTGAGCTGGAACATATTGTGTGGCATTGTGAAGAACTCCCTGATTTAGGCAAACTTCTAACTTTAGTTACGCTGCCGATAACTAAAGATTGAAAAACCTTTCATTAGCGTATAAGTATTTTAGTAACAGAGCAAATTATAACGATATAACTAAAGGAGGACAAAATGAAGATACTTGTGGGGTATGAAGAGTCCAGGGTCGCTGATGCAGCTTTGAAGTTGGCCCTCAAACACGCGAAGGCATACGGCGCAGATCTTTTTATTGTGACATCATTGGAACAGAGCCCTACGCTGAAAAAAGAAGATATCGATAAAGCTGAAAGCAGGCTTGAAAAAATTAGAAAGCCTTTCACCGCCGATGATATTCCATGTGAGGCCCGTGTCACCGTCAGCTACCAATCTCCCGGGGAAGACCTGGTCAACTTTGCCAAAGAAAACGATGTTGATGAAATCATTATCGGGGTTAAAAGAAGATCGAAGGTTGGGAAATTAGTGTTCGGCTCCAATGCGCAGTATGTCATCCTGGAGGCGCCCTGCCCGGTGGTTTCGGTTAAGTAAACCCTGACGTTGCATAAATCGGTTTAACTCTTCCTGAGGGGTAAAAGAAAGATTGTCGCTTTTAAGGGGACGATGCTGGATGCTGGATGCTTGATACTTGATGCTGGATTTTCAGTAAGGCACCAACAGTGGAGTTCAGAAACATCCAGTATCCAGAGACCAGTATCCAGGATCAATCAATATCTCCAGTGGTTTTCATCACAACGGATGACATTCATCACAGCACTTTATGCAGCTATAGGGCACAGATCCGGGTCCATGGGTCCTGGCTTTGGTTCACCCCGCAGGGGTTATAGGGGTGATTACGTTTACCAGCAGGAGTGTTCCCCGCTTTCTGCTTCGCTACAGACGGGATCTTCGACAGGTTTCACGTGTCAGGTTTGACCCAAAATATCATTGCGTTGATCAACGCAGTGCGCGGTTTTCTCGACCAACTCGATGATACTCATCTCAATACCTTTCTGGCTGACTGGCCGCCGGTAAATTGCCGGATGCGGCCAGTGGTCCCGCATGCGCTTCCTGTTCTTGCCTGGATGCCCGCGGCTGTCCAGGCGGCCGGTAAAAAAGGGGCGTTTATGGTCAATAAGCTTGCATCTCTGGCAAACCATATTGCCTGGGGGCAAACCTATTCAGCGCAAGATTTTGGCGTGGGGTTCCTTGAGAAGTATGGATGGACGGAGGTGATCGGGCAACGTGGGCCAATTACCAGTGACCGTATGGCCTGCGGATTTTTGCTTTTAGGGCCTCAGATCGAATATCCGCGGCACAGCCCGAGGCAGAGGAAGTTTACCTGCCCTTAACCGGCCGGACGCTCTGGCAGCAGAGCCATCAAGAGTGGGTCTATCACGAACCTTGCCTGCCAATATATCACGCCCCCCGGGTAGTGCATGCGATGCGCACCGAAATCGTGCCGCTGCTGGCCCTCTATCTCTGGCACGGTGATAACCTGACCGAGAAATCCTTCATCGAATAGAACGAGCTTTATAATGGTTGTCAGAATACAGTTCCGTTATCAGTTGCTTATATCTCGTTGTAAATTTTGTAATTTATGCGATGTTGCTTTGGGAAAGTAAATTTTACTAATTCAATCCGGGTTTAGTAATTTACATGTAGGATATGACATTAGGTAGAAGCTAAAATCAATAATCATCCTTAACCTTGCGCCTAAAGCCCCCGCTTCGCGGGATGACACATCTGTCGTAAGAAACTAAAGTGTGCCTCCTGCGCCGAATGCCAATTCTTAATTAGGTAAAAACCTGGCGTTTGGCTTAGGCAACTTTTATGTCTACCTAACTATGGCTTTCTCCATAATTTTTATTGCTGCGCATGGATACGTTCCGCGTCATCCGGCACATGGATTACGGGTGCCACCTGTTGCAACTCTGCGAGCGGAATATGACATTTGATGACATGGCGGTCGGCAACGACCTGCTCGGGCGGCATTTCATTGTCGCAAATATCGCCAACTCGCCGGTGGCAGCGAGTACAAAACGGGCAGCCTTTGGGCGGATTCATGGCGCTGGGCAAGTCTCCTTCCAGCACAATTTCACGCTTGGTCACTTCAGGGTCGGCAATCGGCACTGCCGATAACAGTGCCTCGGTATACGGGGAATAGGGTGGCGCGAAAATCTGTTCCGTGGAGCCTCTTTCAAGAATATGCCCGAGATACATGACCACTATGCGATCCGACAGGTAGCGCACGACACTCAAATCATGACTGATGAACAGCAGCGTGGTTTTATGTTCGCGCTGAATATCCATCAGCAGTTCGGTCACCGCTGCCGCGACCGAGACGTCCAGTGCCGAAACCGGCTCATCGGCGATGACCATACTCGGATTGCCGGCAAATGCCCGGGCGATACCGACCCGCTGCTTCTGTCCGCCCGACAACTGCCGGGGCTTTCTGAAATAAAAATCCCTGGGCAGTTTGACCGTATCCAGCAGGGTCATTACGCGATCAAAAATCTTTTTTTTATCCGTCTCAACACCAAATTTTTTGATCACCCGTGATATCTGACCGCCAATGCTGTGACTTGGATTCAAGGTGTCAAACGGATTTTGAAATACCATTTGCAGCGAGCCGATCTGTTCAGGGCTGCGGTCCCGTACCGCTATTTCCGAAAGATTGCTGCCCTGGTGACGCACCGCGCCATCAGTCCCTTTCTCTAAGCCCATCAGCACTTTGGCAAAGGTTGATTTACCACAGCCGGATTCACCGACGATGGCTACCGTTTCACCCTCTCTGGCAGTAAAGCTCAGCTCCTCATTTGCCTTGACATGACGAATTCTTTTACCGCTAAACAAGGCCCGCAGCGAGCTGTCACGAACCTCGTAGTACTTCTTCATGCCATCGACTTCGAGTACCTGTTTACCGAGTCCAAGAGCCTCTTTAACTTCACCGTCCGCCGCCCCTTTACTATGATCGATTTCTTGGTAGCGTAGACATCTTACGCGATGGTCGGCGGCACTATCCACAACGTGCTCCATTTTAAAATGCTCAACGTCACACAATCCGGGTTTGAAATGATCACAGCGCGGGTGGTAATAACAGCCCTGGGGTCGTTCGAACGGCAACGGGAGCTGACCGCGGATCGGCTTCAAGGGGGCCGCGTTCTTGTCGGCCGTCGGCAGGGGGATACAGGAAAAAAGGCCATGGGTGTAGGGGTGCTTGGGCCAGGTAAACAGCGAGTTAATCGTTCCTTCTTCGACAACTTCACCGGAATACATCACGAATACCCGGTCACAGGTTTCCAGAATCAGCCCGAGGTTATGAGAGATATATATCTGGGAAGTGCCGAACTTCTTGCTGATATCGCCCACCAGCTTCACGATGCCGGCCTCAACCGTGACATCCAGGGCGGTCGTTGGCTCATCCAGCAGTAGCAGGGACGGATTAGACAAAAGCCCCATGGCGATAACCACCCGTTGCTGCTGTCCACCGGATAACTGATGCGGATATGATTCCATCAGCCGTTCAGGATCAGGCAGCTTGACATCCGCCAGCATCTTTACAGCCCTTTGCCGCGCTTCTTCCTTGGATATATTTTCATGGGCCAGGGGCACCTCCATCAGCTGGGTGCTGACTTTGAGGCTTGGATTCAGAGAGGCAAACGGCTCCTGGTAAATCATTGCGATCTCCGAACCTCGAATGCGGCGCAACTCAGGTTCCGACATCTGGTTTAGATCACGGTCTTTAAACGTGATGCTGCCGCTTTTAATGCCGCCGTTGGCGCCCATGTACTGCATGATCGCCATGGCGACGGTCGACTTGCCGCAGCCCGATTCGCCGACAATGCCGATCGTCTCGCCGGGCAATACCGTCAGCGAAAAATCCACTACCGCGGGAATCTCTCCCGCCCGGGTATAGTAAGAGATGCAGAGGTCCTTACAGACCAGAACCGGTTTTTGATTGTCGTTCATATGCTGGTTGCCTCCTAATCGCGCAGTGAGATTTCACGCAGGCCGTCCGCCAGGAGATTAAACCCCAGGATTAACGAAGATATCGCGATACATGGAAAGAGCGTCATGTGCGGAAAAACCATCGCCATCTGCCGGGTTTCATTGACCATACCGCCCCAATCCGGATCCGGCGGCGGCAGACCCAGGCCCAGAAAGCCGAGCACACCGATGGTGATAATGACGTAGCCCAAGCGCAGGCAGGCATCGACAATCAGCGGGCCGCGTGCATTCGGTAAAATCTCGACCAGCATCACTTTCCAGTCTGATTCGCCCCGGGTCTGAGCCGCGGCAACATAGTCCCGATTGCGCAGATCCAGCACCAAGCCGCGCACAATACGCATGATCCCCGGTGAGGATGCAAAGGTGATGGCAATAATGATGTTAACTCCGGATGCGCCGATGGTGGCGATGATGATAATATACAGCACCAGCACCGGAAATGAGAGAATGATATCTGCGATACGGGACAGAATATCATCCACCCAACCGCCGCGATACCCGGCCGCAAGTCCCATCAGGATACCCACCGTATAGGCGGAAAGGGTTGCCAGGGGTGCATAAATCAGCACCGTACGCGAGCCCCAGATAATACGCGACATGATATCCCGTCCGATATGATCGGTGCCGAGCCAGAATGTGCCGCCTTTGGCCGCTTCTATCCCCGGTTTGGCAAACGGCTGAATAGACGAGTTGGGATCAAATGGCGCAAGCAGCGGTGCCAGGATCGCAACCATCACCCAAAATAAAACGAGGAAAGCCCCTACCATACCGACCCAACTCTCCCGTAAGAGTCCAAAAGATTTCAGGCCGCGCCATATCGCCGCCCCGTACCCGGCCGTGGGCATTTGGGTTGTCGTGGTAGATGTATTCATTATATTTCCTCTCCTTAACTGAAGCGGATGCGGGGGTTGAGGAATGTGTAGCCAATATCGGCGATGGTTTGCGTCGCAACCGCAACACAAACCGCCACCATGGCGCACGCTTCCAGCAGGGCGATATCGTTATTCAGAGAAGCCTCCAGAATCAGCGCCCCAAATCCCTTATAGGCAAAGAAAAACTCAACCACAATAACACCGGACAACAGCCAGTTGATTTGCAGCATGATGACCGTAAACGGAGCGATGAGTGCGTTGCGCAAGGCATGCTTGATGATCACCGATTTGTACGGAAGCCCCTTTAGCACCGCTGTCCTGACGTACTGGGAGGTCATGACTTCCGCCATGGAGGCCCGGGTCATGCGGGCGACATAGCCAAAATCATAGACGACCAGCACCATTGCCGGCAGGATCAACTGTTTGAACTCGAAGCCGCTCGCCATGCTGCTGGTGCCCGGCAGCCATTTCAGGCCGAATACAAAGAGGGCCGAGAAAATTACGGCACTGGCAAATTCCGGCACGGAAGTTGTTAATATCCCAAACACCGATATCGTGCGATCTAGCTTTGAACCCTCTTTCATCCCCGACAAGACGCCTAACGTCAACGATAGCGGGATCATAATGGCAAACGTCCAAAACCCCAATATGGCGGTGTTCCATAGCCGCGGAAACATCACATCGGCAACCGGGCCTTTAAAGCGGATGGATTCCCCCAGGTTACCGGTCGCGAAATTGCCCAGCCACTTCACATAACGCAATACCACGGGTTGATTATACCCGTGTTGCTCGCGCCACAGCTCGCGCTGCTCTTCGTTTGAAAATTGGCCGAGCACCCGGGCTGCCGGATCGCCCGTAAGCTCCGTCTCCAGCAGCAGAAAAAGAATCAACGATACGACAATCATGGTAAAAATCATGAATCCGAAGCGCTTTACCACCAGGGTAACCATTTTGACGCCTCCTGATATAAGTTAACGTCTCGGAATTTTACAACCTACTGAGAATGTAGAGGTTTTTTGGGGCTTCCGAGTTTGCCCCGAAAATGGAATAGTGGTCCGCCGCAGGCGGATTAATTTTATCGTCAATCCCGCCGGTGGCGGGACCAATAATCCAACATTGCACTATCCCAGAACCCATTTTTCCACTATTCCATTGTTCCATCATTCCAATTGTGAGCGAAACAAATTAACTTGTACTTTTAGTTTCGGGTGAGAATCCAGGGCAGGGAGCGCCGCAGCGCTCCCTGCGCCCTAAAAACGCACGCAGTTGTCAACTACGCCAGGGAGACCTTGTGAAAGCGGTAGTATCGGGTTGGATGCATTTCAAAACCGACGACGTTATCCCGCACCGCTGTGAATACGGAACGGAAGAAAGGCTGAACCAGAACGGCGTCATCCTGCAGAATTTTCTCAACCTTTTCCATCTTGGCCCGGCGGCTTTCAACATCCAGGGTCGATTCCGCCTCGGTCAAGGCTTTGTCCCACTCAGGGTTGGCATAACTGGACTCATTCCAGGGCACACCGGTGCGGTAGGCCAGGCCCAACACCATAACGGCCAGCGGCCGATGGGTCCAGGAGGTCAGGCTCAAGGGCGCTTTTGTCCAAACATCCCAATATTGCGCCGACGGCATCACATTCATTTTGATGTTGATCCCGGCTTTGGCGGCATCTTCCTTGAGCACGGCCACGGAATCCTGTTCCCAGACGCCGTCGGTATTGCCCACGTTGCAGGTTAACTCTATGCCGTCGGGGTAGCCGGCCTCGGCCAGCAGTTTCTTGGCGCCTTCGATATCCTGCTCGAACGGCGGCAGGGCAAAGTATTCGGGGTGTATCTTGGCAACGTGCATGTGTTCCGCGACGATCCCTAAACCGCGGTGGGCGATGTCGAGCTGTCTCTTCGCATCGCAGGTTTTCTGCACTGCTTTGCGGACGCGGATATCGTCAAACGGCTTCTTGTTGACCTTCATGCGAATCACGCCGGTCTGGGTCGATGGGATTTCGACAACCTTGATTCCCGGAATATTCTTGGCCGCCTCCAGGGTTGTCAGATCAAGCTGGTAGATTCCATGCACCTGACCCGAGGCGATGGCGGCCAGATAAGCGCCGGCATCTTCACCCAGATCAACAAAGCGAATCTCATCCAGAAAAACCTCGCCGCCCCAATAAGGTTCTTTGCGTTTTTTCAAGACGGCCAGCTCACCAACCCTGAATTCGGTCAGGGTGTAGGGACCGGTACCCACCGGGTTTTTGGAGAGATCGCCGCCCTCTTTTTCAAAATTGCGGTGAACGATTCCGGTGGGATAGTTGTACAGGTTTTCAGGAATCGACAGCACCGGCGAATTCAGGTTGAGCCTGACCGTATGATCGTCGACTTTCTGCACGGCATTTTTGCTCATACGCTTGATCGGGTTGCCTTTCTTATCTTTTTCACCGGTCTCTTCGAGCATGGCGTTGAAGAGGCCCAGGTTGGAGGACCCGGTTTTGGGATCGAGCCAGCGGGTGAAAGTAAACACCACATCATCGGCATTGAAGTCATCGCCGTTGGACCATTTGACCCCTTTGCGCAGATGAAAGGTCCAGGTCTTCAGATCGTCGGATGCCTCCCAACTCTCTGCCAGATAGGGTCGGGTGATGTTATCCGGCCCGGTCTCTACCAGATACTCGATGATATGGCGGGCAACGATGGATTTCTGGGTCCATGAATAGGTCGCCGGATCGGCCATTTCCTGCACCACCATGCCAAATATTAATGTGCCGCCTTTTTTTTGGGTGGCGGCCTGGGCCGATGAAATAAAATCCGGCAACCCAGCCATGCTGTAAGCAGCTGTCGCAGATACGCCCAGTAACGTGACGGTACGCAGAAATTCGCGCCTTGAACACTTGCCGTCGGCAAGGGATTTTCTCATTTGTTCAACACCGGGGTGTACTCTTTTTGTCGTCATAATAATATTTCCTCCTTTCAGGAATGATAGGTTGTCAAGAAAGAAAAAAGCGTAACAGGCCAAGATTCTAAAAAATAAACCATGTAACCACATGAAACCGTTCGGTTCGGAAATAAAAATTTGGTAATTTTGAGACTTTTAAAGAACCCGTGAGAAAGAGCAAATAAAATCAAAGTGTTAATGAAAATGGTGCCCAATTAAACAAGGTGAGGTTGATATAAATAAAAACTGATATTCAGCTTTTTATCAATATTTAATAATTTAAATCGGTTCCAACATAAATGATCCCATGTTTTCTGTCAAGGGCAAATCCGGTATGCTGCTCCTTTAAGACCGGCAGCCTTAGGCTTTTAGGCCAACTGCCGTTACCGGGGCCGGGGGTGTGAATTAAAGCTGCTGGTTATTGGAATATCCGTGGCAATTTGTGTTATACAGACATGTTAAATGTAGGAGTGTTGGAGTATTGGAGTAATGGAGTATTGGGTTTAAAAGCGGAAATATATCTTATTTTTACCCTTTTACCTTTGGTAATGCGAGATCCAAACATGGTTTATATTTTTCCACTATATCAACCATTCATCAATCCATTGCTCCATCACTCCAATACTCCAGTACTCCAGGTTCTATCAACCACCTCCTTTGATAAAGAGCGGAGGACTGCCGTTTACCAAAGGCGGTGATTTACACCCCTCCGACCGGGGCTATATGCAGTCACCGGAGTTTCAAAGATCCTGTTTTCGATTTTGAACGTATTGAATCAGCTCTTTTTCTAGGTTGGGGGTTATTTCCGGTTTTTCGTATTCGTCCAGCCGATTTTCAAAGAGATGGCGGGCCCTTGCAGTTATTTCACGAGGTTCCA
>PJEL010005176.1_pt1 | contig 10558 bp, 7 predicted proteins | sample 1853271 | NCBI WGS metagenome assembly PJEL01 (sample SAMN08108733, study PRJNA415343) | Invertebrate metagenome, whole genome shotgun sequencing project. | host: Globobulimina | place: Sweden: Gullmar Fjord | collected 2015-08 | reverse complement strand
CCAACCAAGAGTGGCGAACCCGCTGATCGAGATGCTGCACTTGCGGCGCATCCGGGAACATACGCATGATGCGAGCTGATTCTGCATAGGCTGCGGTCCAATCGCTGAGCTGCACCAATGAATCACAACGGTCGAGCGCTTCTCTGAGTCGTTTGGCCATGATATCACCACGGCATTTTTCGATGTAGCGATGAAATTCTTCCGCTTCTTCCACATAACCAAATTGATCGGACATCTCGCGCACCAACACTGAAGCAGCTTCCCAATCTTCGAGCGTAATATCTTCCTCGATCGCTCGACGCAACATATGTCGTTCCTCGCGTCGGTACGCAATACGCTTGGCGGAATCAGACAACAATGTGTGTTCGTGAATCTGATTGAGTGTAGTTGATAGTCGATCTTCAAGTGCTGAGATCGAACGACGTTGTTGATCACGTTGAATGTTGTTGAAATACGCAATCGGGAACAAAGCGACGCACACAATCAACCCGACAGTACCTGCGGGCACAAAGGCGAGGCCGATCCCGGTTGCATTCGGGTCGAGGTAGCCGTATGTAATGATCGCACTACACACAATGATCAAGAAAGAGTAGATCCCTACGATAGTGCCTACCCCTGAGCGCGCTGGCAAAGAGGAGAGCGAAGAGGTGGTCGTCGCAGATAATGCGGTGGCCGATGTAGATGATGCTGGCTCGTTTGCATCGGAGTCTTCTTGCGGTTTTTCTTCATTCATCATGGTGATGTACCTCTTCTATTCGAAACTCGACCTGCAACATCCCAATCCAGGCGCACCCTGTCTGTGCGTGGTTCCACTGCTCTCTTCAATTGTACAGTATGCGAGCCGAAGGGGGTTCTTCTGAACCCCTCAAGACACTCGGAAATCACAAGAAAACGGTCGACATGCGGTACATTCGAGGATTCGATCGTCCAATAAGTGATTTTGGGAGCCGAACCCCAGTGGTTGTACGACCCGCCTTTTGGGCTAATGCAGGAGAGTGGATATCTCAGGAATCGCTGTGGTTTGCATCCACCGCATGATCCGCGATAATTGGGAGGTGCTTTTCCCTTGAATGCCGCAACGCCGAATCTGCGAGTTAACCTCGGACGGCAGTGATCGGGCTGAGTTGATTAGCTTGTGGAGCCGAGTGTGTGTACCGCCAAAGAATTGGTCGCGCCCCCCAAACCAATCGGCGAGCCAGCAACAAAGAGAACGATGTCGCCCACATTGGCCCAGCCCTGTTTGAGAATGTGCGCATCCATATCACGGGTGAATGTGTCCAGACTGTCCGGCTGTTCTCTCCAATACACCGGCAACACCCCTCGCAAAATGGTAATGCGGCGAACTGTGTCCATCTCATCCGAGCACGCCAAGATCGGCACCGGGATTCTGGTTTCACTCAAGTACATTGCGGCTCGGCCGGATTGACTCCACGCCACGATGAGTTTGGCGTCTACATCTTTGACCACTTGCCGCGCACCCGACGCCAACCCGTCGGTCCAATGGTCGGTTTTGAATCGGCAAAAAGAACTTGGAAAGCGATCCGTCCGCTCGTTGAGGTAGAAGTCTGTACGAGTCGCAATTCGGCGCATGGTATCCACGGTCACGATCGGGTGTTTGCCCACCGCAGTCTCACCGGACAACATAAGACACCCAGCCTGATCAAGGATTGCATTCGCCACATCGCTTGCTTCTGCACGCGTAGGTGAAGCATTTTCGATCATGGACTCCAGCATTTGCGTTGCGACTACCGTTGGTTTCGCGTATTGCCGGGCCAACTCGATAAGGCTCTTCTGAATAACTGGGACCTCCGCGAGATCCATCTCGACGCCGAGATCGCCACGTGCAATCATGATGACATCAGAAGCGGTCAGAATGCCATGGATGTTGTCCAACGCTTCTGGCTTTTCAATTTTGGAGACAATGGGCAGCGGTCTGCGATTCAGTGCGTGGCATAACTCGACCACTTTGTTTTTCAATCGCTCCACTTCGTCCGCTGAGCGCACAAAGCTCAACGCTAAAAAGTCCAATTTGTTTTCGATTGCCCAATCGACACACTCCCAGTCGCGAGGCGTGATCGCCTCAACTGACAATGCCGTATTGGGCAGGTTTATCCCCTTGCGCGTCGAGATGATGCCACCCGTAACTACTCTGCACGTTATCTCGCCTGCTTCGCTATCTTTCTCTACGACCAAGGTCCGAATAGCGCCATCATTAATCAGTAGTTTTTGGCCGACTTCGATGTCATCAATCAGCGTTTCCAAAGTGGTGCTGAACCGTGGCCCATCTGCAAAGATCTCTTCTCGTTGGAAGATGATATCTTCACCCGCTTCGACCTCGATACCGCCATCTACAACTTTTCCAACTCGAATTTTGGGACCGCTGAGGTCTCCAAGCACGCCGATCGGTTGGCCTGTCTCTTGTTCAACCTGCCGAATGAGAGCTAGCGTCTTTTTGTGTTCGGACAATTCGCCGTGGCTGAAGTTAAGCCGAAAGACCGATGCCCCCGCGTGTATCAAACGAGTCAGCGTTTCAACATTTGCACTGGAAGTGCCAGGGCTGCCGATGGTGGCAATGATTTTGGTCAGGACAGGAGGTTTCTCGTCAGCCATAAGAGTCATTTCTTGATGGTTGTTTGAAGGAATCAGGTAGCATTCCGGTTCAGATTCGATTAATCCAGTGGTTGGCTGTTATACGACCGTGTGACCACCCGCCACCATCTTCTTTATCGGTCAATCGGTTCTCAGCCTTCCGCAGTGAATTCTATTCAGCGGGAGGTTTTGGTGTGTCTTTCCACAGCACCGCGAGCAGCCGTTGGTTGGTTCGCAACGGCGTATCCAATGCGGGTGGGCATTGAATGGAACCGTCGGGCTCTTCGATGGCGATGACTTGAGCGTTGTATGATCTTCGGAAGTCACACTCTCGCAAAGACTTACCTACCGCGCCGATAGGAACAAACAACCGTTGGATATCTGCATGAGCGGAGGACACGCCCATCATGAGTTGGTCAATTTGAACATTTTCCTGAATAGCGTGCAAACTTGGATGCTCTTCGAATGCAGCATCATGCATCCGTTCAAGTTCCTCATGCAATTTGTCAACGATCTGCTTACGGGTCAACATGCCTACCCACACACGATGCCCCCCCTGTCTCTTCATGACGGGGAGCGTTGCATGATCCACTCGGTCGAAGGTCATGAGTGCAGAATACACATCATCATCATCGTCGATCGTATCGAGATTGGTGGCCATGATCTCAGAAGCAATCAAGAAGGCCGCTGCAGCATTTTCTTCTAACACAGTTCCTAGATCAGTTGCCGAGATCAAGCCTTTGAGTTCGCCATCGTCCGCGACTGCGATCACAGGGCGAGCACCCGGTTCCACTTGGCTGATAATCTCATCCAGGCCCGCGCTGGTAGGAACTGTCATCGGCCAGTCTTTTTGCATCAGATCCCGCACCTGCCACATCTCCAGCAAATGAATAATCGGGTCTGCAATATGGGTTGGCGAATCCGCCGCCGTGCGCACTTGCTCAGTATTCAATCCGAATCGGCGACCAATCACATAGCTGGACACGCACACGATCATGAGCGGTGCGATGAGGCCAAAGCTATGCGTCATTTCCATGATCATGACAATCGCCGCCAACGGCGTCCGCATGGTGGCTGCAAATACGCCCGCCATACCAACCGGAATGAGAGCTTGCTTCAACTCTGGTGGAAACGAATCCGGAAAAAGAGCTTCGCCGACCGCGCCTACAAACGCACCTAGAACGCCGCCAATGAACACACTGGGACCGAACATCCCACCCGGCGCACCGCTTCCCACTGTGAACGCAGTCGCAATGCACTTTGCAATCACAATAAGGCCGAACAGGCCTGCCCAGCCCCATGCAGATTGGATGGTGGATGACGTAAGTTCATCGCTTAGCGCGTTTTGCACAAAGTGGAATCGGCCGTCCATCACCTGTGGAACCGCACAGGCAATTAATCCCGTGATGAGGCCACCAATCGCAGGCCATAACCAAATGGGGATTGCAATTCGTTGAACGAGTTTTTCGTGCACGCACTTCATACAAAAGAAGAAGAAGATGCCCACCAAACCGCTCAACAATCCCAAAGTCGCGTACCAGATGAGATCGGTAGGCGAGTTGAATGTCAATCCTTCAACGCCTTCAAGCATCGGGCCTTGGTAACCCAAAACCAACATAAAGGTGGAGTACCCAATCACGGAAGCGACGAACGAGGGCACAATGGCATCGGATTCGAATTCCGGCTCGCTGTACAACACACCGGTTGCAAACAACGCGCCACCGAGCGGACAACGGAAAATCGCGCCAATTCCTGCCGCGCACCCGGCGACGAGCAAGATACGTCGTTCGTGTGCATTATTTGGAAATATCCGGCCAATCGCAGAGCCGATCGCGGCGCCAAAAGACGCAATGGGGCCTTCTGATCCGGCTGACCCACCGGAGGCGACAACGAGTGTGCAACCAGTTGCCAAGCCGAGCGGGCTTCGCATGTTTATCTCGCCCATATCGCGATGAAAGGCACGCGTAAGAAATTCGACGCCAAAGACCCGCTCTCCACCGATGATGACATACGCCAAAATGCCTGCGAGAAGGCAGCCCACCGTCGGGAGGAGAATGACCGCCCACGAGAATGTGCCTAGATCACCTTTTTCAAAGTGTGAGAATCGGCCAATGCCATACTTAACCCCCAAGTCGAGCGCATGATGCAATGCTGCAGCAGCCAGACCCGCCAACATGCCGGTAAGGACACCCAGAATCAGTCGCCGCCCCCACCGTGCCGCGGGTTTCGGGACATGATCCATTATCAAGTTGGACAAATCAGCCATGGTCATAGCGGCAATGGTATCGTCTTGTCAATCCACAATCAGAAGCGGATCTTAGAGTAGGGTATTGCCTCAGTTTGATAACCATTGTCATGCGTATTCAAACGGACGCGTTTTGGACTTGCTCGCGGTACCATTCCATCGTCTGATTCAGCCCATCTTGCAAGGAAACCGAGGGATCAAATCCCAGCACGTCCCGGGCTTTCGAAACATCAGCCACACTATGCAGGACATCGCCTGCCCGGACCGGTCCAAATGCGGGGGTGCAATCGACGCCGATCGCTTTGATCATGCCTTCCGCCAATTCGAGGACAGAGGTCTTTACTCCGTTTGCGACATTAAATATCGCGGGTTTGCCATCGAGTTTGGTTTTGAGCACGTTGCTGTCAATCGAGCCTGCCCGAAGGTTGGCCTGCACAACGCTCTCAATGAAGGTGAAATCTCGGGTCGCGCCACCATCCCCATGAATACGAGGGACATTGCCTTCAAAAAGCCCGGTTGCAAAAGCGGCAATTACCGCAGCATATGCAGAATTTGCAGCCTGCCCCGGGCCGAAGATGTTGAAGTACCGTAGTGAGATCGTGGTCAAGCCGTAACATCGTGACCATACATCCATGAGGTACTCGCCCGTGAGTTTTTGCATCGCGTATGGGCTGAGCGGGTCGGATGGGTCATCCTCGTGTTTCGGCAATTTCGGTTGATCGCCATACACACTGCTGGACGATGCAAACACTACGCGATTGACATTTTCTGCCCGCGCGGTTTCCAGCACATTCACTGTGCCATCAATATTCACATCGTGGTACGCGCGTGGCCTCTCAATACTTGCAGGCACGGATGCCAACGCTGCTTCGTGGTAAATGATGTCCGCCCCATGCAACACCTTGGCAAGGGCAGGTGTATCGAGAATACTCGCTTCGACAAATTCGATGTCGGATCGGATCGGGTCGATATTCGCCGCCACCCCGCCGGACATGTCATCAATAATGCGAACTTTCGCCCCGAGCGAGACGAGTTTTTTGGACAAATGCGAGCCAATAAACCCTGCTCCGCCCGTTACCACCACTGTCTTGTCTGCAAAATGTGCTTCGTAGGTCATGCATTCCCTGTCGATCATCTAGTCTTGTGAGTATCAATTCGGATTCCGCGGCCTACCCGCGGATGCGTTCTTATGGCATCGGGTAGCCTACGTTCACATCTTAGCGCGTTGTACGGATTTGGGATGTCCGAGCCACGCAATGCACTACAATCGCGGCAATACCATGCTCCTCATCATCGATAATTACGATAGTTTCACGTACAACCTCGTACAAGCGTTTGGGGCATTGGATCCTTCGCTTGAAATCGAGGTGGTGCGCAATGACAAGCTCACGCTGGATTGCATTGCGTCGATGCAGCCAAGCCACATCGTACTGTCGCCTGGGCCCTGTACTCCCAAAGAGGCGGGCATCTGCAATGACATCATTCCAGCCTTCAAGGGGCGAATCCCGATTCTGGGCGTTTGCCTTGGACATCAGTGTATCGGCGAACAGCATGGCATGACGGTCGGCAAAGCAGCCACCATTATGCACGGCAAGACCTCGCATATTTTCCATGACAACAAAGGCGTCTTTGCCGGCTTACCCAATCCGTTTGTCGCTACTCGGTATCACAGCCTCATCATTGAAAAACAGACGTTCAACCACGATGCTTTTGAAATTTCCGCCTGGACGGAAGACGAGGTCATCATGGGAATTCGTTGGATTGGAGGTACACCGGGCAGTGATTCACCTTGCGCCCCGCTCGAAGGAGTGCAATTTCACCCGGAATCATTCCTCACCACAGACGGGCCATCACTTCTCGCTCAATTCCTCCAATATCAACCCACAATGAAAATGTAGTTTCGTGCATTCACTCCACCAGCCTTGCTATTCCATTCTCCTCCTCAATCGTGCGGTCAGTTCGGCTACGATGGTTGGCCTGTGCCTCATCATTCTGCTCGCCGGCTGTGCAAGCACTTCGGATTTTGATGCCACTGAAGACGTCCCCTCTCGCGTCCTAAACGAATCGACGAAGGCTGACTCGCCTTCCATCCGACAAGAGCAGACCTTGCCTATCGCCCTTATTGGCGGCTATCCGGTTGATGCAGAAGCATTGATTGCACTCGCATTAGAAACCAGTGGCGGGCAAATCCTTCAGGAAATGGCGCTCGAACAGTTGTTGGTGGTGCGCATGCGGCAGGCTGGCCAAACGATTTCTAGCTCGGATGTTCAAGCGGAGCGCGGCGTGATTCTCCATTCGCTGTCGGACAATGCGGACGATTCGATTCGTTTGTTGGTTGCCCTTCAGCAACGCCGATCGCTAGGAGATGCGCGATTTAATAATCTCCTGCGACGCAACGCTATGCTCCGTGCACTCATCCGAAATGAGGTAGAGATCACGGAGGCTAGCCTTCGTTTGCAATACCGACTGGAGTACGGCCAGCGTTACCAATTACGTCTCATTCTGCTGGATTCGCACGCTGAGGCAACGGCGACCTTAGAAGCTTTGCGTCAAGATGAAACGAGATTCGCTGAGGTTGCGGCCGCTATCAGCACCGATATCAGTGCTGTTCGGGGTGGATTGCTCGCCCCGTTTTCTGTGTATGATGAATCGTTTCCTGCGGTGATACGAGAAATGATACCAGATTTATACGTGGGTGAATTCTCCCCCGCTCTCCCGGTCAAGAACCAATATGCGATCGTACAAATGGTTGAGGTCATCGCTCCGAGAGAAGAATCATTTGAAGAAGTACGATCCAGCCTCGAATTCGCCACCCGATTGGCGGCAGAACGCAGACTCATGGATGCCCTTGCCCGCGAATTGCTGAACGACGTTGATGTTGTCATCATGCATCCTGACGTCGGGAAGGCTTGGCAACGCGATTTCGGCGAATAGTGAAGCTCTCCGCAGCATCAGCCAATCGAACGGCGGTTTTGCATACTAAAAGAACCGTTGATGCCACATTATCATAAATCGCCAAATGCTACGGGCAGCTAGCCTTCAATCAACTCAGATGAAAGTCCGGCCAGCCCTCTCCCTCACCAGTATTCTGAAAACATCTGAAAAAAGGCCAAACAGGGCTAGCGTAGGCAGGGAAAACCATTATACTGTGAGTATCTGAGAAGGGCGGACGCGAAAGTGCCACGTGTTCTAAGCATCCGTTCTTGAATCAAAAATAGCCGATTCCAGGCTCTGATTGCGGTTCTTGCCGGCTTTTCTGCGATGTCTTTGACGGTGAATGTGTGTACGAGATAGCATATTCGATCAGCCAAAAACCTCGATGATTAGGCCAATCTGATGGTGGTTTTTCCCATGGCGCAGTCGTTGTCCTTGTGGCTATCGTGTTAACTAGGTATGGTCGGTCGACGAGTCTGCGGAGAATTCGTCGCCCATCACGAGGATTTGCAGGTTGCTCATTTGATCAACCAATTCACCTTCATACTGCTAAGGAATATCCAGTCATGATCGGTAGGCTCAATTCAAAAATACGTCAACAACGACGTCTCGGGTTCACCCTTATCGAGCTCTTGGTCGTTATTTCTATCATTGCCCTCCTTATTGGCCTCCTGCTGCCCGCTCTTTCACGTGCCCGGAAAGCTGCTCGTGTAACCGTGTGCCTAGCCAATCTCAAAAATATTGGGAATGGAGCAGCCAACTACTCTTCTGAATTTGGTGGAATTATTGCGACGGGCACCCCACCCGAATTTGTCGATACCAGTGCGGGCAAGCGCATGGGCGCAAGACCTGAGTTCTACTTCGGACCGGGAAACCACCCGCTACCCAACTGGCCTAATCTGGGCATCAACTACAACTGGATGCAACGATACTACTTCGTACAAATGGCGACGTATGTAGCCCAGCAGGAATCCAACGAAGCGATCTATGACGATGCGTTTTTCTGCCCGGATGACCAGTACTATTCTGACTGGGCGTACGATGTGCGAACAGATCAGCAGCGCGTCTTAAATCGCATCACGTATCTCATGACGGATGCAGCCATGTGGTCTCCCGAGATGTTCACCGAGGAGAAGATCGATGATATCTTGGATACCGATCAACTAAGAGAAGGCAACGGCGGATCCGCCAACGCGAACACCGCTGGCCGCAGGTACCTGCCCATGAGCGGCGTGTCCTTCCCGGACAAGAAGGTGTACATCTTTGAAGTGAATGCATTCCATCAGGATATTCGCCAGGGCTACAACACGCGTGGCAGCAAGTCCACCATGCTCTTCTTTGATTATCATGCAGAAAATCTGCAAGCATCTTCCACCGAAAAGGAAGACGGGAATTTGTTCCTTGGCCAAATTACATGCCGGATGATGGAAACAGATGATCCCAAGGATAGTGATGATCCGCTGTTCTGGTATTTCTCCACCACCAAGGGTGGAATCAATGGCCGCGACTTTGTCAAATAAAATGAAACAAACGTCACCACGCACATGATGCTTGGTTGTGTGAATCGATTGAGGAGTGACGGAATTGATTGGATAAGTTCAGACTATCACGGCATTGCACCCCGAGCTTCGGCTCGGGGTGCCGTCCCGAATTTGTAACCCGCTTGTTGAAGTACTGCGAGAGGGATGATGAGCAAAGCAGAGAGAGAACGATTGCCTCGAATTGTGTTGATATAACACGTCGTATACAAGAACCATCATGGAAAAGTGTTTCACTTCTCTAACGGTCTACATCTAAGGAAGATCCAGTCATGATCCGCAGACCATCACTACATAAACGGCGCTTTGGGTTCACCCTCATTGAACTCCTTGTCGTTATTTCCATCATTGCACTCCTGATCGGCTTGCTGCTCCCCGCGTTGTCTCGCGCTCGCAAAGCGGCGCGTGTAACGGCTTGCTTGGGTAACCTCAAGAATATCAGTGTGGGCTTAGAGAACTACTCCTCGCAATGGGGTGGAATCATCACCACGGGCACTCCGCCTGAAATTGATCAAAATCGGAAGATCGTCAAGAACCGACCTGACTTCTACCCCACTTGGGACAGACTCTTCGGCTGGGGCAGTCAGCAGAAATTTAACTACACTGCATTGCAACGATATTGGTTCTTGAATATGGCTCCGTTGATCGCACAGGCAGAAGCCAGCAAGGCAGTCTGGGATGATGTCTTCTTCTGCCCGGATGACACCTACTACCGCGAGCAAGCCTACAAACTGCGTACGGATGCAAACCCGAACTTCATTCACCGCATTACCTACCTCATGTCAGATACCGCGTTCTGGGATCCGACCATGTTCCGAGATTCATCAACACTCAGTGAGATCTTGATTGATCAGCAGCTGTACAACGATGGCGAAGGCAAGGGTGGCAAGAACTCCAACGCCAATCCCAACACACCTGGCCGTCGATATCTCCAAACTGCCCAAGTGAAATTCCCTGGACAAAAAGTGTACGTCTTTGAAGTCAATGCGTTCCACCAAGATCCTGGACTAGGCTACAACACCCGTGGCTTCAAGAGCACAGCGATGTTCTTTGATGCCCATGCTGAGAATGTCCAAGCCTCATCCGTTGAGAAGGAAGAGGACAATCTCTTCATTCCGCTTTCCTGCCGCATGGGCTGGACTGATGAAGCTCCAGACCAGGATGACCCGCTGTGGTGGTATTTCTCCACTACAAAGAATGGCATCCGTGGCCGCGATTTTATCAAATAGAGCGTCCCAACCGCCTGCCTGAA
>PJEL010005175.1_pt1 | contig 10560 bp, 10 predicted proteins | sample 1853271 | NCBI WGS metagenome assembly PJEL01 (sample SAMN08108733, study PRJNA415343) | Invertebrate metagenome, whole genome shotgun sequencing project. | host: Globobulimina | place: Sweden: Gullmar Fjord | collected 2015-08 | reverse complement strand
AAAGTATTCAAACTTCCATAAATTTTTGTCTATTCCCATTCCTTCCAAAGCTTGTTTCAACACATACTCAGCATGTCCAGAATCAGACACATCAATAAAAATTGGCGATGAATCAAAAAGCGCTATTATAATACTTTCTATTTCTGGCTGGCTAAATGAAGAAATTAAATGTAACGTGATCATGTTTTTTAAAGGATGCTGAAAATAAAGGGGATTGTGAACATTAACTTTCAATTTGTTTATGGCACTTATAGCCGCTTCAAAATCATTTTTTTGTAAAGCATTATGCAATGCTGCATTCCAATGATTTTCCGTTAAATCAGGGAATTCATTAAATCGCCGGTTGATATCAAATTTTTCATCAGGAAAAGAATAAAACTGATAATGAGAAATACTTTGCATATATTTTGATGATGTTACAAAGTCATAACTGTAATTAAAAGAGTCTATTGTTTGTATTAACTGAGTATACTTTGCATCATTACGCGAAAGGCCGTTGATACTATCCAGCCAATTCATAGCAATGCTGTAATTAAACGTTGCCGCTAATGTTTCTGTTATTTGGTATTTATCATATCCATCAAAATACCATGAAATTGCTTTTGCGCTAATAAAATCAGCTCTGTTGTTCACGTTTATTTTAGTAGCATGTACAAATTCAGCACAATAATCATTGTTTTGTTCTAGTGAGGTAGTGCTTTCAACTTCAATATGCGATTTTTCTGTCGTTTTTACATTGTTTGTAGCAAGATTCAATGCATCAACAGAAGTTTGAGAGTTTGTCTCTTGAATAAGAAAATAAGAAGTAAATACCAAGAAGACTAAAGTAATAAATAAATATTTGAATTTTAACATTAAAAAATAATTCCATTTTTTATGTAATGCTAATCATTAAAATCAAAATTAACAATACAATTTTCTTGTTATTTCTAGCCATAAATAACATTTAATTGCTGGGCAAAAAACTCTAACCACTGGTCAAGTAAGTCATTAACATCTTTTTGGGTAACTTCCTTATTGTTAGACTGCTCACTGACTCCCTTCCTTAGTACTTCGCCTTTTAGACTATTGGTACTGCCATCGAATAACTGCGCTTCTAAGTAAATGGCCGTAATTGCATCGCGTCGATCAGTTGCAGACTTTATCATGGTTCTAGCAATAGCTATGGGTAAAACATATTGGTACGCTTGTAGCGCTTCATTTTCAGACGTTATTGCTGTGATAGCAGGTTTTATCGTTAAAATATTTGGCCCTGTTGCAGTCGCTAGTCGGCCTATTTTTGATAACCGATCACGAAAACCCTGATTCAAATATTCAGCGATATTATTTGCTTCTTCAGTACTGATCTGTTCGCTCACATTAAAACCTGGTAATAGCTTCACCGGCTCCATGTAAATTTTGCTATATTGCTTTAAACCGCCGGATAGCCAGCGCATAGCGGTTTCGTCTTCAAGTGACTTTAGCTTTTCATAGTGATTTAGATAACCACTAAACTTCATTTCTTCTACATCTATTTTATGTTGAGTAGTACAAGCACTTAACAACAAACTTACCGCAATAAAAAACAACGTAATTTTCATAAAAATCCCTTAATTGTTAGCTAATTAAAATTGACACGACTAAGAAAAACATTGGCACATATCGTGATGAAGTCAAATGTGATTACTACATTTTGCACTTTATTTAAAGCAATGACGTTATTGCGTGATGGCTGGACAATTTTGTTTTGCGATTCGAGTATCACAAACATAAATTTGTTTAAATCGATTTTGCCAAGTATTAACTTCAGCCATGGTAAAATTACCCTGCCAAATTTTTTGGATATGATAAAGACTGTCGTTGCCTCTAAGTAGTAGGTGGAGAATTTTCGCTTTACTGCCATTTTTTCTTAAACAGACTGTTTGCCAAAATTCTTTCGCGTAGGTAGCGTTGGTTTTTGATGTAATAGTATCACTGCTAAATTTTTCACATGACTCAATGCCTGGTTTGTCGATAATGTTTCGAAAGTATTTATTACTGTGATTTTCAGTTGGTGTCACGCTAACAATATAAGCATTTTTAAACCCAAGCTCTGGGTGTTGCCACATTCTAGAATGGTAATGTGCTTTGTTTTCGACCATGACCTTCCAGCCGGCAAGAAAGCCTGAATATGGCGTGATAAGGTTTTCACCAGAAAACACCTGTGCTTTATGACCTACATTTGCACAGCCAAGCAAGGTTGTTGTTAGTAAGCCAAGTAGTGTTAAGCGTTTTACGCTATTAATTATCATAAAAATTCTATTACCCATAAAACTTAATATATTCTTATTCGTTAATATATTCGTTTTCAATTTGCTTTCATATACTTATGTCTAACTGATAGCAATGTGCTCTTAAAACTAACGTTTAACCCCTCGCGTTTCTAGCCATTTAGGCTTAACGTATTAATGACATAATATTTAAATAACTGTAGGAAAATTCCATGAGCGCTGATAATGCATATATTCCACCAAAAGTATGGCAATGGAATACCAGTAATGGTGGCAATTGGGCAAGTATTAATCGTCCTATTGCTGGGCCAACACACGATAAAGTGTTAAAAAAAGGTAAGCACCCTTTCCAATTGTATTCACTAGCAACCCCCAATGGCGTGAAAGTTACCGTTATGTTTGAAGAACTACTCGCCCTAGGTATTAAAGAAGCTGAGTACGATGCCCATTTAATCGATATTGGTAATGGTGACCAATTCGGTAGTGATTTTGTCAATATTAACCCCAATTCAAAAATTCCAGCTTTACTCGATAACAGTGATAAAGATGCGAGCCGTTTATTTGAGTCAGGTTCAATTTTGCTCTACTTGGCTGAGAAATTTCAAGTACTTATGCCCAAAGGTGAAAAACGTTCTGAGTGCATGTCATGGTTATTCTGGCAAATGGGCAGCGCGCCCTATTTAGGTGGCGGCTTTGGTCACTTCTATGCTTATGCGCCTGAAAAAATAGAGTATTGTATTGATCGATTTTCAATGGAAGTAAAACGTCAACTCGATGTTTTAGATAAGCATTTAGCACATAATGAATATATTTGTGGTGATGAATACAGCATTGCAGATATTGCAATTTGGCCTTGGTATGGTGCACTCGCGTTAAATAGGCTGTATGACGCGGCAGAATTTTTGGATTTGGCGTCTTATAAACATTTGACGCGATGGGCGAAACAAATAGATCAACGCCCGGCCATTAAGCGCGGTGTTATGGTCAATAAAACTTGGGGAGATTTATCGACTCAACTACATGAACGTCATGACGCTAGTGATTTTACCGAGCGTACACAAGACAAACTTGAGTTAGAAAGTTAAATTTTTAAAGCAAAAACAGCATTTACGGTAAATGCTGTTTTAATTTTAAGATAATCAATTAAGATTAAATTCCTAATGATTTACACCAGTTACTGGCATGAACAAATTCTTTATGAATGAAGTTTGCATCTAGGCCATAAACTTCGATTAACTGCTGAATATTTTCACCATCGCCAGTGATGTAATTAGTTGTTAGCGCTAATAATTCACCGAGTAAACCACTATGGCTCACTAAAGCTTCCTCAATTGGTTGTGCTAATGGCATGGTTTTGAGTATTTCATCCATCGGCATGCTCAAAAGCACTTCTACACTACTGAGCAAGCCGGTGATAAATGCTAAATCGCTAATTTCGACAAAGGCACTTTCTATTGCCAGTCTAGACATCAACTTCGCAGTGATAAGCGACTGTTTAGATACTTCGCTGTTTTTATCTGAGGTCAGTTTTGATAGCGCTAAAATAGTAACGAATTGCTTAAGTTTATCTTCCCCTAAATAAGCGGCAGCTTGCTTTAATGAGGCTATTTCAATACGAGTACCCGTCGCAACATTATTGACTAACTTTAAAAAACCTATCGTTAAATTAACGTCATGACCAATAATTTCAGCAATATGGTCAAAGTCTAATGGTTTATTAAAGGTTTCACTGATCAAATGCAACATTTGAGATTTTATCGGCGCTAACGTGTGTCCCTCAATAATCTCTGGCTCATGGTAAAAGTAACCTTGATAATAATTGAAGCCCACTTCTGCCAATGATTGTAATTGATAATTGGTTTCAACCTTTTCAGCTATCAGCTTAATATTAAAAGGTTTTAAGCGCTCCAATACTGGCCTTAAACGCTTGGCATTAGTCACTTCAATGTCAACTTTTATCATTGAAATAAAAGGAAACAGCACATCCCATTTTTTATCTAAATCATACTCAGTTAATGCAACCTGATAGCCTTTCTCATGGTAATACTTAACAATTTTCAATAAACGTTCTGTTGCCGATTGATGACCAACCAATTCGATAACAATCGCGGCTTTATCAAACATCAATGGATACTTATTAATTAAGCACTTTTCGGTAAAATTGATAAAAGCGAGTTTTCCTAAACTAATGGACTGAATATCACCTTGAAAATGGTTTTGAATAACCAGCTTGGAACTAGCAATATCTTGATCTATTTCAGGAAATTTATTGGCCGGACTGTCTCTAAATAACAATTCATAACCTATGGTTTGATTGTTACGGTCTAATATGGCTTGACGTGCTATGTAGCTTAATTCCATAGAGAAAGTTTCTATTTAATTCTTTAACTTAAAACATACCTTATTATGCATGTTAATGAAAAGTTATTTAAGATAAATTTATTGTTAAATGGCATTTTAAAGCAATAAACATACAGGAATGGCTATAAATCATATAAAAATTACTCGTACAAAGTTATGTGGCTATTTTTCACATGTAAAGTGTCACCATAGCTTATATTTTTAATAAAAGGTGCCAAGATTTCTAGTTGATTTTTTGGCTGAAAATGCGCAGTTTTTGTTGACGTTTGTGGTTGATATATCAAAGCTCGATATACCGTATTCTCATGCAATAACTGGCAGGTAAAAAACTTAAAGTCTTCTGCCGGAACTAATGAATGCCATTTAACATTTTGAAAATGAAAGTCAGCGTGAGATAACTCAATTTTTTGACAATTAAACTGAACATTTAATGTTGCTGGAAAAATTCCTGCAAGGCTTAAGCCTAACGCTTCAAAATAAGGCCTTTGCGCATTAATGGTGCCATTTGGAAATAAGGGGTTATTGGCTAGACCCGAAGCAACTTGGTAGCCCTTCACTAGGGTGACTTGATACTTGCCCATAGATTCCCCATTTATCTCGGTTGAAAGTGTCTTACTTGATAGCTTAGTTATTGACAATTTCTTCTGCAATTTGATAATCGCCATCTATATCTTGAACGTCTTTCAAACCTAATGCTCGGGTGATAATAGGCAGTACATTTATATTTTCAAAGGCCTTAATTTGTACATTTTTTTTAAATGATGGTCCTGTCGCGATAAAAATTGCGTCGAGATCTCGCTGTAATTTAGGATCATATCCATGTGTTTCCGGATCAATATGGCTATGACCTTTATCGAATATATAGGACATTTCAGCGTCAATAATAGCATTGGGGATTGCCGGGCCTAGCTTATTTAGCTGCCAATGTGCAGGAAAGTCAGGATACTGATAGATATGATAACCCTGTTGCTTTTTTTGCTGACTTTCAAATAGTTTCAAACTTCTTGAAAGCTTTTTCTTATCATCACTATAGAGATAAAGTTGTGTCGAGCCATTGACCACTTCAACATCCTCTATCTGCATGTTCTGCCATTTAATCACGTGATTTTTATCTATTTTAGTCATGCCATGATCAGAAACGATAACTAAATTTACCTGACCTGCAAACTCAGTGTTAATTTGCTGAACAAAATTGGCTAATAAATTATCAAGCTCGGTAATTGCTTGAATAAGCTCAGGTGAGTTTTCGCCAAAGTCATGGCCGGCATCATCAACGCTGGCAAAATATCCGCTAATGAAATTAGGCCGTTCTGTTTCTGGCAAACGTAACCAGTTTATTATTTGATCAAAACGGGTTTTGTTGGGCGTAGCATGTTTATAGGGATAATAGTAACTTGCTGTTTTATTTTCTCTTGGTGTTTCCGATTCTGGCCAAAAATAGACCGCCGATTTATTACCTTGCAATTCATTAATATGCCATAGCGGATTTGCGGTTAACCAGCGAGCGTCGTTCTTGCCGTCACCAAGTTGATATTGCTTATTAATGTCGCGATGAAAAAAGTCGTTATGCACTATGCCATGATTAGCAGGATATTGGCCGGTAATAATACTTAAATGGTTAGGAAAGGTTTTACTTGGAAATACGGGTAATAACGCTATAGCACTTGTACCTTGTGAAATTAAGCTATTTAAGGTTTTAGGCTGATAGGCTTCTAAATAACGCTGTGCAAACCCATCAATAGATAACAAAACCAATGGAGTTTTAGCTGAGCTAATGGCTGAAAATAGACAACAAACAAGCAAACCAGTACTGAATTTCATGCAATATGACCGTTTAATAAGCTGTTAAAAGCGTAACATAATGCATTAACCGTTTTTGTACAAGCTAGCGATTAGGATCTTATTATTACTTTGCCCTTTTTAGTTGGTAAAAAAATAGCGCACGTTAATTTCGTGCGCTATTTTCTATGTAATCAATTTGATTAAATTTAAAGCCTAAACAAATAAATCTAAAATATTAGCTAGATCTTTTTTACCATCAGTTATTTCTTCTGGCGTTAAGCCCGATAATTCATGAGGAAACACCAACCATTCAGAAGATTCATGAACATAGTAGTCAGGTACTAAATCAACTTTAGAGTTTTGTGGCTTATACCAAGGACATGCAATACGTACGTCTGTTGGCATATTGTTACGACTCAGTTTTTTCAATTGAGCAATTAATGCTTCAATACTGCGACCAGAATCAAAAACATCATCAACAATTAACAAGCCGTCATCGGCATTAGCATTTTCAATAATGTAATGTAAGCCGTGAACTTTTATCTCTTTACTTTGTTGGTTAATGCCGTAGTACGAAGAGGTACGAACAGCAATATGATCAGTTTCTACTTTTTTAAAATCAAAATACTCTTGCACTGCAATACCAATGGGTGCACCGCCTCGCCATATTCCAACAATAAATTGTGGTCTGAAACCGTCTTCATATACTTTCGCTGCCACACGAAACGAATCTTCAAGCAATTCTTGCGCTGTTATAAATCGCTTTTCCATTGATGAGTTAACCTTAGTTTTAAATTTTATTGTAAGCGCTATTATAACGTGTTTTTCTTTGTTCTGAGTAGCCTAGCGAACTTTTTTATAGATTTCGATCAAGAAAGATGATTTGTTGATAGATACTATCAACAGCTTTAATAAAAAATGGTTGATTGACATTTTCATAAGTATCAGATGTTTTATGGTAATTTTTATGTGTGCCAACACCAAAATAAATAAAAGGAATACCGTTACGGTAAAAGGCGCCATGGTCACTGGCCATTTGCCATTTTATGTTGTTATCTTGATTGTTGCGCCCTTGTCGAAAGCCCTTTTTAATTTTAATTGCCGCCTGTTTTTGCTGTGCGGTGTACGCAGATAATTGCTCGCTGCTAAGTATGGTCTTTAAACCCCTACTTATGTAGCGCAATTGCTTTGTTTGCTTGCTGCCAGCAATCATATCGACATTTATATTTAACACAACATCACTCAACATATGTTTGTTCTGTTCAACAAAGGCCTTTGCACCTTTTAAGTTTGCTTCCTCACCATCAGTAAAGAGTAAGATAACGCTATAGCGTAACGGAGCGCTTTTGAGAAGTTTGGCATAATGTAATAAGGCGGAGGTGCCTGAAGCATTATCATCAGCACCATTAAAGACCTTTTTTCCGTGGCCTCCGAGATGGTCAAAGTGGGCTGATAATACAATAAACTTATTAGGATATTCCGAGCCTGGCACTAACGCGATAACATTATTACCTAATGTTGACGTTAACATTCTGTCGATTATGAAAGGCGATAGATAATGCTCGCCAAAAGGCAAAACATGCTCTTTAGATAGTTGTTCTATTAGGTATTTTTGGGTTAGTTCACCGCCACGGCTACCAACCTTTCGTCCTTGTAGATGATCAGAAGATAAGTATTGCAGATGCTGCAGTAAACTAGATGCAACTACAGCATTAGCTTGAGGCATGGTGAATGGCTTTTCCTTCATACTCTGTTTTGAGCAAGCAGCCATCATCAACACGAAAACAAAACACCAAAACTTTTCAAATACCACGTATTATTTTTATCCCTTGGTCTGCCTTAAAAGATCCAACTTCGCGACATATTGTTGGTCAAGTTGTTTAATACGATTTTTAGCTATCGCTTTTTTCATATAACTTTGTGCTTTTTCTATATCATCTAACATATAGTAAATTTTCGCTAAACCAAAATAAAATTCATGAATATTTTTATTTAATTTTATCGCTTTGCGATAATGACGTATTGCTTCGTTGTATTCACCGCTATAAAATTTTTCATCGCCAAGCAAAGCATAATAATAAGGATTGTTGGCTCTTTTTCGCATAATGAAGGCATCTAATTGCTTAGCTTGTTCATATTCACCATTAACATGTAAAAGTAAACTTAAGTTAGACATTGAGGTTAGATTATTGCCGTTAATACTAATGGCATATTGATAAGTTTCAATCGCGAGTTGTTCATGACCGTTAAAGCGATATAAAATCCCTAAGTTGCCCCATGCCGATGAAAAATCAGGGTCTATTTCAGTAGCGGCTTTTAAATAAGCATAAGCGGTTATATAGTCGCCATTTACCATAGCATTGGCGCCTTTATTATTGTAGAACATGGCTATAACAGTGTTTTTACTGATGACTTTTTTAGGAAAATATTTTTTTTCCACAAAAGGGTCAAAATCAATTTCACCAACACTCCGGCCAAAAAAGGCGATGTTATTTGCCGGGTTGTTATGCATGACTCGTAAATTGACATGCCCTGTCATCATATTCATTTTACCGTTACGCACCCAATACTCAGGTATTTGAACACTTTGAAAAGCAACATCTAAGTCTGAAGCTTTGGCTATGGCATAAGCCATAATGGTTAAAGATAAGCAATTAGCCTCTTTGTTTTGGAAAGCTTGCGAAGCGATAACATTAGCGCCAGCATTATAGGTTAAGCTAAGTTGCTCAGGGTTAAAGAAATATTTAAGCAATTTTCTTGTCTTTTTATGATTATCTCTTTCGCGAGCCAACTTCTTAGCAATCATAGCTTTCATATCATCATCTAAAGCGAAAATTGATTCTTCACTTTCTATTTCAACGTTAGCGTAATTTTCAAACTGCTCGTCTAGGTATAAGGGACCAAATTTTTGTAGCTTTTGTTGATAGCCTGAAGTCGACTGGCAGCCAGTTAATGATGCTAAAGTCAGGCTAACAATAATTATCATGACAATAAAATTCATAAATACTCCAATAATACAGAAACTTGATATATTTTAAGCATAATAGGGATTAATGAAATCGAGATTTTTTTTAGTGGCTATTAATAAAAAATTACAATTTAACCTCAATCCAATCAGTTGAATTCTGTCAAAAACTACAAATTTAAACGACTATAAGATTTTATATACTTTATAATTAAGGCCGTTATATCAAACGTATATGTTGATAAAAATAATATTTGTATTTAAACAAGAAGATAAAGCTAGATGAAAAAAAGTATCGCCGGATTACTGTTAGGCAGTGTAATAGCCACCGGCATTATCATTGCTGTCGCGAGCTATCAGCTATACCGCTATAAATTCGTTACTATTGATGAAAAGTTAATTGAAATCTCAGGTATAGAATTTGATAAGCGCATGAAGTTATGGGCAATCAATGATGGTGGTGATGATGCAAAACTTTATCAGGTCAATAGAAGTGGCAGCATCGAAAAAACTATCACAGTCACTAATGCTGAAAATATCGATTGGGAAGATATGACGCAGGACGATTTTGGTCACTTCTTTCTCGGTGATTTTGGTAATAATGAAAATTTACGAAAATGGTTAACAATATATAAGATAGAAAACCCTATCGATATTAAAGGCAATACAACCCAAGCTGAAATTATAAAATTCAATTATCCGGAGCAGCAAAGCTTCCCACCAAAAGCTGAAGATAAAGAATTTGATGTTGAAGCCTTTATTTATTATAAAAAGCACCTTTACTTGTTTACAAAAAATCGAACAGTGCCATTTAATGGCATGACTAGTTTATATAAAATTGGTGATCATGCCGCTAATTTTGATGCGAAAAAAATTAGCACCTTTAAAACGTGCACTATCGCTGAAAAATTGTGTTGGATAACGTCTGCGGCGTTAAGTCCTAGCCGTAAAAAACTCGCGCTTTTAGATTCACAGCGAATATGGTTATTTGAAAACTGGCAAGGTGATGACTTTTTCTCAGGCGATGTTTATCGAATTGATCTTGGTATAGTGACACAAAAAGAAGCAATAACTTTTTACAACGAAGATTATATTGTTTTTACTGACGAAGAGTTTCATGGCATTGGTCGAAATGCTTATGTTATTAATCTTGATGAGGTTGAAAAGCATAAACTGTAAAAAAATAAAGTTACGCATAACTGG
>PJEL010005174.1_pt1 | contig 10560 bp, 11 predicted proteins | sample 1853271 | NCBI WGS metagenome assembly PJEL01 (sample SAMN08108733, study PRJNA415343) | Invertebrate metagenome, whole genome shotgun sequencing project. | host: Globobulimina | place: Sweden: Gullmar Fjord | collected 2015-08 | reverse complement strand
GACAGTGAGTTCAATACGGATGCGTTTCATGAAGGTGCCAATATATTCCATGTTGGAGCTTATTTAGGAATGTATTGTCATTGATGGCATGGCATGGAATGGATGTGTCTCTATGTATTTATGATTTTTTTTGATGATCTTTCACATATCATAATAGTTTATTTACTTTTTGAATGTTTTGGTTGGCATTGCACGCATTTAACAAATCCTTGCACTCAAACTCTACAAAGTTACTGTAACATCAGCATATAAATTGATTATTGATGGGAAAGTTGATGAAAAAAATAAATGGGAAAGTTGATGAAAAAAATAAATGGGAAAAGTTGATGATATTAAACGTTATAATAAACGAAAGGAGTGGCAGTGTTGGCGAATGCGTGAAGACCAAAGCACGGAGTATTACTTTCATCATTTATTTGGTGTTGGAAATAGTAATATTGAGTGTAGATTCATTAATTTCATACTCGACAAAATAATTTCTTTTCATTTCATATAATTCATTTTCTAAAGATTCTTTATCAAAATCATGACAACAATGTTCTATTTTTAAACACCAATCATTAATATTTGACACTTTTAATACATTAATTACCCGAAATATTTGAAAACCAAATAAATTTTTATCATCAGTATACGTATCGATATCATTGAAGCAAAGTTCAATACAAAACGTTTTGCATTTTCTTTTAATATTTCTGTTTTTTGCCAATATTAATTCGATTTTCTGTAAAATGGAAAAAGAACTAAGAGATTCTGAAATAATTTTAATATTCTCCAATGCCAATTGTTTGCATATTGCATTCTCAAGAAATGCATGTATTACATCTTCCTTATAAGACCAAAGTGTAACACATTTTAGAGTTTGAGAGTTCTTTAATATATCCACATTTGGTGTATCGAGGAATTCCAATGATTGTAATTTAGGAAATGTAGTATTTGAAGGAATTGCTTTGTGACTAATCAGACATTTGGAAAGCATCCATTGTATAATGTGTGGTTGCAAAGATTAGCGCACCAATTCGCTGTACATATAATTAAATATGAACAGTATCAACAATGGGAGACAACCAGAAGAAGAACGCGCAAAGAAATATTGAAAAACAAGTGTTTAGCACATGAATGGAGGAGAATTGGCAAAGATAAATCACTTGCCTCTATTATGAGTTTTCTGCGCACTTCCAGCAAACTAATGAAAGTGTCTGCAGCTTCGTTGACAAAAATGATTAATAATTATTAATGATTTGTAATTTATTTTATGAAAAATTCGATAAATTCATGAGAAATTTGAGAAATTGATGATAAATTTGAGAAATTGATGATAAATTCAAGAGAAATTTGAGAAATGTGAGAATTTGAGAAATTTGAGAAATTCATGAGAAATTTATGAGAAATTATGAGAAATTCAAATCTATACAAATTTGTCAAATCTGGGAACAACCCATAATTATAATACCATATATACTAAATATTAAATAATAATATTAATTAAATGTGTGCTTGTTTTGTTGCTAGCTCGTTAATTGATTTCCCCTCGCAATTAAACGTTTTAGATCCTATGTATTGTTATCAACATCCATAATCTAAAAACTAATCCCTTTATAAACCAACTGAAGTACGGAAAGTAGTAGGAGTTGTTCTAATATTGCGCTATAACTGAAGCTATTTTGAAGAGTTTCAAAACTTGCAATGAGATAGCGAACAACAATGTGATTTTGTCAAAATGTTGTATTAGCTAATTGCTATACACAGAAAATGAAATAAAATTAACCATATTAAGCATACAAAATTAAACAATGATAAAATAACTGTGTGGTACAGATTTTGTTTTTACTATTTTGTGATTAGTAGAGACCCTAACATCTCACTAATTAGGCTTGATAACAAAAATGAACTCATATATATATATATATATATATACATCATTCACATTTATAATTTTGATTTTGTATACAATTTACTAGCAAGAGCAATTTCAGCTGGTGATTTTTGAACAACTCTGATGTTTGAAGTAATAACCCTTAATGGAGTATCATTAATAAAACCTAAAATATTTTCTACACAATTCCTATACCATAATTTATATGTTTCCTGTGTAAAGCCACCATAATGTGGTGTAAGCATTACATTATCGTTATTTTTATACAATGATCTAAATTCATGATTTGACGGCAACGGTTCTTCACTAAAAACATCAAGTCCAACACCACCAATTTGTTTATAATCCAATGCATGCATAACATCACTTTCTTTAATTAAATCGCCTCTCGATACATTGATTAACAATGCGTTGTTTCGCATCAATTTTAATTTACTTGAATCAATCAAATACTTTGTTTTGGCACTCAATGGCATGGCAACCACAACAATATCAGCTTTTGTTAATAAATCATTCAAAGTATCTTGACATATTATTCTGCAATCAATATTGTCACATCTTTCTTGAGTTAAATGCCAACTCCATCCAATAACCGCCATACCAAAAACTGCACCAACACTCGCAACAATGCTGCCGATACGACCGAGACCAATAACACCCAAAGTTTGAGCACTTAAATTTAACGGTTGATTATCAATACCCATTGGATACCATGAATTTGGATTTTCTTTTAATTGCTTCGTCAAAGTATTCACTTTCCGATAATAGTCAAGAATATAAGCCCAAACTAATTGAGCTGTAGGAGCGGGCGCATTTGCTTGCATATTCATATTACCATAGCCGGGATGATCAGTCATACAAACAGTTATACCCATTTTCTCTGCGAATTCGATATCAATGGCTTTGTTACCGGGACCTGTGGATGCCAGTAATTTTAAATTTGACAATTCTGACAACAATGGTTGGTCAAACACTGTTCTGTTTCTCATACACACAACGATATTATACGGCTTTAATCGATTAATATTTGATTGCAAATCGGTAATATTATCATAATAAAAATCGATTTTACAATTTTGTTCAAGCAATTGCCATTTTGCACAGGCTTTTGCTATTCTGCTCCAATCATCAATCACTGCTACTCTGTATTTAGTCGGTGTGCTCATCTTTGCTGAAAAAACGCAAAGCTCAAAAAGTTTTTGTTAAGAATAATAACGAGTTAGTTACTAACTGTTAGTAACTCATTGACAAACAAATGACGATTATCGGTACAAATATGTTACTGAAAATTCCAAACTATTACACGTTTATCAGCGGAACCAGTAATAATTTTTTTCTCATCATATTGTAGCGAGAATATAACTTTTGAATGTCCAGATAAAGAATGCAATTGTTTCCTTGCTCTTAAATCAAAAATGCGAACTTGTTTATCATATCCGGCAGATATTAATTTATGATCATCAAACTGTAATTTCATAACCGGCCCCATGTGATCAGTAAATGTGCCCAAACAATTTGCACTTCGCGTATCCCATAATTTGATGGTTCTATCCGCTGAACCAGATATTATTAAATTATTGCTCATATGCACACAGTACACCTGTTTCAAGTGACCCATAAAGGTTTTAATCATTTTTTCTTTTTGCAGATCCCAATATTGTACGGCTTTATGTCTACAGCCAGAAATAATAAAGTTTTTATCTTTGCTCCATTCCACACAATATATGGCATTGCCAGACTGCGATTGCAATTTGCTGATACATGTGCCACTATGCCTCGTCTCATTCAATTTCCATAATCTTATACTTGCGTCCCATGAGCCGGACAATATAAATTTATGTTGTTTGTACTGTCTTAGTTTTATTCCGCTGACCCACTCAGAGTGGCCACGTAACGTCAAACAACAATTTCCTTTCACAATGTTCCATATTTTTATACATTTGTCATACGAGCCACTGACAAGCAGTTCGTTATCAAAATCCAATGCCCAAATCGGTCCACCATGTCCTTGAAACGACATTCGTTTAAAATTTAAATCTTTTGAATAATGGTGGTTCTGTAATAACGTACTGTTTATCACGCGATTACTCTTTTTATTCTCTTTGGTTTTCTTCTTTTTATTGATAAATGCGGAACCAAATGAGGTTACAAATGAATGTCGCCACGCACTCAATTTTGTATCATTCATATTCCAATTATCATTTAAATGATATAAATTATTTAATTGCAAGTTTGGAGTCTCATTCACATTCACATTGACATGCTCATCAATGGTCGGGTCCTTATATTGGTCCTCCTCCTCCTCCTCCTCCTCCTCCTCTTCCTCTTCATCCTCATCCTCCCCATCCTCTTTATCATTTTGCTCATCTATTTGTTTTTTATCTTTTTGATGAAATTTTTTGCGATATTTCTTCATCGAATCTAAATGCCACAATATAATGGATCCATCATCGGATGATGTAATTAAGCGATATTCATCAAACTTTAAATCCGTCACCGATCCATTATGCCCAATCAATGTCATTACATTGGATTTTCCCATTCGCCAATTCTTTTCGATATGGATTCTATCCATAAATTGCTGCTTCCAGCTCTTATTATAGCTATTATTATATATGTCGATATGTTTCTTTTTTTTTTTTTTTTTTTTTTTTTTTTCTTTTTTTTTTTTTTGTTTTTTTTTTTTTTTTTTTATTTTTGCTTTTCCTTTTCGTTTTTGATGTTTTCGTCGTTTATAAGTCTGCGACGATTCGGTGGAGGATGATTCGCTCGAAGATGAATATGTAAATTCATCCAATGGCCATTTTACCTGAAAACATATCCGCCAAACAATGCCATCATCCATAAGCATAATTATATCATTCCATAATTTATTTGTTTGTGATAAATGGATTAAATCATTATAGGCAACAAAGCTACACAGCGCAATCTGTGTGTCCTGAGCCATACAATTTAGATAACATTTTGTATCCTCATTAATGGTTTGAATTAAATCAAATGATATCAATACTTTATTGTGTTTATGCCAGTTATGTTTATTATCGATTACAATTGTTTGAGTTTTTTTGTTTCTTAGAATAGGTGAAAGTGAACGAGATCTTTGTGTAATACCTCTGCAATTAACACGATGTCTGGGCCTGGCTATCATAATCATACTAGTTTGTGTTGACGTGGTTGACGTGTCGTCTTTACTTTTAATAATTTTATTGTTGTTATTTTTGTTACTATTGCTATTATTGACAGTGGTCATACAATCTTGCCATACAGGATTTTGTCGCAGATTCGAATATAATATCTCTAATTGTTCATTTTTCATACTCAGATCCTCGTCAACGATTTGAAGCACTGCCTATATGCATGCAAATTATGTTTATAGTTTTTTGACATGCGCATTTTTATGTTATTTATTTAACTGCTAATAATTTTATTTGTTGATTTGCGCGTTCTAACTTATCTTTTAACATTTCATTTTCGGCTTCGATCTTGTTGGTGTTCATCATATGCGAGAAAATGAGTACAAAATTACTCAAGTGAACCTAGTAAGCGTTGGGTCTTTGATCATGGCTTGTTGTTGTTTTGTTTGTGGTAGAAAACTAGGAAGTATCAGGAAACCATTAGCTAAATCCATGCGAAACCATACCCGTCGTTGTATACATTGTGGTAACACATACAAACCACTAATAACAAATAGTAACACTGAAAATGTATCTTATTTATCTGCACATTTAGAGTCCTATTCGACATATTCATCATATTCATTTTCAACATCCAATTTGCCATTTCTACAAACATCAGAAACACCTAAAACACCAAAGATTGATGATACGGATATTGCCAATGAATCAAATCTGAAACAAATAATAAAATATGTCCCATCTAAATCTGGTATATACACCACAAATGCACCAAATACATCAATGTTAGTTCAAATATCTGCTATAAAACCATCACCAACACACCGCAAAACAGACACAATGAGCACACTCGACACAATAAAGGATGATGCAACTAGCCCAATATATTCATCTACATCAAAAAGTAAATATATACCACCCCCAATGCATAAATTTAATCAATTGGATTCTAAAAAAAACAAAAAATATGACAATTCTCCAAAACCTGTTATTGTAAACAATCCATTCGGAATCGGAACTGTAATAAACCGTAAAAATACAAAAAAACTGAAGAAAATAAAAAACGTTGAAGCCAAACACTATCGCAAAGCAATAAAAAGTAAAAACTATTGTAACTAACATTTCCAAAAAAAAAAAGCAAAACAAACAAATAAAAATAAAAAATCTGTATCTCCACTGAGTGCACAACATTCGCTGTCATATTCGCATTCACATCAATCACAAAATAGTTTGAGCACACGAGTGTAAATTGCTACAATCCGTACTTTTATTTAATTGTGTTATGTGTATGTGTACGTCTTATAAGTTTAAATTATTGTTTTTTTTAATTTATTTTTTTGAAGTTTTCTCGAAATCCCACAAAGGAGTCACTCCTCAGTCCTCACTGAATTGAAGCAACTGAAGCAACTGAAGCAACTGAAGGAAGCATGACTCGGAGTGTGCAAGATGCAGCAGCCCAGTTGTTACAAGTTGAACAATCTCAAATTAAATTGGAGCTGGAAATAAAGATGTTTCAATCGGCACTGTCACGGTTACAGGGAGATAATTGGCAAACACATTTTACCCAACAATTAACAACAATTAAACAACAAATCGGTAAAATGGAAAATGTATTAACGGTGAGACAAAAAGAAAATAAACGTTTGAAACAAGAACGTGATTCTGCGCAAAAAATAGTCAATGATTTAACTATAAAATTAAAAGAATCTCAACATAAAATTTCTAAAGACGACAAAAAAGAAATTGAAAAGAAAGAAAAAGAAGAAAAAGCAGAAAAAGTAGAAAGAGTGATGGTTTGTGGTGGATGTATGGATAAAGACATTGATGATAACATCAAGCAAATCACTGCAAAAATTAAAGATGATGTAATAAATAAAGCAAAATCGGATAATGAAAATGATACATATGCATTTGATGAATTTACAGCCATTAGAGCACAATCTCAAGTTTAGTTAGTTTGCCTTTGCGATTATGCGATTACTGAGTATTGTTCTAATTATATAGGTGGTTGCTGGGATCAATTGGTTCTTAAAAATAAGAACCTCAAAGAATGCATTTATTCATGTCAAAGTATGGGCAAAATTGAATAAACAATATCAAGTATCTGCTATTCGATATAATAAAGCTGAAAATGATCCATTAACACCATTCTAATTCTAAATAATATAAATAAACACTTAATTCATTTCACATTTGTTTCTTGTCTCATATACAATACAAAGAACATGTTGTACTTGTTACAGATTTTGGCAAAAAGTACAACAGGTTCTTTGGCACGGAATTAATGGGAATTCGAACTGAGGTGTATATGCAATGTGACAGGAAGAAACCTAACAGAAACAGCTTAAATTAACTTTTTTGGCTTAGTTTCGTTTCGTTTCATTTCAACGATTAGAAAAGTTTTTGGTTAGCTAGAAGTTTGAACCTAGCATTCGATACTAGGTCAACTTCGAATACTAGGTTGAAAACCACTCTAGCTAACCCAAAAATTTTGCTAATCGTTGAAATGAAACGAAACTAAGCCAAAAAAGTTAAATATAAATCTTTGATCCTGCAACTCGCGATCGAACATAAATTACATCATCGGATTTATTTAACCTGTTTTAAACCTTGCTTATTCATTGCTAACCTTTGCAAATTGAGTCAGTTTAACAAGTATAGTAAAGCATTAATTTTATATAACCCATATAACTTATAAAAGATAGTAAAAATATTTCTATTTGTCATTTTTATTTTAAATGTAACAACATTGACGATGGATTTTCTAAATACATTTTAAAATCATTTGAGAATCTCGCAACCGTGGCACCATCAATCACTCTATGATCCGCACTCCATGATACAATCATTACCGATGCATTATATATTGCATTATCTTTGTTATACTTTGGACATTGTTTAATTGTTCCTAAGGCACCAATACATACTTCCGGTACAAAACAAATCGGTGAACAATAGGTACCGCCAATGGCGCCAATATTTGATAATGTAAATGTTCCACCGCTGATATCATCATTTGAAATTTGTCCCAGTTTCGATCGATTTATTAAGTCGTTTAAGTCATTATTTATTTCTAAAATATTTTTCTGTTCAATAAATTTTATATTTGGTACAATTAAGCCATTTGGGGTATCGATAGCAATGCCAATATTATGCGATCCTTTATGTATTAATTCGGTTGGATGACTCACGTCATTTATATGCGCATTCAAACACGTTGACGATGGACTTAATAGCGCCAAAGAGCTTGCTTTTAATATAAAGGGCAAGTAAGACATTTTGATATTTAATTCGCGAATAAAGTCCTTCCGAATTTCCATCAACGTATTCATTATAATCTCATCTGAATACCCAAATATCGGCACTGCATTTGCCTCAGTCATCTTCTTTACCATTGCTTTTTTTATACCAAATATCTTCTCCACTTTGTCATGTTTTAATGGGTATAATATGCTGCTCTTCTCTTGCGTCTTTACCGCTGGCTTCGGAACCGCTTCTGGTGCCTTTGCTGCGACCTCCCCTCCAACTGCAGCACCGCTCATATGTCTCATTACATCCTCTTTCAATATCCGTCCATCTTTGCCTGTACCTCGCACAACGGATAAATCAATGCCATGCTCTTTGGCGAAATGTTTTGTTGCTGGTAATGCTAAAATATTTTTAATATGTCCTGATGAGGTCTGTTTAGTTCTGCATATTATCAGAATTAAGAAATAATATCATATGTTATTACAGTATATAGACATACAAAGTAATGTCCGTTGTATCCGTTTCTGAGTCCGTTTCTGTTTCCGTTGCTGTTTCCTGTGTTTCTGTTTGCGAATCATTATCATTATCATTATCATCATCAACTTCAAATTGAATTAATGGTTTTCCCACAATGGCAACATCGCCGGCATCAACAATTAGTTTATGCACAGTGCCAGTATATGCAGGTGCAAATATATCAACATCTGCTTTTTCATATTTACCTCTTCCAATTGTTTGTAATGGTTGGATAGTATCACCAGGTTTTATGAACCATTCTATAATATCAACCTCAACTGTTCCTTCACCTACGTCCGGTTGATTATAGGTTTGTATTTTCTTCCCAAAATGACGTTTATTAAACAGCGTATTGGATGGAAGTGAATAGTTTATATTATGATGTTTATGTATGAAACCACAGATGTTTCGACTTTGATTCTAGTTATTTTTATCCAATTCATTTGTGGATTGTTTTTTTGTAATAAAAAAAATTAAATTAACTGACAACAAAGGAGTATGATTTGATGCATTGTGATTTAGGAAACAATCTGTTTAACATTGTCTGTTCGCTTTCAGTTTGACTTTAAGTATCAAGTTTTTTCAGTTTCAATTTTGAATTGGCTTAATTTTAAAATGTAGACTAATTAATGAGAAAACAAGGCATTTGATGTTGGCACATAAATAATAAAAGCATTTTAATCCATCAACATCCTCACTATCTTGAATATCGACCAATGAGCCAATTTTTGTGGTCAAAAATGAAATATGATGATTTCTATGCAATATCTCAATTTCCTGTCTTCCAACATCATCAGGTTCAGGCCAGTATTTATCATCTTCTTTTAATATCTCACTGTCATCAATTATTCGCTGTAATTCCTTGATAACTGCTGCTGACACATGCACTGAATATAAGTATTTTCATTATTTATTCAGTGGTGCAAGGATACAAAACAAAAACCTTGTTTTTTTAATAGATCGTGTCCTTTGTATTTTGAGTTATTTGCATATCGTAGTAATCCATTCTCTAAAAATTCAAATTCTAGAAATTCATGACCAAATTTTCCGTGATGGCCAACACTTTTATTGTCAAATTAAAACACGATCCAAATATGAGATTGCCGAAGAATAATTATACAGTTTTATACTTAACTAATATCGCAGATAAAATTTATCACTCTTGGTCGCAGTCTTGGATTCTTGTGCCATGGTTTGTTGATTGTTCTTTTTTTTAATAGTTTAATACAAAACACTACTATACAATAATGGGCCAATGTGCGTTGCAAACGCCTATAATCGATTTGTTGAACTATGAGTTACGGACAGCCCAAGAAACAGAGTTATTTGTAGTTGTAGATACAAACGAGAATGTTGAGAATGGAGAGACTAAAGAAAACGAAAACAAATTAGAAGAAATTATTAAACGAATAAATTATGAACGACAATTATCAAAAGAAATCAATGATAATTATGTACGGGAAACACGAAAAGAGATACTTTTCCCAATAATACTGTCTTTGTACCCCGAATTAAATATTCCTTATGAAATATTAAATATTGTGTTAGATTATGAACAAAATGATAGTTTAGCTGAAATATTTAAATTATTCAATGCATTGAAAACAAGAACATTATGCAGTATTTATGTGATACCATATGTATTGGGTTGGATTCAAATGTTAATATTTGGATACTTATCCTCTGAGTATTGGGAAGGCATAAAAAAAAGATGGAGTCACTTATTATTGTTACAAATACATGGAATTATCTTATGCTGTTGTTAAATGATTCAATCTATTGGTG
>PJEL010005173.1_pt1 | contig 10561 bp, 8 predicted proteins | sample 1853271 | NCBI WGS metagenome assembly PJEL01 (sample SAMN08108733, study PRJNA415343) | Invertebrate metagenome, whole genome shotgun sequencing project. | host: Globobulimina | place: Sweden: Gullmar Fjord | collected 2015-08 | reverse complement strand
CTTTAATACCCTACTGGCCAGGGTGAAAAACCCCCACTAAAGTTAGGGGGCTTCCTTAACGCTCAATGGGGTTTTTCTTAAAGAAAAGCCGGATTGAGCTTATGATAAAGCTAAGATTCTGGCCTTTCATCCCCTGTCTAAAGACCAGTGGCTTTCCCGGCTTTTCTAGTAATAATTGTTAGGTGACCAAAGGTAAAAAGAATCTCCCTCATGATAAAGAGTGCGACTGGACAAGGCTGAAACATCAGTCCGTTGTCCAGTCGCACTGGAGAAAAACAGAGGGTAGCTGGAAAAGAGTTAGTTATTGATATTTACCCTTCGCGACTTAAACTATTGATATTTTGAATACAATTGCAACTAATTTGGGTGGGCTTAAAATACCAGCATCTGGACGATCAACAAGGTCGTCAGTCCGGCACCACTCAAAGCCAATGCCAGTTTGTATCTCTTCGATACGGTTGGCTTGTCGTCCTTCGCAACATTCTGCCCCCAATACTTGCTGGCCTGAGCTTCATACTCACGATGCTGCATTTTACCGAATTCAAAATTTGTGATAGGACCGTTCATGATTAAATCTCCTTTATTTACTAAAAATTATTTATTTGATCACAGTTTAACAGCCCTGCGTTATGACAGTGTCTATCGTATCGTTAATTCAGCGTATTTTCTAGAAAAAGTGCACTAGTCTAACAACATGTTGAAGTAAAAACACAACAACGGATTGCTGAAAGGAACGAATTTTAACCTGTTTTATCCGTTAATTTCGTCAATTCGTTGTTGTCTTGCCTTTTAATCAATTTCAACATGTTGTTGACGCCTACAATTTTCTGGAAAAAAGTGGCCCTTTTTTGCAATTGAATTAACATTGCCCTATGATATAATTGTATAATCGCCATTTTTCATCACCGCATAAATAAGATTGTTTTTAGTTTTCGGAGAGATACAATGCTTGACATACGCTTGCTAGGAAAGTTCGAGGTAAAACTGGATAGAGAGCTTGTTGAAATCCCCTCACGACCGGCCCAATCACTCCTCGCTTACCTCATCCTTAACGCTCCTAAATCATACCGTCGGGAAAATCTGGCCGGTCTCCTGTGGCCGGATTCTGATGAACCCAATGCCCGCAATAATTTGCGTCAAGCCTTGTGGCGCCTGCGCAAGTCGGTTGGGGACGAATTTTTCCTAAGTGATAAGATCTCCGTGGGCTTTAACGCTCAGTCAGATTACCAGTTTGATGTTGACCTCCTGCAAAATGGAGTTGATGAAACAGCTCCGGTAGAGGCCCTGATGCGGACAGTTGCTGTTTATGAAGATAAGCTGCTACCGGGTTTTTACGATGAATGGGTCATGCTGGAGCAAGAGCGACTACAAGCCATCTATGAGGACCGCATGCAAATGCTTTTGGATCGGCTGGTTGAGGAGGCCCGGTGGCGAGAGACACGCGAGTGGGCCGAGCAGTGGATTGCCCGTGGACTGATTCCAGAGCCAGGCTATCGCGCCTTGATGATGGCCCAGGCCGGGCTTGGCCATCAAGCCAGCGTGGCGGCTGTCTTTCAGCGCTGCGTTGAGGCCCTCAATGAAGAACTTGGGGTTGAACCTTCGCCGGAAACACAAGATCTCTGGCAAAGACTCGTCTCGGGCGAAATGGTTCTCCGACCCCAAAAGAATGGGGACAAACCAGCCCCGCCGGTTAAGCTACCGACCCAACCGACACCCTTTGTGGGGCGAGAAGATGAACTTTCTCAGCTTACCACCCTCTTGACTGACCCCACGCTCAGATTGGTGACTATCCTTGGCTCGGGTGGTATGGGGAAAACGCGCCTGGCTATTGAAGCCGCAAAGGCACAATCTAAGGCATTTACTGACGGAGTCTATTTTGTTTCGCTGGCTTCGCTGGACGACCCCTTCCGCATCATTTCCCCCATTGCAGAAGCCATCAATTTTACGTTTCATGTCAGGGACCAACGAGAAAGTTGGGAAGCGGATTACCAGGTAGAACAACTCATGAACCACCTGCGCCAGAAACAAATGTTACTTGTGCTGGATAATGTTGAACATCTGCTGACCTCAACGCTCTCTTCTCCGGAGGCATGGAAGAAAGGGCCGGAAGAACTGGTTGCCGACATCATTCGAGATGCACCCAAAATGAAAATTTTGGCGACGTCACGCGAACGGCTCAGCCTACAAGGAGAAACGCTCTTTGCTCTCGATGGACTACAATTCCCAAAGCAGTTACAGCCGGAAGAGAGGCCAGATATTGAGACTTACAGCGCCGTCCAATTATTTGTAAAGAGTGCCGGACGAGTGCGATCAGGGTTTGAGTTAACGTCAGACAATCTAGCCAGTGTCATCGATATCTGTCGTTTGGTTGATGGTATACCGCTGGGAATCGAGTTGGCGGCAGTCTGGGTTGAACTGCTTTCACCCGCGGAGATTGTCACTGAAATTCAAAACAGTCTTGATTTCCTGGAAACAACTCTACGCGACATCCCCAATCGCCAGCGCAGCATGCGGTTGATCTTCGAGTCTACCTGGAAGCGGCTCACTGAAACCGAACGAGAGGTGTTTCAACAGTTGTCGATTTTCCGGGGCGGCTTTACCCGACAGGCAGCTCAAACAATAACCGCTACCTCGCTGCCAGTACTGATGGCCTTGGTGAATAAATCCCTGCTGAGACCTGATTTTCAGGGACGATATCAGATCCACGAACTATTGAGACAGTTTGGCCTGGACCGACTGACCAAGTTCCCACCCGCCGAGGCGGAGGCCAGAGACCGTCACTGTGCCTACTTTGCTGCTTTTCTTAAAAGGCAGGAAGCCGACATGGTTGGGCCTAACCAAGGCAAAGCCTTGGACGAGATCGAAATCGAAATTGACAACGTGCGGGCTGCCTCGAACTGGGCGGTGGCCCAGGCCAAGTTTGACGAAATTGAACAACTCGTGGAAAGCCTGTGCGAATTCTACCGAACTCGGGGTGAGATTGACGAGGGCGGTGAATTCTTTCACTCTATTGCCCTAACTTTAGGGTGGCCGGGGTGGCCGGGCTACTACACCCCCAAAATTCTACCAGATAGCCGCCAGACATTTGACGAAACGATGCATATATTGGGTTCAGATGCATCTAGCCGGGAAAATAATGACAGAACACAAGCCATTTTAGGCAAAGTACTGGCCCGATTTTCCAGATTTTACTGAGAGTCTTCCAGTAAGGCCTGGAAGGCCTGTCAAGTCCGGCAAGATGCCCTCAAAACCTTAAGCGATATTGGAGATCAGCAGGAAATGGCTTGGGTCCTTCGCTATCAGGCTCACATTTGGCAGACACCGGGGGAAACCAAAGCATTGTTGCAGAAAGCTCTAGCCATTTTCGAGGATGTTGGCGAGGAGCGGGGCATTGCCGAAACGCTATACAGACTGGGTATGGTTGCCACTCAATTGGGTGACTATCAGGAAGCACAGCAGCTTTATCAGGACAGCCTTATGAAGCTCCAAAAGCTGGGTCGCCAAGAAACAATAATGTTTTGTCTGGCTGAGTTGGGCCATATTCAGTGGGCGTTTGGAAATTATCAGACAGCAGAGGAACGGTGCAAAGAAAGTTTGAACCTCTCTGTGGAAATCGGCTACCCTAGCTATAGGGCTACAATCCTACGATATTTGGCCCGTATTGCGCTTAATCTGAGAGATTATCAGACCGCCAGGAAACAGTTGCAAGAAAGCATAGCCATCTATGAAGAAATCGGTCTGCGCGGGATGAAAGCAGAGCCCCTTGCTGAACTGGCTCACCTTGCCGTTACGGGGCGGGCCTATGCCGAAGCAAGACAACTGGCTCAGGAAAGCCTCGCCCTGTGCGAGGACCGAGAACATCACACAGGAATGGTAGAGCCTCTCACCGTGTTGGGCGAAGTCGCCTTGGGCCTGGGCGATTTCCAAGCAGCGGAAACATATTTCCAGAAAGCGTTACAAATAGCGATAGAAGTTTGGGTTCCGTCCTATGGGCTGCACGCCTTGGTTGGGATGGCAAACCTCCTGGCTGCCGCAGGAGAGAAAGAACGAGCTTTAGAACTCGCAATCTTCATCAGCCAACATCCCGCCAGTTGGCAATGGTCTAAGGATAGCATTGCCCCTCTCATTGCCGAATTGGAGGTGGAATTGTCACCAAATGTAGTGACTGTGGCCCAGACGTGGGGAAAAGAGAAAAAACTCGAAGGCGTAATTGAAGAATTAACAAAGGTGGTTGCATGAACTTCTTATCAAGCACATTGCCTACCAAAATGACACTATATTCCCGAAAAAGGCACCTAAGTTACAGTCGACGGGAGCGTCACCGCTCCCGCCTCTGCTCCAAATCCGTGCGTGCGAGTTTCCCAGCACACGGCTCCTGAGTAAACAGGCTGTTGTCATCAGCACGACCTAATCCGTTACCAGAATAGGTCGCTTGGCAAATGCACTTTTGAAGGTGGACATAAGTCCGAGCTTCACTACGTCAAGGACGTGTGTCATAAGCTTCGGCCTCCTTATTGTACCCTTACCATCCCGAATACCCGCCCCGCGTCAGCATATCCTGGGCATTACCCCAGGCGTTAGCTTCTCGAGGCATCCTACTCCCCCTAGCTTGCGGCTTGGCTGCCTGCTCAAGTTTCCTTGAGAGCGTCCGGGGAGTTACTCCGTTCCGTAGATTGATGGGTTTGTGACCGTAGGTTGCTGCTTTACGCCGGTATCTATGGGGGATGGTTACTACGTGTGATTTGACCACGTAGCCCAAGATACTTACCCTTTTGGGCCGAGCCTATTAACCAGCGTTGGCTCGTTCACCTTGACGACGCTTCAGACACAGCTTCGCTTACGCTAACCATAGCCACCTGCTAGGCGGGATAGCCGATGTCTGGTTCATCGCTTTCCGCCGTTTCATCCCGCTTCTCCCGTTTGAGAACCAGTCGCTCAGGAGGGGATGATGCTGTTACCTATACCATCTTAGGAGTTGGACTTGATGATACCTACCAGATGGAGTATCATCTCACCAACATCAATCTACAGTTATCAGAGAGCAATGGTCAGTTGCTCTTTGTCGCCCATCCCCCGGTCTCAAAAGATCGGTTTCGGACGAACGGATCGCACCAAATCGTTGGTGGCGAATTGCTAATCTTCGTTTTTATCGAAGGTAGCTTGGGCCACAATCGTTCTGGTGATTGGGGGTAACTTCGCTAACCTGCAATCGCCACAACTCAAGCGTTAGGCGGTTTCATTCAATCTTAACGCATCTTAAAAGAACCAAAGGGGTATCAAAATGCCTAAACACAAAACTCGTTCGGTACTCATAGATACATCTTCGCTTCTGAAATTGGGTCTTTTGAGTAGAAACATTGTTGAAGCCTGTATATTGTATGATGAATTGTTGATTGATGGCCCTTCTTATCATCGTAATGAGTCCAAGCTTCATAGCATCAAAGGTATTGAAGAATTCGCCAAAATAGTAGAACTAAATGAACGTGATGAACGACATATATACCTACGTTTTTCACGATCTTTCAATCGGATAAAAGGTAGGCCTGAAAGTTCTGACCTGTTCCGTATACATACAACCCAGTGGATGGCAGATGAAATTGGAGCCGAGTTCAGTTACCCTTCTGCTGACTGGAAGGATATAGAGTCAAGACTTGGAGATGAGATCAAGGTAATTGCCCAAGACCTACGCCACGCTCTAGAGCCCCATTTGCCTGTCTCAGGCACAGCATGCATAGGCATACTACGAACATTTTATTATTTAACTTTACAAGAAAAACTTGGAGCAAACCTTTTATTAGATAGCCTAAAAGGTCACTTTTATGAGCCTCTTCAGCCAAATTTCAGTGGAACGACCATCATTGATTTGTTCGATGAGACTGTTCGTCAGGCATTTTACGACAGAAAAGTGAAATGGCTTGGAAATCACAAAAATACTCAAGTTAAGTTACCCATGCTCCACCAATATGTATTAAGCAGAATGAAAGAGGGACAAGATGTTTTCGATGTCATACAAAAAATCCGAGCCTCCAAGGAAGCCAGATTATTTAGAGAGGGATTAAGCGAATTGCAATTAGCAATTGAGACAATGGATAATCAGACTGTTGATGAAGTTTTCGACAAACTGGAAACAAAAGCAAACGAGTGGAGCAGACATATCAGCACCCCTCCCAAAGGGCGAACTATCAATTTGACCGTTGCCATTCCGTTTTTAGAAGCAGGAACAGATTTTGAAGTAAGGCCAGTCTCGTTCAGAAAGGATACAGGTGACAAACTTTTAGTCTTTATCCACGACTTACTACTGGAAACCTGATATGTTTCATCCTTTCGAGTCAAAAAGACCGCCCAATAAGCGCTCAGACTATGTAAAAAGGTATGGCGGTATTGGTGGTGCAATCGGCAGTAGTTTCAATCCGTAGCTGCCGCCCAACAACCGTTTGCAGCCGATACCACGGACTCGCCATTTTTTGTAGTAGATTTTGGCGCTTTGTGTACTGTTCAGTGACTTCGACTTTGAGGTATCCGTATAGTGGAGTCTCGGTGGGCGCGGCTGAAACGGGAGGCGTTGGGCGGGAAAGATTTGAAACCAAAATTGTAAACAATCAGACTCAATATGGGAGGACAAAACAAGATGGAGTATGATCGCTTTATCGCTCTATTAATACAAGCGATGAATAGCCGAAATCCCGCAGATATTGATCGCGTACTCAACACAAGCGTTGAGTGTTTTAACTGCAAGAAGGTGATAGATGCGGAGGACGATTTCGAGGTTTCTGCGGAAACAGGGGACCTCAGATGTCCATATTGTAAAGTGCTTTGGGTCAAATTCGGTCGCAAAGAAGACTAAATATCCTACTTATTGTAGGATCTACTAGCAAATTGGATGATTTATTGAGGTTAATTTTATGAATGGACTAGAACTGCTAGATCATATTGCAGTTGAATGGAACAGCCTGCAAAAACCTACGTCCGAGAGATCTGTCAAAAGAAAAGCCGAGGAAATTGTATCAAGATTTGAGAATACACCAATAAATTTGGAAGATTATGGATATGCTGATTACTCCGAAATACTGACTGAATTCGAAGATGGTGATCAACATCTAATCGGTCTTTTGATTAAAGAAATTGGTGTTAAACTTGATCTTTCCTTTCTCATGTTTATTGCTTATTTTAACGATGGACTAGTTTTTCTGGAATTTGAGAACGACCCTAAATCCTCTCTTCGTTCATATATGAAGGCTGATCAATTATGGTTTGATGCTTTGTCTGAACAGTATTATTGCGGGAATATTGCTCTTGCTCATATTCATTTGGCTCAATGGGATCAAGCGATTGAAAAATTGAAGCGCGCTCTGGAATTAGCGAGATTACGTGGGGACGACGAGTCGCTAGGAATCTATTTTCAAAATATGGGTGTTGCCTTAAGAGGGAAAGGTGAACTTTTTGATGCTAAAGATTGCTATGAAAAAGCATTTGAAATATCGAGAGGACTTGGAGATCATTACCTTGCAATCCGTAAAAAAAACCTTGATGAGATTGAAAAAGATATTTGGAAATACGAACATGGTCTTCATACAGAAGGTTGCAAAATAATTGTTGGTGGTCAGATGGGCATTTTGGCTCTTCCGTGGTGCCCGGATTGGATTGCCAAAGCCAAGCCATATTTAGTGAGGCCAAGCGGTCTTTACCAAAAGATACAGGAATTTCTCAATTCCCTTCGAGTGAAACTGCGAAAATTCCTAAAGAACCGTCTGGTTTCAGAACCAAAACATTCGACCTCACATAGTGTCAAACAGTTTAGACCAGGAGATAGATTTACAAACAAATATCGGGTAAAGAAAGTAATGCAGGGTGTTATGGGGATAGTGTATCTTCTGGAAGATCTTGAGAGAAAAAGTATTACGCACCCACAATTCGTGTGCGCAAAAACGTTTTATCCAAAGTTTATGAGTACCGAGGCCAAGAGCCGTTTTTTTAAAGAGGTGGAACTTTGGTTATTATTGGGACGCTATGAACATGTTGTTTGGGCCTATGATTATGGAGAGGTTGAAGGTCAACCGTATGCGTATGTTCAATACGCCGACGGTGGAAGTTTAAGAGATTTGCACAAAAAGGGTTTCGATCCACAAGATTCCACTGAGGACTTTCTCAAAGCAATTTTCTTTTCTTATGGTTTAGCCCTTGGTATGAAAAAAATATATGATAGGCTGAACATTCCCCATGGCGATTTACATCCAGGCAATGTACTTTTTGCAGAAAATGGCGGCTTAATCAAAATAACAGACTTTGGTGTAATGGCTGCAATAACAGGGCAACAACGAGATGTTAGGCAAGATATAATTCAGTTCGGTCGGGTTCTATGGTGTTTATTTACGGGATTGGAAGACGGGAAGGAGAAAATTACCAACAATATCGATCATCACCATTGGATAGGTAAACCTGTTCGTAAGCTTATATTAGATTCAATGAAGCCTTCAACCGATGAAGGGAGTCTTTTTTTTGGTAGTGCGGCGAAACGTATTAATGAATATTATTGTGATCTGACAGGGGAGTCCCTAATAAGCCCAGAAGATTTTCTTGAAGAAAAGAGGCTCGAGATAATGGGAGATGTTCAAAAAGCACTTGGAAGTATAACTATCCTTGAAGGACCAGGGACTATATCTATAGATGAGCCAGACTCTTCTTACATAAACAGAGCAGCAGCTTTATCAGATCTTGGAAAAATAGATGAAGCTTTTGAGAACTTTCTAATCGCTCTAAAAAAGCTGCGAACTCGGAAAGACTCTCAAGAAGCTAAAATCTGTTGGGAAAATTTCCAAATACTATTATCAAGAATCTCTGATATCAATAAAAGACAAAAATACGAAAAAAAAGCACTCAAAGTTTGGGGTAGGGATGAACAGCCTACACACAGAAACCAAGGCAGGGACCTGATGGCTATCACCAACATCGAAGGCGGAGATGAGTCGAAACACATCTCTGACCTAGAAGCTGCCATAGGTCAGTTCCGAAAGGAACTTCCTAAGAAATCGCCACGGGCATACCAGATTCTCCAGCAACTCATACCGACTCCTATTTATTCAAGTTTCGGTCGCATCGAGTTGGCAAGTACGCTTTTGAAGGAGTTGACGACATCGAAGTTTAAAGGCATGAAGGAACTTGAACTTCGCAGCATGGAATTGTGGGCAAAAACAAATCAGGCATTCCTCCTATTGGAACTTGGTCAATTGGACGCTTCGATAGCAGAAAGTACAAGTGCCGAAACTGCTGCCAGAAACCTATCTGATTATATATCCGAATACTTTCGATCGCATGACGATTTCAATCTTGATGCGGCCAATCCCTTTGATGTCGCTCGTTACGGTGCACAGGCGGGTCTTGTTCGTGCACTCGCTTCTCTTTATTCCGGTCGTCCTGACCTGGCACTCGAGTGCATAACGAGGGTGCAAGAATTTGCAGAATATGGTGGAGATCATTTTTTGTTTGGAATTCGAGATGTCATCAAGAGTCTTATAATTGCGTATTCGAAGCCAAAGCAAGATTGGGAATCCGTTTTATCTCAAGGTGAACGCGAAGTCGAAGACTGTGAAGATTTCCAAATGCTAGACACGTGTCTTGCTAGCGGACGTGCCTGGAGGGTTCGAGCAAGGCTAATTGCGTCAGAGTGTTTTGCCAATTCCGGAAATCTACAAAAAGCTATATCTGCCGCTAGGGCCGCCAAAGAAATACTAGATGAAGCGTATCCAAATCCAATAATGCAAATTCGAGTGCAGTCCAGATTAGGCCAGTGCCTTCTTATGAGTGGTCGGATCGAAGAAGCAGAAGAATATGTTCTGAGAGCATTCAACGGTTGTATTGATTTTAGAATAGGAGACATTGAGCCCGAAGTTTCTACAGACTACGCTTTGCTTAAGCTGCACCAGCTTGGGACTATAGATAGACCAGAACTAATGCGTGTCAAGGATGACTATCTCGAGATGATTGAAAACTCCATAACCAGAGCAGATGAACGGGGACTTCTTCTGCAAAAAGTGCGCATAATGTTGGCATTGTCCGAAATCCATCGTACTATGGGGAACTCTGAAAGCGCACGAACGTGGGCAATTACAGCTAAACAAGCAGCTATATCTAACGATACAGACTCACGCTTGGAAGCTTTGATATTGAGATCAAAAAAACAAATTAGCCTGATTACCTGAGAGAATCTCTCACAATTCCTTTTTTTGCTTAGTGCCAAAGACCGGTGTTGGTTTTTCATTCGGGGTATACAACCCCCGTAAGTTTTGGGTTTATTTCGTAGGCCAACTAAATCAATAAGCAAAACTGCCGCCTAACAAAGCAATTCTCGCGTCAAGATAAGTTCAGAGCGTTGGAATTAGGCGAAAGTCTATGAAATTCGCTAGAGTTACCCTGCTCTTTTCTACCGCCCAAATAGCGATCAAATTAGCCAAACTTGATGGAGGCCGAGACGGATCGCGCTGCCGGTCACTCAAACTCGACCCTCATTCCGCCCATCGAGTTGGATAAAACGCTGATTTGAAGCTAAAAAGAGAGTAAAAACAAG